>Ga0208356_1000033_pt1 | contig 55897 bp, 59 predicted proteins | sample NGESurshal072012_4_FD_184467 | JGI IMG/M metagenome (GOLD analysis project Ga0208356, IMG submission 184467) | Arctic peat soil microbial communities from Barrow, Alaska - NGEE Surface sample 53-1 shallow-072012 (SPAdes) | ecosystem: Environmental > Terrestrial > Soil > Wetlands > Peat ... | reverse complement strand
CCGGAGCCGCAGCCGGAGCCGGAGCCGGAGCCGGAGCCGGCGGACGTCGAACCCGCTGCCCTCGCCGAGCTGCCGCCCCCGGCGCCCGAAGCGGAGGTGGAGACGGACGCGATGGTGCTCCAGACCCTGGCCCCGGTCGAGCCGGTGGTGGATGCGGCGGCGTCCGAGGCGGAGCTCGCCGAACCCGAGGCGCTCCCTGATCTCCCCGAGCCGGAGGCTGAAGGAGAGGCCGAAGCGGAGCCGGAGCCGGTTGCAGAGCTCGAGGCGCCCCTGAACCCGGCCCTACCCGTGGCGGGGGCGGAAGAAGATGTGGAGAAGGTCGAGGCGCACCCCGCCCCGCTGGCGGAAGATGGGATGGAGCCCGAAGCTTCGGAACCCTGGCTGCAGGCTGAGCAGGACTCCGATCCCGGGCGAGAGCCCGATCATGCCCCCCAATCTGAACCGGAGCCGGAATCAGAGCCCGCGGTCGCAGCCGAACCTGAGCCGGAGCCGGAGCCGGAGCCCGAAACCGAGCCGGAGCCAGAGCCTGTGATGGCAGCCGAACCTGAACCTGAACCAGAGCCCCCGGTCGCTGCCGTCGAGTCCGAGTCGGAGTCCGAGCCGGCCGAACCCGCGGTCGCGGCGGAAGTGGAACCAGCGCCCGAGCCGGCTGTCATGGCGGCCGAGCCGGAGCCGTCCGCGCAGTCGACCCAGGTCACGCGCCCACCCGTGCCCAACCCTGACGACGACCGTGTCGGGTCCACGATGGTGCGCTGGCCGGGCAGCACGTCACCCGGCAACGGATCTCCCACGTCGCAGCCCGAGACGTTCGAGGAGGCAACCTCGATCATCCCCGCGTGGCAGCACTCCGAGGCGCCGTCCGACTCCCGGCGCACGGTGTCGCTTCAGGCAGTGCCGATTGAGCAGATCGCCGCGGGCACGGCCTTCGCCGCCCTACTCACCTTCGAGTCAGGGCCGTTTGCGGGCCGGATCGTCGCACTCCCCAGCCAGATGGTGACCGTCGGCCGGGCGCCGGACAACGAAGTCGTCGTCGGTGACCCGGCGACCTCAGGTCACCACGGCAGGATCGAGGTGCGCAACGGATACTTCTGGATCAGCGACCTCGGGAGCACCAACGGCACCCTGGTCAACGGCGAGCCCGTGATCGAAAAGCAGCTGTCCGACGGCGACCTGATCGCCATCGGCCAGAACACGATGCGCTTCAGCCTGGAGAGCTAAAGAGGTATGAGGGAAAACCCGGGATGGTTTTCCCTCATCGCACGTGCGGCTTTGCCGCAGGTGCTGCTCCCATTCCGGTATAGCGTCGGGACTTGACTAAGTGATTAATCCCCGTGACGCGCGGTGACATTCACGCTCGCACGGGGACGGCCGGAGTAAATCCGGCCTAAAGGCCACGAAGTGGAATACCGCACAGGACCTAACCCGCGGTCGCCAGCTCCGTGCACTGCGCGGCGGCCTCTTCGAGCCTGGTGGTGAACTCCTCCACGTCAGGGACGATGCCCGGGTCCGCGGTGAGCCCGAAATACGCATCGCCGTTGTAGGAGACGATCGCGACGCCGAGCCCCATCGACGGGTAGAGCGGCGCAAACGGCCACACCTCCAGGAGCTGGGCGCCCCCTGAGTAAAGCGGGAACTGCGGACCGGGGATGTTGGTGACGTTGATGTTGGCTCCTGCCTGTGGGTTCGACATCAGCCGGCCGGCCAGCACCAGAAGGGACGCCGGAGCCCAGTCCGCAAGACCTGCCAGCTTGTCGGCGGCGACCGCCTGCCGCGTTCGCTTCAAATCGCCGGTGGTCACTTTGATCTGGCGCAGCCGCTGCTCGATGGTCAGATCGCCCGTGGGCAGCTCCAGCACCATGCCGCTGATCTGGTTCCCGAGGTGGCCATGTCCGTCGTCGCTGCGGACGCTGACGGGACAGAAGACACGCACCTTCTCGGGCACGCTCTCGCCGCGGCCCTTGAACCAGCGGTGAAGACCCTCCGAGACCACCGCAAGCACCGCGTCGTTGACGGTGCAGCCGAAGCGGTCCTTCAGGGCCTTGAACGATGCAAGCGGAACCTTCAGCCCGCGCCCGGTGCGCTGGGTACCGATCTTGCGGTTGAAGAAGAGGTCGGGACGCGGCCTGAACATCTTGCCGCTCAGCTTCAGCATGCCGGTCCATGGCAGGCGTCGTGTGCGCCAGAGCGCGGGCAGCCGAGTCCGCTCCTCTTTCTCCGCTGGATGGAAGTTCCACAGGAGAGGCCGGATCAGCTGCCAGTCCGACGGTGCGGGGCGAGGCTGCCAGCCATCCGCCGGCGGCTCGGGCGTGTAGCCCTCGGGCTCGGGATCCAGCAACAGCGCCAGGATGTCGACCGATGACACGCCATCGACCATCGCGTGGTGGGCACGGTTGACGATCACCACCCTGTCGCCGCGCAGACCGGTGACGATCGTCATCTCCCAAAGCGGCCGGCGCATGTCCAGCGGACGCGCCAGGATCCGCATCACCAGGCGCCTGAGCGACGCGCCGTCTCCTGGCGGCGGCAGTACCTCACGGCGGATGTGTGCGCCGAGGTCGAAGTGCGGGTCGTCGACCCAGACGGGATGCGCGAGGTTCCATGGCACGCGGTGGATGCGCTGCCGGTAGCGCGGAACCATATGGATCCTCTCTTTGACCGTCTCCTCGACCCCCAGCGCGCCGCGTCCGCCCGGTACCCGAGAACCGCCCTCGAACACGTAGACGGTGCCGATGTCGAGCGGCGTCTGCGGTCGCTCCGCGTAGAGAAACCACGCGTCGCGGGTAGAGAGCGGCTCGAAGAAGGGCTTCTCAGCCATTCGAGTCGCCGCCGCCGGAAGCCACGCCGACATCGTAAAGGGGAAACTCTGCCGTGCCGTAGGCTTCGGGACCGATGGCATCCGTCGTCGAGGTCTGGCGCTACCCGGTGAAGTCGATGGCCGGCGAACGCCTGGATGCGTGCGCGGTCGCCGAAACGGGTTTCGAAGGCGATCGACGCTGGGTCTTTGTCGACGGCGCGCCCAACCGCGCCGGCAAGCTGTTCACCATCCGCCAGGACCGGAGGCTCATGACCTACCGAGCCCGCCTCGCCAACGGCCACGTCGAGGTCGTAACTTCGGGGGGTGAGGTCTGTGACCTTGACGGCGGCATGGTGTCCCGACTTGCCGCCGATTTATCCCGTCCGCTGGCCTTGCGCGAGCTCGAGGGGGGCAACTTCGACGACTCGCCGGTGCTGCTGATAACCTTGCTTCCGTCGCGGCCTTCGGAGCCGAGGCCCGCATGCACGTCGATCACCGGCGGTTCCGGGCCAACCTGTACGTCGACGGCCTTGCACCGCACGAAGAGATCGCCTGGTTGGGCCGGCGCGTCCAGGCGGGCACCGCGGAGCTGGAGGTGGTCAGCCGCTGCGAGCGCTGCGTCGTCATCACGCACGACCCGGACACGACGGTCACGACGCCGGCGCTGTTGCGCCTCCTCACCGACACTCAAGACACATGCATGGGCGTTTACTGCCGCGTGACGCGGCTGGGCCGGGTGGCCTCCGGCGACACCATCCACGTGGTGTAGCTTTGTCGCCGGCGGCTGTTGTCGGGAAACCAGGAGGAACGCATGGCGATCAAGGCTTTCACAGCGGAGTGGGCGGACCAGTTAAGAGACGAGGTCAACAAGTCCAGCGTCTACAAGGCGGCGGCCAAAGGGTGGAAGTGGACGGTCGGGTTGGTCGTCGAGGCTGAGCCGGACAAGCATTTCCCGGAGGCGCGCGGCCTCGTGATGGACCTGTTCGACGGCGAGGCGCGTGATATCAAAGTCGGTGCGGCCGCCGACGCCCAGAAGTGCGACTTCGTGATCACCGCCCCCTACTCGCGCTGGAAGCAGGTCGCCAAGCTGGAGCTCGACGCGACCAAGGGCATGCTCCAGGGGAAGCTCAAGCTGAAAGGCGACCTGCCGACCATCGTTCGCTACACGAAGGCGTCCCAGGAGCTGACCATGTGCACGACCCGGTTTCAGACCGAATGGCCAGACGAAAGTTAACAGCGGAAGCAGCGAAAAACGAGTCCGTTCTCCCTTCAGGGGAGAGGGCTAGGGAGCGGGGCGTGGAAGAACGCCACCTGGTCGCATACGCCAGCAAGGAGCCCAGCGCGTTTGCAGAGATGCTCGGAGGCCTGATCGAGGCCAACGTCCGAGCCCATCCTGACAAGAGGAAGGACTTTGACGCGCTGATCGCGCGCGTCGGCATCTGGGTCACCGACATCGACGAGGGCGTGACCCTGGTGTTCGATGCCGGGCGGCTGACCGTTTACAACGGGCTCGAGCCCCGGCGCACGATCACGATCCGCGCGGAGGCCGAGACCGTGATGAGCCTGAGCAACCTGAAGATCGGAATCCTCGGCCTTCCGGTTTATTACGACGAGGTGGGACGAGGAGTCGCGTCGAAGCTGGTCCTGGGCAGGCTGAGGATCGACGGGCTGCTGCCCAACATCGCGACGCTCAACCGCGTGACGCGGATCTTCTCGGTGCACTGATGCGCCTGGTAGTGATTGGCGCCGGCAGCATGGGGGCCCAGATCGCGCAGCAGGCCGCGCTCTGTGGAGTCGAGACCTGGCTCAGTGACACCAGCGCCGAGCAGCTTCAGAGGGCCCGCGACTCTAACCGCGGTCATCTCATGCGGCGCGTCGAGAAGGGCAAGCTCGGGAAGGTCGAAGCCGAAGAGGCGCTGTCCCGGGTGCGCGAGACCACAGACCTGTCCGAAGCGGCATCAAGCGCTGACTTTGTAATCGAGGCGGTCTTCGAAGACCTGCAGCTGAAGCGCTCCGTCTTCGCCGAGCTGGACCGGGCCGCGCCGGCGGACGCGGTCCTCGCGAGCAACTCGTCGACGATGGGAATCAGCAAGATCGCCGGCGAGACCACCAGGCCTGGGCGCTGCGTGAACATGCACTTCTTCTATCCGGTGCTGGTGATGGACCTGGTCGAGGTGGTGCGCGGGCCTCAGACCTCGGATGAGACCGTGGATCGCGCGATGTCGGTGGCGCGCGAGATCGGTCGCACGCCGGTGCTCATCAACAAGGAGATCGACGGCTTCATCGTCAACCGCATCCTGCACGCCGCGACCCAGGAGGCCTACAGGCTTCTCGACGCCGGCGTGGCCGGGTTCGAAGACATCGATGTGGCGGTCGAGAAAGGCCTCAACTGGCCGATGGGTCCCTTCCGCCTGGGCGACTTCACAGGCCTGGACGTGACATACAAGGCAAGGCTGCACATGTATCAGAGCACAGGAGAGGAGCGATTCCGGCCGTCGCCGCAGCTGGAGGCGAAGGTCAAAGCCGGGAAGCTCGGCCGCAAAAGTGGTGAGGGCTGGTACTCGTATTGAGCGCGCCGGATCGCATCCATCACATCGGCGTCGCGGTGGCCGACCTCGACGAATCGATCCGGCTCTACCGCAACGCGCTGGGAGCCGAGCTCGTCCACCGCGCCGCCAGCGAGACCGAAGGGCTAGAGGCCGCGCTTCTGCGCGTCGGCGATGGTGAGATCGAGCTCATGTCGGCGATGCGCGAGGATTCGCCGATCGGGAAGTTCGTGGCGAAGCGGGGCCCCGGTCTGCACCACGTCGCGTACGGCGTGACCGACATCGAGGTCGCGCTCGCTGCAGCTCGTGAGGCCGGTCTCGAGCTGATCGACGCCGAACCCCGCATCGGCCTTCACGGCAGGCGCATCGCGTTCGTGCACCCCAAGAGCATGGGCGGCGTGTTGACGGAGTTCGTCGAAACATGACCGATGTCCAGAACGACAGTGGCCTGCCGCTCAAGTCGGTGTACTCGATCGAGGACAGACGCGCCGAGGAGCCGCCGCCGGGCGATTTCCCGTTTACGCGCGGCATTCACAAGGACATGTACCGGGGCCGCCTGTGGACCATGCGCCAGTACGCCGGGTTCGGCTCGGCAGCGGAGTCGAACGAGCGGTACCGGTTTCTGCTGAAGCAGGGCCAGACCGGACTCTCGGTCGCATTCGATCTCCCCACCCAGATCGGCTATGACTCGGACGACCCGATGGCCAACGGCGAGGTCGGGAAGGTGGGCGTTGCCATCGACTCGCTCGAGGACATGGAGATCCTGTTCAAGGACATTCCACTCGAGCGGGTTTCGACGTCGATGACCATCAACGCCACCGCTGCAATGCTGCTGCTGCTCTATCAGCTGGTGGCGGAGAAACAAGGCTGCCCTCCCGAGAAGATCACGGGCACAACGCAGAACGACATCCTCAAGGAGTACGCGGCCCGGGGGACGTACATCTTTCCGCCGAAGCCTTCGATGCGCCTCGTCACGGACCTCTTCGCTTACTGCGGTCGCTCGCTGCCAAGCTGGAACACGATCTCGATCTCCGGCTACCACATCAGGGAGGCCGGCTCGACCGCGGCCGAGGAGATCGCGTTCACGCTCAGCCATGCGATCGCGTACGTCGAGGCGGCACAGGCGGCCGGGCTCTCGGTGGACGACTTCGGCCCGCATCTCTCCTTTTTCTTCGCCGCGCACATGGACTTCTTCGAGGAGGTGGCGAAATTCCGCGCAGCCAGGCGGATGTGGGCGCGCGTCATGCGCGACCGCTTTCACGCCGCCGACCAGAGGTCTCTGGCTCTTCGGTTCCACACCCAGACCGGTGGCGTCACGCTCACTGCCCAGCAGCCGCTGAACAACGTGGTGCGGACGACGCTCGAGGCGATGAGCGCGGTGCTGGGTGGCACGCAGTCGCTGCACACCAACGGGTATGACGAGGCGCTGGGGCTGCCTTCGGAGAGGGCGGCCGAGCTTGCACTGCGCACGCAGCAGGTGATCGGCTACGAGACGGCCGTGCCGCTGGTCGCCGACCCGCTCGGCGGTTCCTACTACGTCGAGAACCTCACGGACCGTGTGGAGGAGGAGGCGCAGTCGATCATGGCCGAGGTGGACGAGCTGGGAGGTGCTGTGGCATGCATCGAGAGCGGCTGGACGCAGCGCCGAATCGCAGACAGCGCATACCGGCTGCAGCGGCGAGTCGAGTCCGGCGAGCGTGTCGTGGTGGGGGTCAACCGATATTCGGAAACAGGCGCCGAAGCCGTCGAGATCATGAAGATCAGCCCGCGCCAGCAGGCAGAACAGACGCGCGCCCTCGAGCAGCTGCGCGCGCGCCGGCCGAAGGCGCTCGTCGAACGTCACCTCGCCGAGCTCGAGCGCGCGGCGCGCGGAACCGCAAACCTGATGATCCCGCTCAAGGCCGCCCTGGCCGACTACGTGACGATCGGCGAGTGCTGCTCGGTCCTGCGCGGCGTGTTCGGCGAGTACCGGCCGGGGGAGGCGGCCTGATGGGATCACCAACACCCAAGCGGCGAAAGGTCGATCCGCTCAACGAGCTGCGCCAGCGCAAGTACGAGGCGGGGCACGGAGACGCAGAGGCCTTCAACCGGCAGCACGCGAAGGGCAAGCTCACCGCGCGCGAGCGGATCAATCGCCTGGTCGACCGCAATTCGTTTGAGGAGATCGACATCTTCGCGAAGCACCGTGCCACCGGCTTCGACCTCGAGAGCAAGAGGGTGCCGGGTGATGGAGTGGTCACCGGCATGGCAAAGATCGATGGGAGGGACGTGGTCCTGTTCAGCCACGACGCATCGGTCTTCGGCGGCTCGCTCGGTGAGGTCTTCGCGGAGAAAGTGATCAAGGTCATGGACCTCGCCTTGCGCAACCGGATCCCGATCATCGGCATCAACGACTCGGGCGGCGCGAGAATCCAGGAAGGGGTCGTCTCGCTGGCGGGCTACGCGGAGATCTTCTGGCGCAACGTCGAAGCCAGCGGTCTCATCCCCCAGCTCAGCCTGATCCTGGGCCCGTGCACCGGTGGCGCCGTCTACTCGCCGGCGATCACCGACTTCACCTTCATGGTCCACGAGGTGGGCTACATGTTCATCACGGGGCCGGAGGTGATTCGCGTCACGACGGGCGAAAAGGTTACTTTCGACTCCCTTGGAGGCGCCGAGGTGCACAACGTCAAGTCGGGCGTCGCCCACTTCCTGGCCGAATCAGAAGACGAGTGCTTCGCCCAGGTACGCCGCCTCTTCAAGTACATCCCGCAGAGCTCGGAGCAGCAGCCGCCCATGGCCGGCACCACCGACAATCCAGAGCGCGCTGCGCCCGGCCTCGCGACGATCATCCCCGACAATCCCAAGGAGCCTTACGACATCAAAGAGGTCATCGGGATGGTCGTGGACCACGGCGACTTCTTCGAGGTCCAGCCTTACTACGCGATGAACATGGTCGTCGGGTTCGCGCACCTCGACGGCCATCCGATCGGCGTGGTTGCAAACCAGCCGAAGGTGATGGCGGGCGCGCTCGACATCAACGCCTCGGTGAAGGCCGCGCGGTTCGTTCGCTTTTGCGACGCGTTCAACATCCCGCTCGTCACGTTCGTCGACGTGCCGGGTTTCCTGCCGGGTACGGCGCAGGAGTACGGAGGCATCATCCGTCACGGAGCGAAGCTGCTCTACGCGTTCAGCGAGGCGACCGTGCCGAAGCTGACCGTGATCACGCGCAAGGCATACGGCGGCGCTTACTGCGTCATGTGCTCGAAGCACATCAGGGCGGACTTCAACGTCGCCTGGCCGACGGCGGAGATCGCGGTGATGGGACCGGAGGGCGCGGTCAACATCATCTTTCACCGCGAGCTGGAGGCCGCCGCGGATCCGGTGGTCCGGCGGCGGGAGCTCGTCAGCGACTACACGGAGCGGTTCGCCAATCCCTTCATTGCTGCTGAGCGGGGTTACATCGATGACGTGATCGAGCCGGGCCGGACGCGTTGGGAGCTCATCCGGGCGTTGAGGATCGCGCTTCGGAAGGAGCGGCGGCGCAGCCCGAAATGGCATGGGAACATCCCGCTCTAGGGGGGTCGTGGCGGCAGGGTCTGGCGGGGAAAGGTTGCCCAAGGAATTTGGCATTTTTCTGGCTTTTTTACGATCAACTCTATTGACAAGCGAAACGCGGCGCTACGTAACCTGCGCCCTGTACCGGCACTGGTCCGCTGACGCTTTTCGCTTCAGGGGTGACAGATTCGCTTTACTTCCACACAGTGCAATCAAGGTACTTGACGGATTAACAAGTTCACTATACATTTGGGATTCCGCCTGCTCGGGGATCTGATACCGCTCATTCGGGTTCTGGATTGGAGGGGTCGCGATGAGACGGATCACGGTCTGGGGACGACGTGTTTCGATTGCCGTACTCTTGGCGTTAGCGGCGTCCTCTATAAACATTCCCCTGCCGGGGATAGCAGGGGCGGCGCCTCCATCCTCTAGTTCCAACCGAATTCTGATCGATCAGCCTGACCCGCCGGACAACAATGTGCCTGCGCCGGCCCTGCCGCCGGGGGCGCCCGTAAAGCAGATCCCAACCACGGTGATCTCTGCTTCCGTTCATCTCAATCACGTGTCCAAGCTCACCCCGGCCGACGTTCAGAGTCTCCAGGCGCACGGGTACACGATCCTGGACAACATGGACGGTCGAATCCGGGTTCAGACCGCTGTCAGCGGCAAGGCTCAGCAGTTCCTGATAGCCGACGCCAAGCTTCGGAGCGGTAAGGAAGTCATTGGCTTCGGCGTCTACCAACCAGCCAACCAGCCTACGGCCGGCCTCATAGGAACCACTGTTCAGGCTTGGTCCTGGGGCTTCGGATGGTGTTCCTACGCTTATATGAACAGCTCAGGTGGCGACCTGCACGTTCATCTCTGCGCCCAAGATTCGCCGTATGTCCTTGCCATTGCATTAGTGATTGCAGCCGCTGTTGGAGCGTTGATCGGAATCGTTGTTGGCATCGGCTGTGGCGAGATCTGCGGGCCGATTGTTGGGGTCGCAGCTATTTCGATTCTCTCGATCGCACTCATAGGCTACTGGTGGTTGCACAGCGACAGATATGGCAACACCGACATTGTGATACCCCACTGGACCATGGTGTCGCCTTTTGGAGGATATATTCTCTGGGTCAATAGTGGACGCTGGGACTATATGTCCAACCAGTGCTGGATCCTCGACAATCGCTGGTACGATCGGTACTGTTAGGCATGCGTTTACACTTTCTCTGGGGAGTCGTTTGGGCATTGCCTGCGATAGTCGCCATCGCCGCCATCCCGTTCTATATGCGATTCCGGCGCCGCCGGCATCGTGACAATGGGCAATCCTGACCGTTAGGCGCTGCGTCGCAGGGTGGCTACTCTGAGTAGGGCGGAAGGGTAACAGTGAAGATCGCTCTGTGCGGGCTGCCCTGGTCCGCCGTCGCGGTGCCTCGCTTGAGGACGAGGTGATCCGCCCCGACCTGTATCGACACGACCTCGCCGCGCCGCGGGCACGCGAGGAGAACTCGGATCAAGGCCAGGTCGCGGCGTGAGCCGAAGTCGGCGCCGCCGCAGGCCGCCAGCAGGCGCTTGATGGCGGCGTCGCTGAGCACCGGCGTCTTGGGCTTGCCGAGCTTGGGGCCTTGAAGCCGCCGACCGGACTGACCTCGATGTCGTGCTCCTTGACCAGCCAGCCGAAAAAGGTTCGCAGCGACCTGAAGCGCATGTGCTGGGTCGCCGGTGCCTTGCCCGCCCTGTCGAGCTCCCGGATGTAGCGAAGCACGTCCTCTTTGGTGACGGCGCTCAGCGCCGGCAGATTACCCTTGGCAGTGATGAGGTACTGGCCGAAGGCCGCCACGCTAGTCCGATACCCGCGCAAGGTCTCGGCCGATCTGTTTCCGTCGCTCAGCCCGAACGAGTCCCAGCTCGGCAGCCATGGCGGCGGAAAGGGGATCAGGGCACGGTCCACTGCACAACGAAGTGCATCACCTCAAAGGTCATCACCGCACCCTCGGTCGAGTGGGCTGGCGCCTGTTGATGGCTCGTCCCGAGATCAGATGTCAACGGCAAGGCTCGGGACGGGGCTTCGGAAGTTGGCATGAAGCTTCTCGAGTACCAGGCCAAGGAGGTGCTCGCCTCGCTTGGCATAGCGATACCGCCGGGCAAGGTCGCGCGGACTCCAGACGAGGCGGCGGCCGCTTGTGCGGAGCTTGGCCCCGTCGCCGTCAAGGCGCAGGTGCCCGTCGGCGGGCGCGGCAAGGCCGGCGGCATCAAGCTCGCGCGGACGCCCGACGAGGCGCGAGCGGCCGCCGCCCAGATCATCGGCATGGACATCAAAGGCTTCAAGGTGCCGCTGGTCTATTGCGAAACGGCGCTCGAGATCGACCGCGAGATCTACCTTGGCTTTACTGTCGACCGCGATGCGCGCGCCAACATCCTCATGCTCTCGGCGAAGGGTGGGATGGAGATCGAGCAGGTGGCCGAGGAATCGCCTGAGTCGATCGCACGGCTTTATCCGAACCCGTGGCGCGGCCCGCTCGATTTCGAGCTCACCCAGCTCGTGTACGAAGCCGGGCTCGGCGAGCTCGCGCGCCCGCTCACGAGCCTGATCAAGAAGCTCTACCGCGCGATCCCCGAGCTCGACGCTGTCACGGCGGAGATCAACCCGCTGGTCGTGACCAAGAGTGGCGAGGTGATCGCCGGCGACGCAAAGCTCGAGGTCGACGAGAACGCCGCCTGGCGGCACAAGGATCTCGAGCAGCGGTACGGCGGTGTGCTGGAGGGCGACCCGTTCGAGGTCGAGGCGAAGAAGCGAGGCCTCACCTATGTGTCGCTTGACGGCGAGATCGGCATCATCGGCAATGGCGCCGGCCTATGCATGAGCACCCTCGACCTGGTCCAGCGCGCGGGTGGCCATGCCGCCAACTTCTGCGACATCGGCGGCGGCGCGAAAGCCGAGGTGGTGCAGAACGCGCTTGCCGTGATCCTCATGAATCCTCGTGTGAGGGGCGTGCTGATGAACGTCTTCGGCGGCATCACGCGCGGAGATGAGGTGGCCAAGGGCCTCGTCGCCGCTCGTGACAACCTCAAGATGCAGCTCCCGCTGGTCGTCCGCCTCAGCGGCACTCGCGAGGCTGAAGGCCGCAAGATCCTCAAAGAGAACGGCATCGAGCCTGGCGCGAACGCCTGGGAGGCGGCTCAGAAGATCGTCGAGCTGACGAGGGTCGCGGCCAAATGAGCATCCTCCTCGATGCTTCGAGCAGGGTCATCGTGCAGGGGATCACCGGTCGCGAAGGCACCTTCCACGCCGAGCAGATGCAGGCGATGGGCACCAGGGTCGTTGGTGGAACCAGCCCCGGAAAGGGCGGCACCGCGCACATCGGCTTGCCCGTCTTCAACACCGTGGCGGATGCCGTGAAGGCGACCGATGCCAACGCCTCCGGCATCTTCGTGCCGCCGCCCTTCGCCGCCGACGCGATCATGGAGGCCGCCGCATCGGGCATCACCCTGATCGTGTGCATCACCGAGGGCATTCCGATCCAGGAAATGATCAAGGTGAAGGACTTCCTGCGCGGCTATCCGGCAGCGCGACTCATCGGGGCCAACTGTCCGGGCTTGATCACGCCCGGCGTGGCGAAGATCGGGATCATCCCGCAAAACATCACCTCATCCGGTCCGGTCGGGCTCGTCTCCCGCAGCGGCACGCTCACCTACGAGGTCGCATCGGCGCTCTCAGCCTCAGGCCTGGGTCAATCGACCATCGTGGGCATCGGTGGCGATCCCGTGCTCGGGCTGACGTTCCGCGACGTCATCGAGCTGTTCGAGCAGGACCCGGCGACGACCCATCTGGTCGTGATCGGCGAGATCGGCGGAAGCGACGAGGAGCGTGCCGCCGAGCTGCTCGCGCGCGGCAGCCGGCTCAAGACAGTGGCTTTTATCTCAGGGCGGACCGCTCCGGAAGGCAAGCGGATGGGCCACGCCGGAGCGATCATCTCGGGCAACCGTGGCACCGCGAAGAGCAAGGAAGAGGCTTTCCGGAAAGCCGGCGTTGCCGTCGCGGAAACCACCGACGAGATCGTCGGACTGCTGAGATGAGCGCGGTGCCGATCAGCCTCACCCGCGCCGTGCCGGCGGACAGGCTGCGCGACCTCGCCCTGCTCGCCGGACTTCTGCTCTGGCTCGCCTACACCAGGATCTTTTTCCTTCTCCAGGGTGCGCACCTGGCCGCTCCGCCCTGTCCGTTCTTCTACCTGACCGGGCATCCCTGCCCGTTCTGCGGTGGGACACGCTCGTTCGCGTACATGTGGCAGGGCGATCTCTCCAACGCCGTCAGGCTGTTTCCGCTGGGACCTCTGTTTTTCGCCGGCACCTTCGCCGGCGTTGCCGGGCTCGCGGCGGGAGCCATCAGCGGCCGCACGTGGACGCCTCGCCTCACCCGAATGCAGTGGCGACTGCTGGCAGTGGGAGCAGTGAGCGGGGTGGTCGTGAGCTGGGCCCTGAAGGTCTTCATCCTCGGAAATTGAGATCCGGCAGCTTGGGCCGGAAGATTGGCAACTGTTCCGCAAGGTGAGGCTGGCGGCGCTGCGGGATGCGCCATTCGCGTTCGGCTCGACCTACGAGCGCGAGCAAACCGCCGACGAGAAGAGTTGGCGCGAGCGACTTGCCAACCGCGCCCAGCTCGCGGCCGAGCTCGATGGTGAGATCGTCGGCACGGCCGCCGGCATCGCCTCTGACAAGACGAGCGCGGCTCTCATCTCGATGTGGGTCGCCCCACGCGCACGCGGCCGGGGCGTCGGAGCGCGGCTCGTGAATTCCGTCGTCGACTGGGCGAAGAATCAGGGCTACTCAACGGTGCTGCTGTGGGTGACCGACGGCAACGCGGTGGCGGAGCGACTCTACGAACGCTGCGGGTTCGCGCGCACCGGTGTGGTGCAGCCGGTGCACCCCGGTGAGCCCCGGCTCGAGTTCGAGATGGGGAAACGGATCTAGCTCGTGCAAGGATTGGTGATGTGGACTTCGAGCTGACCAGCGAGCAGCAGGCGATTCGTGACACGTGCCGGGACTTCGCGCGCGAAGTCGTCGCTCCGGCGGCGGAGGAGCTCGACCGCGAGCACAAGTTCGGTTACGACGTCGTGCGGCAGATGGGGGAGCTGGGCCTGTTCGGCCTACCGTTCTCGGAGGAGTACGGCGGCGCCGGTGGCGATTTTCTCTCGCTCTGCCTTGCGATCGAAGAGATCTCGCGCGCCGACACCGGCGTCGGGATCACGCTCGAAGCCGCGGTATGTCTCGGAGCAGCGCCCATCTACGATTTCGGCACCAAGGAGCAGAAGGAGCGCTGGCTCCCGGAGCTGCTCGCGGGACGCAAGCTATGGGCCTTCGGCCTGACCGAGCCGGAGGCAGGATCGGATGCCGGCGCGACGAAAACGAGGGCTGAGATTCGCGATGGGAGCTGGGTCATCAACGGCTCCAAGCAGTTCATCACCAACTGTGGAACGGACATCTCGGCAGGCGTGACGGTAACTGCGGTGACGGGGAAGCCGAACGGTGGCCGTCCCGAGATCAGCGCGATCATGATCCCGACGGGCACTGACGGCTATCACGTGCTCGCTTCCTACCGCAAGCTCGGCTGGCACTCGTCGGACACGCATCCGCTGAGCTTCGAAGACTGCGCCGTGCCCAAGGAGAACCTGCTCGGCGCGGAGGGTGGCGGCTACCGCCAGTTCCTGCACACGTTGATGGGCGGGCGAATCGCCATCGCGGCCCTCTCGGTTGGTCTAGCCCAAGCGTGCCTCGATGCGTCGCTCGCGTACGCCAAGGAGCGGAGGACCTTCGGCGTCCCGATCTCCAAGCACCAGGCCGTGCAGTTCAAGCTCGCCGACATGGCGATGGAAACGGAGCTTGCGCGAACGATGGTGTACCGCGCCGCGGTCACCTATATGCGTGGCGGCGCCGAGACGTCGGACGAGGCGCGGATGCTCGCCGCGATGTGCAAGCTCTACGCCTCCGAGGTTTCGAAGCGCGCGGCCGACCAGGCCGTGCAGATCCACGGCGGCTACGGCTTTATGGAGGACTACCCCGTCGCCCGCTACTGGCGGGACGTGAAGATCAACGAGATCGGCGAAGGGACCTCGGAGGTGCAGCGGATGCTGATCGCCCGCATCCTGGGTTGCTGAGTCTCCAAGCTGCGTGGCAATTAGGCCGGATTTACTCCCGCCGTCCCCAGCGGCCATTGAGGTCGCTCACGTCGCTAGGAGTGACTAATTCGACAGTCCGATCCCGGGGAAGGTGAGCAGGCGCCTTGGCGAAGCCAACGCGCCGATGCAATCGGTAAATCCCATCCTGCTCGCCGCCCTGCGCGCAGCGGAAACCGCCGAGGTTTCCGCTCATATCTTTATCGATAGACGCCGTTGTGGCCGAGGCTGTGCAGCCCCACGTTGGGGAAGTACGTGAGCCCGTGGTCCTGCGATCCGACGGGGATCTTGGCGAGGAGCTGCCCCGTGACGGTCGACATCACGTACACGGTTGCGTTATAGCGACCGGACGCCCACAGCTGCGTGCCTTCGGGGTTGAGCTGGAGCATGTCGGGAGATCCACCCCCAGGTATGCGCCACTGCGCCGTCACGGTGCGCGTGGCGAAATCGATGACGGAGATCGAGCCCTCGAGGCGGTTGGAAACGTAGAGCGACTTCGTGTCGCGAGAGACCTGAAGGCCGTGCGCGCCGCGCCCGGTGGGGATGAACTGGATCTCCTTCATCGCCACCGGGTCGATTACCGACACGCCCATCCTTCCCTGGTTGGTGACGAAGAAATAGCGGCCGTCGGGGGAGAGCTTGACGTCGATCGGCAGCCCGCCGACCCGGACGTAGCCGTCGAGCTTCATGTTGACCACATCCACCCTTGCGACGACACCGGAATACTCCGCCGAGATCATCAAATAGCTGCCATCCGCACTGAAGTCGAGATGGTCGGCGCCCGGCCAGGGAATGCCTACCGACTTGAGCAGGCGCCATCCGTTGTTGGGATCTCGAAACTCGATCCGCTGAAGCCGCTCCACGACGTCGATCGCCTTCGTGCCGTCGGGCGTGAAGTAGAGGTTGTACGGATATGGCATCGGGATCGTCTGGCCTGTCGGCCTTCCGGTGTGTATGTCGATCACCGTGAGCTTGCTCGATCCTTCGTCGTCGACATAAAGGGCGCTCATGTCCCATGCCGGCGCGATGTGATGAGGGATGGCGCCGACCGCGTAATGGTCGATCACCTTGAACGTCAGGGGGTCAATGACGTCAACGGTCCCCGCGTTGCTGTTGGGAACGTAAACGCGGGGCGGAAGATCGCACAGCGGGCACGCGACGACCCCGGACAGCGTGTTGGCGTACACGTTGAAGTCTGGTGGCGGCAGGCTCACGGGCTGCACATCTGGCGCCGGCAGCATGCGAGCCGGCTGGTCCTCAGCCGTGGTAAGGGCCGAGCTCGCGACGCTGGTCACCGGCGGCGCCGTCCAGACCACCGCGAAGACGACTCCCGCGGGGCTGACGACCGCCAGCGCAAAGAAGATCCCGAAGAGGATGCGAACCGGCCGCGAGCGCAGCGCGGCGCCCAGCCGGTTTTTATTCGTCGGGGAGGTCTTCAAGTTTTGGGGCGAGCTCGCAAACCCAACGCCCGTCGTCCAGGCGGCGGATGAAGCGGCTGTAGCCCTGGTTCCGGGCCACGTTCAGGAACTGCTCCTGCGCGATGAGCGAGCGGAGCCGGGCGAGGTCCGCATAGGTGCTGTCGCGCATGATGCCGCCGACGACTCCCGCCAGCTCCCGCCACTGTCCTTCCGACAGCGGCTCGCCGTAGCCGGCGATGGTCACCAGGAGCGCCGCCGTGGCGCCGGTGATCGTGTCCGGCAAGAGCTTGTCCGACTTCGCCCGCGAGATGATCTCGCGGCCGGTGCTGATGATGTCGGCGATCCGGTCACGGCGCACACCGATGATGTCGCGCCCACTGCCGACAGTGGTGCCCTCGAGATACCGCGGACCAGCTTCCATGACCAGCCCACTATTCTAGTTAACAGTCACCTTGGATCTCGAAATCGCCCCTGCGCACGCTTCCTTTCGCGCAGCGGTGCGCGAACTTGCCCAGGGCGCCGTCCTCCCCCATGCGGAAGCGGTCGACCGCGACCATCGGTTCCCGGAGGAGGCTGTGAAGGCGGCCGCGGAGGCGGGCCTGCTCGGCGTCCTGATCCCGCGTGAGTACGGCGGGGCCGGACTCGACGCGCTCGCCTTTGCGATCTGCATCGAAGAGCTCGCGCAGGCGTGTGCCTCGACCTCGGTGATCGTGGACGTGCACACCAGCGTCGGCAGCGAGCCGATCCTGCTGTTCGGCACCGAAGAGCAGAAACGGAAGTGGCTGCCGAGACTCGCTTCGGGGGAGCTGCTGGGCGCGTTTGCGCTGACCGAGCCCGCCTCGGGCTCCGACGCCGCATCCCTCACATCGAGCGCGCGGCGCTCCGGTGGTGGCTATGTCCTCAACGGCACCAAGACGTTCATCACCAACGCCGGCCGTGCAGGCCTATATGTCGTGTTTGCGCGCTCGGGACCTGAGGAGAGGGCCGCCGGAGTGACCGCGTTTCTCATTCCGTCCGACGCGCCCGGTCTGCGGATCGGCCAGGTCTTCAAGAAGATGGGGCTGCACGGATCGCCCACTGCCGAGATCGTGCTCGAAGACGTCGAGGTGCCGGTGGAGAATCGCCTCGGCGACGAAGGGCAGGGCTTCACAGTCGCGATGCGCGCGCTCGACTCCGGCCGCATCGGGATCTCCGGTCAGGCTCTGGGCATCGCCCAGGCGGCGGTCGATGAGTCTCGGGCGCTGCTGGCCGAGAGCTCGAGGGAACAGGGTGACGACTTTCTTCTCGCGGACATGGCAACCCGCCTCGAGTCAGCGCGGCTGCTCGCCTATCACGCCGCCTGGCTGTGCAGCCTCGGCCGTCCGTTCACCCGCCAGGCGTCGATGGCCAAGCTCCACTGCACTGATACGGCGATGCAGCTCGCCCTTGACGCCGTGCAGCTCGCCGGTAACGAGGGAACCGTGTCCGGCAGCCCGTTCGAGAGGCACGTTCGCGACGCCAAGGCCCTGCAGATCTACGAGGGATCGAATCAAGTTCAGCGGGTGGTCATCGCTCGCGAAGTCCTCCGCTAAGCTCACCTCGATGGATTTCGACTTCTCTGAGGAGCAGGTCGCGATCCGCGACACGATCCGGGAGCTCGTCCTGGACCGCGTCGCACCGCGAGCGGCTGAGATCGATGCGACGAGCGAGTATCCGAAGGACATCGAAAAGCTCTTCGCCGACAACGGAATCCTCGGTATCCCGTTTCCCGAGCAGTACGGTGGAATCTCCGGCTCGAGCGTCACGATCTGCATGGGCATCGAAGAGATCGCGAAGGCTTGCGCGAGCTCGTCACTGATCCTCGCGGTCCAGGCGCTCGGCTCATACCCGATCCTGGTCGCCGGCACAGAGGAGCAGAAAAAGCGCCTCTGCGTGCCGCTGGCGGCCGGGGAAAAGGTGGCGGCATACGCGCTTTCGGAGACCGGATCGGGCTCCGATGCGGCCGCGATGAAAACCAGCGCGAAGCGGTACGGCGACGAGTACGTGCTCAACGGGTCCAAGCAGTTCATCACCGCCGGCAGCGTGGCGGGGACGCTCGTGGTCTTCGCGCAGACCGATCCAGACGCGGATCATCGCGGTATCTCGGCATTCGTGCTCGAGCGCGAGACCAGCCCATGGCAGGCATCGAAGCTGGAGCACAAGCTCGGCATCCGCGGTTCGCCCACGGCGCAGCTCGTCTTCGAGGACGTGAAGGTTCCAGCGTCGAACCGGCTCGGCGATGAGGGCGCCGGCTTCAAGATCGCGCTGGCCGTCCTCGACCGGTCGCGACCCGGGATCGGGGCGCAGGCTCTCGGCATCGCCGAAGGCGCCTTCGATTACGCCCTCAACTACGTCAAAGAGCGCCAGCAGTTCGGCCAGCCGATCTCGAGCTTCCAGGGCATCCAGTTCATGCTGGCCGACATCGCGACGCAGATCGAGGCCGCGCGCCACCTCGTGTACCGCGCGGCGACCAAGGTGGACAGCAAGGCTCCCGACCTGACGAAGATCGCGGCGATGGCGAAGCTGTTTGCTTCGGACATGGCGATGAGGGTGACGACAGACTGCGTTCAGCTGTTGGGCGGCTACGGGTATATCTCGGATTACCCGGTCGAACGCATGATGCGAGACGCAAAGATCACGCAGATCTACGAGGGCACCAACCAGATCCAGCGCGTCGTGATCGCCAGGTCGCTCTTGAGATGAACGTGCCGGTCTCCTCTGAAATCGAAAAGGGGCACTCGGAAATCGCGCCACCGGTCGCGGAGGGCGTTGCGCCCTGGTACCCGCCCCCGAGCTATCCGCCTTCGCGCGTCAAAGCACCGGGATCGACCGATGGACGCGGAATCGCGTCACTGATTGCAGTCATCGCCGGGATCGTCCTCGGACTGCCCATGGGGATACCGGGCATGGTGCTCGGGACGCTCGCCTACTTTCTCGGCAAGTCGGCCGTGCGCCGGATCGACAGCTCGCAGGGCGCGCTTGGGGGCCGCGGCGTCGCCGTCACCGGATGGTGTTCGGCATCGTGGCGATGGCGATCGGATCTGTGGTGAGCCTCATCTGGATCGTGGCGGTACTGGTCGCGACGGCGCAACCCACAGCCGGCGGCTGACCCGAGGCGCGTGGACCGCATCACCGATGCCTTCGTGTGGCCGGCCAGGGATCCCGCGTGGCTGACCAAGCTCCTGATCATCGCCCTCACCTTGCTGATTCCGATCGTGGGCGCCATCAACGGCCTCGGCTGGATGCTTGCGTCGCTCGACCGCCTGCGGGCCGGTGACGAGAGGCTTGCGCCGGCGAACCTCGGCTACATCCCTCGCGGCTTCCGTCTCTTCGTGGTGAACCTGGCTTACGAGCTCGCGGTCGCGCTGGTCGCGGCGTTGATCTATGTCCCCGCGCTCATGGTCGCCTCCAACCAGTCGCATGCCGCCGCCAATCCAGTCTTGATCTCCCTGGCCATAGTGCTCAGCATGCTGGCCTTCAGCATCGCCACCCTCGGCAGCCTCGCTCTCAACTTCGCCATGCCTTCGATCGTGCTCGCCACCGACCGAGGTGGAATCGCCGGAGGCCTGCACGTGGGCGCAGTGGTGCGACATGCTCGCGCCAATATCGCCAGCACCCTGATCGCCGGCCTTATGCTGATCGCCGCGGGCTTCATCGGGTCGCTGGGCCTGGTCGCCTGCGGTATCGGAGTCCTTTTCACGACGGCGTATGCGCTCGCGATGCAGGCATGGGTCGTCCGCAGTTTCGAGATCGGGTCGCCTGCCGCTATCGCGGCATAAGGAGGTCGTCAGATGTCGGACTTGCCCCCACCGCCGCCGGCTGGAGGGTATCCTCCGCCACCACCTCCTCCGCCACCACCGACAGGCGGGGCCGGAATGCCGCCGCCGCCACCGATGGGCGGAGGTGGAATGCCGCCGCCGCCGATGGGCGGTTCCTATGTACCGCCGCCACCATCTATGGGCGGCGGCTACGTGCCGCCGCCCCCTGGCGGATACGCGCCCATGTCGGCCGGTTATGCCGCGCCCCGAAATGACGGGCTCGCGGTCGCCTCGCTGGTGATCGGCATCGCTTCCCTGGTGTGCACCGTGGCGTGCCTCGGCATCGTGCTGGGCCCGACCGCGGCGATCATGGGGTTCATCTCACGCCAGCGGATCGCGTCGAGTGGAGGGGCGCTGGGTGGAGGAACCCTGGCGGTGGTGGGCCTGGTGCTGGGGATCGTCGGCTTTGTCGCAAGCGTCGGCTGGTTCTTCCTGATTCTTTCCGGAGTAATCACCTCAGCGACGAACAGCACGCCGACGCCATGACGTAACCACTTAGGCCCGCACACCGTTTTCTCAGGCCTGGACGCTAAAATCCCCGTGCGCATGCTCAGGGCTAGGCCTAGGGCCAGGCGATCTCGCTACTCCGTCTCCTACCGCCTGACCAGGTCGGTCCCCGCGGCGCTCGTTGCCGCCCTGCTGCTGGTGGTGATCGTTGCCGCCACCCTGACCTACAAGCGATTCGACGATTTCATCACGGCCACCACGGGCCATCACATCAATCCCATCGGCGAGGTCGTGCAGGCTGTTGAGCCTGCGCAGGGGACCATCGCCTACAAGCTCAAGCACGGCCAGCAGGTCAACATCCTGCTGCTCGGGATGGGCGGCTACGAGAACGATGCGCCATATCTGACGGACTCGATCATGGCCGTCACCATCGACCCGACGTCCAATCGCGTGATGCTCGCGTCGATCCCGCGGGACCTCACCGTCCCAATGAATCTTCAGAACCCATCAAGCAGGATCTGGACGCAGAAGATCAACGCCGCGTATGAGGTTCCGTACACGAACATCATCTGCTGCGTCGCTTCGCAGTACACGGGCCGCACCGGCGGTGGGTATGCCGCGGAGCACGAGGTCGGCAAGGTGACCGGGATCACGTTCGACAAGTACATCGCGGTCGACTTCGTCGCGTTTCGCGACATGGTCAACGCTCTGGGCGGAGTCGACGTCTGCCTGAGCAGCGCCCTCGACGACAATTCGTACCCCAACTACAGCAACGGGTATATGCCGATCCACTTCAAGGCCGGCTGCCAGCACCTCAACGGCGAGCAGGCGCTGGAGATCGCCCGCTCGCGTCATGCGATACAACCTCAGCAGGCGTCCGACTTCGGCCGCGCCCAACGGCAGCAGGACATCATGCAGGCGATCAAGAAGAAGGCGACCACCGTCAACGGCTTCGCCAAAGCTCCCCAGCTCCTCGATGCACTGCAGAAGAACATCAACACCGACATGTCGCTGTCCGACATGAAAGCGATCTACGACTGGGGCAAGAACCTGCCCGACGCGTCGATCATCCGGGTCGCCCTGACTGCGAACTCCGACGCTGCGCCGGGGAACCTGCTCGACTTCGGGGACTGCGGTCTTGGTCCGTACGTTTCACAGCTTTGCGCCGACGACCCTAGCTTCAACATGATCCACAAGTACCTCGCCTCGGTCCTGATCGACCCCAAGACCCTGGCGGAGAAGGCGCCTGTGCAGTTTGTCAACGGCTCGACCAATTTCGGCGGTCTCGACTCCCTCGTCACCACGATGTTCGATCCGACCGGCCTTCAGCTGGCTGACCCTGTCGGCCACCCCGCATCGGCCCAGACCCTGATCCTCGACTACTCTGGCGGCCAGTTCCCGCTCACGACAAAGTACCTCCAGAATTTCTTCGGCGGCACTGTCGTGGCGGCGACTCCCACCAACCCCGCCCCCGCATCAGGCCAACAGACGTATGGACTGGTGGTGGTGCTGGGACACGACTTCGCCCTACGCTTCTTGGGCGAGTAGTGAGCTGAACGACTCCGACCTGGAGAGCCGGTTCCGGTCCGGCGACGTCCGCGCCCTGGCGAGGGCAATCAGCATGGTCGAGCGGCGCGATCCCTCGGTGCGCGTGCTGGAAGAGTCCCTTCGGGCACAGCGTCGTGCACCCGGCGTAGTCGGCTTCACCGGCGCTCCCGGCACAGGTAAGTCGACCCTGGTCGATGGCGTGGTCGCCCTGCTGCGGAAAAAGAGCAGCTCGGTCGCCGTGCTCGCGACCGACCCCAACTCGCCGTTCACCGGCGGCGCGATCCTCGGCGACCGGATCCGGATGCAGCGCCACGCGTTGGACCCGAAGGTGTTCATCCGCAGCATGGGGGCCCGGGGCCACCTGGGCGGCCTGTCGCTTGCGACGCGGGAGGCGATCCGGCTGCTGGGCGCCTTCGGTTTCGACGAAGTCATCCTCGAGACGGTCGGAGTCGGCCAGTCCGAGCTAGAGGTCGCCGCGGTGGCCGGCACCACGGTCGTCGTACTGACCCCGAACCTCGGGGACGGCGTGCAGATGATCAAGGCGGGGATCCTTGAGATCGCCGACATCTTCGTGGTCAACAAGGCGGACCTGGACGGTCACGTTCGCGTCATGACCGAGCTGCGCTCCATGCTCAGCCTTGCGCCGAGAGGCCAGATCTGGAAGCCGCCCATCCTCGCCACGGTCGCCGCCAAGCAGGAGGGGATCGAAGAGCTCTGGGCAGCCGTGCTTGCTCACCGAGACCACCTGGAATCGAGCGGACGGGCCCGCGAGCTCGCCGAGCAGAGGCTCAAGGACGAGACCGGCGAGGTGGCGGCCGAGATCGCCCGCAACCGGGTTCGGCGCGCCCTGGACGAGGAACCGGCGCTCGCCGAGCGCCTGCTCGACGAAGGGACGCCTTACAACACGGCCGAGGAGATATTGGATCGCGGGCGGCAAATCTAAGCCAGCGCCCCTCGGGCGCTTTGCGCCACCTCCCCATAAGATGGGGAGGTCAATGAGAGTCCGAGCTCGCGACCCCAAACAGGCCTGGAAGGAGGATTTCGAAAGCAGTCCCGTGCGGGACGACGGCATCGAGACCTCGACGATCTCGGGAATCCCGCTCCAGCCGCTGTACACGACCGACGACCTTCCCCGCCGGCCGGAAGAGCTGCCCGGCCAGTTTCCCTACACGCGGGGGATCCACCCGAGCGGGTACCGCGGCCGGCTCTGGACCATGCGTCAGTTCTCCGGCTTTGCCACCGCGGAGGAGACCAACCGCCGCTACAAGTACCTGCTGGCCAACGGCCAGACCGGGCTATCGGTCGCCTTTGACATGCCCACGCTGATGGGACAGGATTCGGATGCACCGACGAGCCGCGGAGAGATCGGCCACTGCGGGGTCGCGATCGACTCGCTGGCCGACATGGAGACGCTGTTCGCCGGCATCCCGCTGGCCGACATCACCACGTCGATGACCATCAACTCGCCTGCGGCGATTTTGCTCTGCATGTACATCGCGGTCGCCGAGGAACAGGGCGTGCCGGCATCGCGGCTCGGCGGCACTTTGCAGAACGACATCCTGAAAGAGTTCATCGCGCAGAAAGAGTTCATCTTTCCGCCGGCGCCTTCGATGCGCCTGGTCGTCGACTCCATAGAGTACTGCGCCAAAGAGGTCCCGCAGTGGAACACGATCTCCATCTCGGGCTATCACATCCGGGAGGCCGGCTCCACCGCCGTCCAGGAGCTCGCGTTCACGCTCGCGGACGGCATGGCGTACGTCGACGCCTGCATTGAGAGAGGCATGCGCATCGACGACTTCGCACCGCGACTTTCATTTTTCTTCGACGCCCACATCGATTTCTTCGAGGAGATCGCGAAGTTCCGCGCGGCGCGGCGCATCTGGGCGCGATGGATGCGAGAGCGCTACGGGGCGCAGTCGGAGCGGTCGTGGAAGCTGAGATTCCACACGCAAACCGCCGGTGTATCGCTGACGGCGCAGCAGCCGGAGCTGAACATCGCGCGCACCGCGATCGAGGCGCTCGCGGCGGTCCTGGGCGGGACGCAGTCCCTGCACACCAACGCGATGGACGAGGTGCTCGCGCTGCCCACAGACAAATCCGCGCGGATCGCGCTTCGGACGCAGCAGCTGCTCGCGTACGAGAGTGGAGTGGCCAACACGGTCGACCCGCTCGGGGGCAGCTATTTCATCGAGGCGCTGACCGATGAGATGGAGAGACAGGCGGAGAAGTACTTCAAGAGAATCGAAGACCTCGGTGGGGTCATTCCCGCGATCGAGGCGAGCTTCTTCCAGAAGGAGATCGCCGACGCCGCTTTCCAGTACCAGCGGGAGCTCGAAGAGAAGCGGCGGATCATGATCGGCGTCAACGACTTCACCGTCGACGAAGAGGTCCCGATCGAGATTCTGCGCATCGACCCGAAGCTCGAGAGCGAGCAGGTCGCACGCGTTCGCGAGGTGCGACGGAAACGTGACCAGGCGAGGTGCTCGAAGGCGCTCACGAGCTTGCGCAAGGCGGCGGCGGGCACGGACAACCTCATGCCCTACATCCTCGAGTCGGTTCGGGCTTACGCCACCGAAGGCGAGATCATGAACACGCTGATCGAGGTGTTCGGCATCTATACCGAACAGGCGGTCGTTTGAGTCCCACCGCCGTGCGTCCCGTGCGGATCATCGTGGCCAAGGTCGGCCTAGACGGCCACGACCGCGGGGTCAAGGTCGTGGCGCGCGCGCTTCGCGATGCCGGCTACGAGGTCATCTACACCGGGCTGCGGCAGACCCCTGAGATGGTCGTTGACGCGGCCCTGCAGGAAGACGCCCAGGTGATCGGGTTGTCGATCCACTCGGGCGCGCACATGACGCTTTTCCCCGCCGTGGTGGAGGAGCTCAAGCGCCGCAAGGCCACGGACATCGTGGTGTTTGGTGGAGGGATCATCCCGGACGACGACATCGCGGCCTTGAAGAAGCAGGGTGTGGAGAAGCTCTTCACCCCCGGAACACCGCTGCAGGAGATCGTCGACTGGCTGCGCCAGCGCTTCCCCGAGGAAAAGCGCTAGCGCAGCTCGTCTTCAGCTCGTCGTGACGATCGTCCCCGCGATCTTGTCGTGGATCGCCTGCTTCTGGGGGTCCCACAGCTGCCACAGCCAGCCGATCGCCCCGATGATGCAGACGGTGAAGCCGACCTCGAGAACCCAGATAAACCCGCGCAATGCGGCCTTGCCCATCGTCGGGTACTGCCCCGTCGCCATGTCGCGCACCTTGAAGCCAAACGGCATCATCCCGATCGAGGCCCCGCGCGAGCTCCAGAAGTATCCGAAGTAAGCGACGTCGATCACGATGTCGATCAATCCCGCGAGTCCCCGTACGTTCTGGAGGATCGTTCCGATGATGGCGTTGATGACGAGCAGGATTACAACGTCGATCAGGCCGCCGACGATTCGCATACCCGGGCTGGCCAGGTTGCTCGGCGCCGCCATCGCGTACCCGCCACCGCCGCCTGGAGGCATCATGGGCGGCATTCCGCCACCGGGCGGTGGTGGAGGCATCATCGGCGGCGGATATCCGCCGCCGGGCGGCGGCGGGGGAGGTGGGGCCCCTGGGGGAGGCGGTGGGTTCTGCATACCTTTCGGACCCTCCTGGTGTATTCGGTTTGGCCGCGCCCGGGCCGGCGGCCGGACGGCTTTGCCGTATCATAACCAGCGCCTCCCAACCCGAGGCCGAAGTATGCAACTGAAAGCCTCCACCCGCGAACTCCTGGGCAAGCGCTCTCGCCGCCTTTACGGCCAGGGCAAGCTCGCCGCGGTCGTCTACGGGCACAACACCAAGCCCACGGCCCTGGAGCTGGACCGCCTCGAGTTTCAGAAGGTGTTCGTGAAGTCTGGGCGCACCCACCTGGTCGACCTGGTCGTGGACGGCGGTCGGACTGAGAAGGTCCTCGTGCGCGAGATCCAGACCCATCCTCGCCGCCTCGGCCCCATCCACGTCGACTTCTACCAGGTCAACCTGGAAGAGAAGATCATGGTCGAGGTCCCGGTCCACCTGGTCGGGGAGTCGGCTGCGGTCAAGCGGGGCGACGCGGACGTGCTGCAGCCGATCCACATGCTCAGGGTCGAGTGCCTCCCGTCCGACATTCCCGCCGCCTTCGAGGTGGACCTGACGCCTCTCGAGGAGATCGAGTCGGAGTTTCGCATCGCGGACCTCAACGTGCCGAAGGGCGTGACCGTGCTCCTCGACCCTGAAGAGCTCATCGTGAAGATCGTTCACAAGCGTGAGATGAAGGTCGAAGAGGAAGTCCCGACCGCCGAAGCCGCCGTTGGCGCCGAGGGCGAGGCCGGCGTAGAGGGCGAAGAAGGCGCGGAGGAAGCGGCCGAGACCAAGGAATGACCTCGCCGCCGCTGGCGGGTTCGCTGCTTCCCTTCGTCTCGAACAAGGACCTCGAATATTTCGGCGTCGGCCTGGTCGTGCTGGTGGTCTTCGTCGCCGGGTCCCGTTTCGTCTCCAACCGGGTGGTCGCGGCTCTAAACCGGCGGAACATGCGCTCGGACATGGTCCAGATCGGCGGCCGCGTTGCCACCGTCGTTCTGATCGGGCTCGGGATCTGGTTCGCGATCGGGTTTGCGTTCCAGAGCCAGAACTTCACGCTCGCGGGCATCCTGCTCGCCACCATCGTCGCGAGCTTCGGCGTGCAGGACCTGCTCAAGGACTACGTGTCCGGCTACTACGTGCTGCTCGAGCGCCACCTCAGGGTCGGCGACCGGATCTCGATGGAAGGGGTTGGTGCGGGCACCGTGACCGACATCAAGTTGAGGGTGACGCTGTTGAAAACAGACTCCGGCGACCTGTTGGTGGTGCCGAACGCGGAGCTGTTCAACAAGGCGGTGACGGTCCACGTTCGAGCAGTCGAACGGGCGGCCGAAGCAGGAGACTCGCCTAAGCCAGTGCCTCCCGAATGACCCGATAAAGCGCTTCGAGCTGCTCGCCTTCGACTCCCGATTCCTCTGAGAGCAGGTCGTGCATAACCTGCGAGGCGAGCTCCACGTGGATGTTCCCCGCCACCTGCGTCGCAAGCGATCGCAGGTGGTAGGTGTGATCCGGCCGATCCGTTTTGACATCGAGCCCGACGGCAACGTGGTCGAGCTGCACGACCTTCGACCATTTCTCGACCTCGGCGGCCCCTGACTCGGGCGCGTCCGACAGATGCAGGCAGTTGAGGCCGCCGAAGATGCCGTACCGCTCGCGCAGCGAGCCGGGGCGCGACTGCGCGATGCGCGTTTCACCGAGGTCATGGCGCATCTGGGTCAATGCATCGGCCGAGGCCGTGATGCGCCCGACAACGAGAGGCAGCGCCGTCATGAAGTCGACGAGCCATGGAAAGAATGGGCGTCCCTGCAGGAAGTCGTAGTGGCTCTCGATCAGCGCGACCGGGGGCTGGAACCAGGCGAGCGACTTGACCTTCCAGTCCCGCTCGGACGACAGCCACTGCCACAGGCCGGCGCGCGCGGCAAGGCGGTAGGCGGCGTCGGGTTTGAAGATCACAAGCGCGTCGGCCACGAGGCGAAATGCTACTTGGCTTGGTTTTTGTCCCGCGGATTGGGCTTGTAGACCTTGCGCCCTTTCAGCTTCTCCGGCATGTGCACCTGATCGCGTGCGACGCCACCTTCGTGCTCGTGCGCGTACTTGTATCCCTTGCCGTAGCCCATCGACTTCATCAGCCCGGTCGGCGCGTTGCGCAGATGCATGGGAACCGGTTCGTTGCCGGTTTCCTGGATGAGCTCGCGGGCTGCGCCGTACGACGTGAGAGCCGAGTTCGACTTCGGCGCCAGCGCCAGGTACAGGGCCGCCTCGGTGAGTGGCAGCACGGCTTCAGGCATGCCGACGAAGTGGGCCGCCTGCTGCGCGGCCATTGCGACTGAAAGAGCCTGCGGGTCGGCCAGCCCGACGTCCTCGGCCGCGAGGATCACCAGGCGGCGCGCGACGAAAAGCGGATCCTCGCCGGCCTCGAGCATCCTGGCCATCCAATAAACGGCTGCATCAGGGTCGCTGCCGCGCACGCTCTTGATCAAGGCGGAGACGATGTCGTAGTGCTGGTCGCCCGCGCGGTCATAGAGGAGATGGCTCTGCTGCAGCGCATGCTCGACGTGCTCGAGCGAGATCGTCTCCTCGCCGGCGAGCGCCGCCGCGGCCTCCAGGCCGTTGAGCGCCACCCGAGCGTCGCCGCGGGAGCCCTCGAGCAGGGCGTCCATCGCGTCGTCGGAGATTCTGGCCTCCCCACCCTGTGGGGAGGTGGCGCGAAGCGCCGGAGGGGCCGACAACCCTGCAAGCCCGCGCCGCACCACCTGCGCGAGCTCGTCCCGCTCGAGCTGCTCGAGCCTGAAGACCCGGCTGCGTGAGAGCAGCGGCGCGATGACCTCGAACGACGGGTTCTCGGTCGTGGCGCCGATCAAGGTGACGGTGCCCTCTTCGACATGCGGCAGGATGGCGTCCTGTTGGGCTTTGTTGAAGCGATGGATCTCGTCGATGAACAGGACGGTGCGCAGACCCGCCCGGCGGTGGACCCTGGCCTCGGCCACGACCTTGCGCAGGTCGGCGACGCCGGCGGTCACCGCGGACATCGCCACCATGCGCGCGCTGGTCTCCGTGGCGAGCAGGCGCGCCAGCGTGGTCTTGCCGCTTCCAGGAGGCCCCCACAGCACGATGCTCGGCAGGTGGCCCGAGCGCGTCAGCTGTCTCAGGACGTCGACCACCTGGCGCTGTCCGACCAGGTCGTCGAACGTCTTCGGCCGCAACCTCGTCGCCAGCGGCGCGTCCGGTTCGGGCGCCGCCGGCAGCCCGAAAAGCTCCCCCTGATCTGCCACACGAGCATTCTGACTCTGCGTGGCCAGTAGGCCGGATTAACTCCGGCCGTCCCCGGGCGTACCTGAAGGCCACCTCGCTTGGCTGGGAGTGATCATTCAAAAAAGTCCGATCCCGGGGAATGGGAGCAGCGTCTGCGGCGAAGCCGCACGCGCGATGAGGGAAAACCGCCCGGTTTTCCGTTATACCCGTTCCCGGGTGTTCTGCTGGCGCTCGTACTGGTCCCGATGCCTAGAATGCCCGGCATGGCCACCTGCTGGTACTGCAACTCGGAGCTGCCCGAGACGGCTCCGTACTGCCCAAGCTGCGGCCATAGCCAGGCCGATCGGTCGTCCAGCCCTCTTTTCGGGGTCGTCGACCCGGTCACGGGGATCTGGAACTCGAAATTCATCAACGCCCTGGTGGGCCAGGAGGCCAACCGGGCGGTGCGCTATCACCGTCCGCTGTCCGTCCTGGTCGTCGAGCTCGACCACGCGGAGCACATCCACAACGAGCTGGAGCAGATCCAGATCGAGGCCATGCTGCGAGAGATCTCCGAACGCCTCGGCCAGGCCATCCGCGACACCGACACCGTGGCGTTCCTGGACGCGGACGGACCGCCGCACTTCGCCATCGTGCTGCCTGAGACCGACGGGCAGGGCGCGACGCTGGCGGCCGATAAGATCCGCCGCTCGATCGCATCGCACGACTTCTCGACGGCGGGCAACTGGCAGCGGATCACCATGAGCTGCGGCGCCGCGACGATCGGCGTGCTGAGTCGAAACGACGAAGAGGCGGGCCTGATGAACCGGCGCGAGTACACCGGCAACCTGCTGCGCGAGGCCTATCAGGCGTTGGAGGCGGGCCGCTCGCGGGGAACGAACCGCACCTCGGTCGGCGCACTGCGAAGCCAATAGGCCCACATCTCCAGTCGTGACCCAGACCCGCGTCTACATGATCCGCCATGCCGACGTCGAAAACCCGCATCGGGTGATCTACGGTCATCTCGACGGCTATGACCTGAGCGCGCTGGGGCGCCTCCAGGCGTCCGCGGTGGGTGACCGGCTACGCGACGAGGAAATACGGCGGATCGTCCACAGCCCCCTGGCGCGCGCCGCCGAAACGGCCCAGCTCATCAACGTGCGGCTGGCCCGGCCTGCGGTGCTCGAGAGTGATCCCGACCTGAGAGAAGCGGACTTCAGCCGCTACCTCCAGGGGTTGCACTACTGGCAAGTGCCGCTTCTCCGCCCCCTCTGGTTCGTCCACAAGGCCAAGCGCGGCCTGGTCCCGGGCGACGAATCGATCGACCGCCTGGGCGGGCGCGTGCTGGAGGTGATTCGCCGTCTCGCGCGCGAGCACCCAGGCGAGACGCAGGCGGTCGTCAGTCACGCGGATCCGCTCAACGCCGCCTGGATCCTGCTCGATGGCCGGGCCCACAACGAGCGCGAGATGTACCGCAAATCGGTCGACAAGGCAGGCATGCTGCGACTCGACATGGAGGGCGAGACCCCGACGACGTGGGAGTACATCCCGCCGCCCGTCATGGCGAATCCCACGACCGCCGCCGCCTGACCGTGGACCAGCGCTTCCCCGACGGCTTCCTGTGGGGAACGTCCAGCGCCGCCCACCAGGTCGAAGGCGACAACCGCAACTGCGAGTGGTGGGAGTTCGAGCAGCAGCCGGGCCGGATCGACAACGGAGACACCTCGGAGATCGCGTGCGACCACTACCACCAATACCGCGAGGATTTCACGCTGCTGCGCGAGCTCAGCCAGAACGCGCACCGTCTCTCGATCGAGTGGTCTCGCATCGAACCCGTGGAGGGTGAGTTCGATTCGCGCCAGATCCGGCACTATCGCGACGTCCTGGGCGAGCTGCGTGAGCAGGGTATCGAGCCGATGGTCACCCTGCATCACTTCACCAACCCGCTGTGGTTCATTCGGAAGGGCGGATGGGGGGCCTCAGGGTCGGCGCGCGCGTTTCTTCCCTACGTGCATCGCGTGGTCGACGAGCTCGGTGACCTGGTCTCGCTGTGGTGCACGATCAACGAGCCCAACATCTACGCCGCGAATGGTTGGATCACGGGCGAGTTCCCACCCGGCCGTCGCGTCGATCTCGCGTCGTTCTATCGGGTCCTCGCCAACATGCGGCGCGCGCACGAGCTCGCATATCTAGCGATCAAGCGCCGCTGGCCCGACTCGCCGGTCGGGCTGTCTCATCACAAGTTCCTTTTCTTGCCCGCGAGCACCAGGCGCGGCGATCGGTTGGCCGCACGGACCGCCCAGATGGCGGTCGACCGCTGGCCGGTCGCGCCGGGCCGGCTGGGCAAGGTGGTCGAGGCGACCTCGGACTTCATCGGGGTCGCGCACTATCACGGGCAGTGCTGCGCGTTCGACCCCGGCCGGCCGCGGGAGCAGTTCATAAGGCGCTCCAACGTCCCAGGAGCGTTCGTGAGCGACATGGGATGGAGCGCCGACCCGACCTGGATGCGCGCGATCCTGAACGAGCTCAAGGGCCTTGGCAAGCCGGTGTACATCACCGAGAACGGGCTGGCCACCACCGATGACTCCAGGCGCGAGCGGTACCTCACGGATCTCCTGGCAAACGTGCGCCTGGCGATCCAGGATGGCGTCGACGTGCGCGGTTACTTTCACTGGACGAACATGGACAACTTCGAATGGGCGCGGGGCTACCAGGTGCAGTTCGGTTTGATCGCGGTCGACCGCAGGACCCTGGAACGGACGGTCAAGCCCTCGGGGCGGCTCTACTCCCGGATCGCGAGGGCAAACGGCCTCCTCAAGTCCCTAGACTCAGGCGCGTGAACCGCAGGTCTGCGACGGTCGCAGTGGTGGCGATCGTCCTCGGTTCGGTGCTCATGCTGTCGCTCGCTTGGGGCCTCGAGCACGCGGCGCTCGCCAACCCGCCGCTGCTGGGCAAGACCGCGCCGCGGCTGGCGATCGCAACCCAGAGCGGGGAGCAGGTGAGCGTGTGGCAGCTGCAGGGCAAGCCTGTCGTGCTGAACTTCTGGGCCTCGTGGTGCATCCCGTGCGTGCAGGAGCTGCCCGTCCTATCGAACGGTTCCACCAATCATCCCGGGGTCGCGTTCGTGGGAGCTGACAACCAGGACACCTCGGGTGGCTTCGCCAGCTTCGAGCAGCTGCATCAGCATCCCTATCCCGCCGGACCCATCGTGGTGGGCAGCTATCAGTCCTACGGGGTCGCGGGGCTGCCGGCGACTTTCTTCATCGACCCCCAGGGCCGGGTGACCGCGTCGTTCGTCGGACCGCTCGATACCACCACGCTCGATCATTACCTGGCTTTGGTGACAACGACATGATTGGGCAGTCCCGGCCGGAACACCTCGACGGATCTTCGGCGCCCATGCGGCCCATCTGCGTCGTTGCGACCTCCGCTCCTCGCTCACGCATCAACGGATGCGCTCGCTCCGGTGCTCGGCCGCGCCTAGCATCTGGACCACCTGGCCACCGAATCTCTCGCCGAGGTTTCCGGTCGTGACTGCTAAGTGGTCCATCCCGGCGCTGGTCGTCGCCGCGTGCGTCGGCTACCTCATCTACTCCGCCTCCGGGGGAACCACCGAGTACTACCTCACCGTGGGCGAGCTGCGGTCGCATTCCGGCGCGGGCGATGTGCGTGTCGCCGGCGTCGTCCAGACCGACGTTCAGAAGACCGACGGCGGGCTGCACGTGACCTTCACCGAGAAGGATGCGACGTCCTCGGTACCGGTCGATTACACCGGGACGCTGCCGGACATCTTCAAGCCTGGAATCACGGTGGTCGCCGAGGGACGGTTGGGTACGGACGGGGTGTTCCACGCGACCACGCTGCTGGCCAAGTGCCCGTCGCGGTTCTCGACGACTCCCTACACCCAGTGATACTCGGGTACCTCGGCGCGGGCGCTCTGCTCGCTGCGCTCGTCATGGGCGGCTTTTCGGCGGTGCTCTCCTTCTGGGCGGGCCGGCAGCAGAACCCGATCATGGTCCAGGTCGGCAGGCGGGCCTTCTATGCGGCCACCGCGATGATCGTCGCCGCGGGCGGGGTGCTCGAGTGGGCTCTGCTCAGCCACGACTTTTCGCTCGCGTATGTCACCGAGCACACGGACCTGTCGACGTCGACGGCGCTGAGCGCGGCCGGCTTCTACGGCGGGCAGGAGGGTTCGCTTCTCTATTGGGCCCTGGTGCTTGGCGTGCTCGGCAGCGTGTCGCTCGTGGCGAGCGCGTCGCTCGGCTTGAGGCTGGCCGGCTACGCGGCGGGCCTGATGGCGGCGATCCTAAGCTTTTTCCTGGTCGTCCTCGTACTGGTGGCGAGCCCATTCGACCTGCTCTCGATCACACCGCCAGACGGTCTCGGGCTCAACCCGATTCTCCGCGACGGCGGGATGCTGATCCATCCACCGGTGATCCTGGCCGGGTTCGCGTCGTTCGCGATCCCGTTTTGCTTTGCGTCGGCCGCGCTCATGGCGGGCAGGCCCGATTCCGCGTGGATCGCGCACACCCGCCGCTTCGCGCTCATCGCGTGGGGCCTGCAGACGACCGGGCTCGTCCTCGGAATGTGGTGGGCGTACCACGTCCTCGGATGGGGCGGTTACTGGGGCTGGGACCCGGTCGAAAACGTCGCCCTGATGCCATGGCTGGCCACCACTGCCTACCTGCATTCATCGATGGTCCAGGAGACGCGCGGCCGGCTCCGGGCCTGGAACTTCGGCCTGGTCATCCTCGCCTTCCTGCTCGTCGTGTTCGGAACCTTCATCGTGCGCAGCGGGGTCGTCCCGTCGGTGCACACGTTCGCGATCAGCGCCATCGGCCCGTGGTTCCTGGCATTTCTGTTCATCTGCATCGTCTTCTCGGTCGTGCTGCTGGCTCTTAGGTCCAGCGTCCTCGGCGGCGGCGCGGAGCCGGTGGCGCCCGTTTCTCGCGAGGGAGCCTTCGTCCTCCAGAACCTGCTCCTGATCGCGGTGGTCGTCGTGGTTCTGTGGGGCACGGTGCTCCCGCTGGTGTCGGGCATGCTCGGGCAGCAGCGCGTGGTCGGCGCCGCCTACTACGAGCGCGCCGCGGGCCCGCTGTTCGTCGTCATCCTCGCTTTGATGGCGGCCGGACCCCTGCTGCCGTGGCGTCGTGCCGCCAGGATGCCTTCGGCGCGAGCGTTGATGTGGCCGGGCGCAGCCATAGTGGTGGTGCTGGCGGCGCTGCTGGTCGCCGGCGTGCGATCGATCCCCGCTCTCATCGCGCTCCCCCTGGTGGCGGCCGTCGCCGGCACATGCTTCACCCAATACGCGCGCCTCGGTAGCGGGTGGGCCCGACTTCCGTCGATGCTGCGTCGCAGGCGGCGGCGATACGGCGCCTACCTGGCCCACCTGGGCCTGGCCGTCCTCGTCGCCGGGATCGGAGCCTCGCACTTCTGGCAGCAGGAGAAGGACGTGACGCTCGCGCCCGGCCAGCAGGTCACCGTCGCCGGCTACACGCTGACCTACACGGGATCCGAGCAGCGCCAGCTGGCCGACCACACGGAGCTCGTCGCCCTGATGCGGTTCGGTGACTCGACCCTGGAACCCGCGCGAGCAACCTATTCGGGGCTCGGAGGGCAGTCACTGACCCACGTGGCGATCAGCACCACCCCTGTGGCCGATGTCTATGTCGTACTCGCCGGAGTCACCGCCGACGGGTCGGCCTCGTTCAGCGTCTTCGTCAACCCCCTGGTGAGCTGGATCTGGGCGGGCGGGGCGATCATCATCGTGGGCGTGCTGCTGGGCAACATCGGAGAACGAGCTCCCGCGGTCGAGGCCGTCAGGCGGCGCGTTCCCGCCTCGGTGCTCACCTAGATGGCGCTCATCGTCGCGACGCTGCTTTTATTCGCGGCGGGCCCGTTCGTCCTGTGGCCGCTGATCAAAACCCCCATGGACGATTTCATCTCTCCACCACCTGGGGAGAGCCTTTCACCTCCCCACCCCTTGGGGAGGTCGGCACCGCCCGAGAAGCGGGCGCTGCCGGGTGGGGGGGTGTAATGAGCATCCTGGTGGCGAACGGCCTGACGCATTGGTTCGGCTCCGAGGTCGCGCTGGAATCCGTGGACCTCGCGATCGACGCCGGCGAGCACATGGCGGTCCTGGGTGAGAACGGAGCCGGCAAGACGACGCTCCTGCGCATCCTGGCCACGGCCGCCCGCCCGACCTCTGGCGGGCTCGAGATCATGGGCCTGGACGCGCTTCGCGAGCGCAGGCGGCTGCGGCGGCGGATCGGCTATGTCGCGCACGCGCCGGGGCTCTACCCGGCCCTGTCCGCCGCCGAGAACCTGGAGTTCTTCTGCACCCTGCAGGGCGTCAGCCGGACGCGAGCAGCTGAAACGCTTGCCCTCGTCGGCCTCGTCTCGGAGGCGAGCCGCCCGGCGGGCCTGCTGTCCAGGGGAATGCAGCAGAGACTCGCGATCGGCCGCGCGATCCTCCACGACCCCAAGCTCCTCGTCCTCGATGAGCCCGACGCGAGCCTCGGTTCAGACGCGGCGGACCTGCTGGCCGCTGTGATGAGCGACCGGACCGTGGTGATGGCCACCCACGACCACGCGCTCGCCAACCGTCTGTGCCAGCGGACGCTGACGCTGCGCCACGGCCGTTCGGTGGGCACCGCGACGCGGTTGCACGTCGTGCGATGACGAACTCCTTCGCTGTTGCGGTCGCGGTCGCACGGAAGGACCTCAGGGCGGAGTGGCGCACCCGCGAGCTCGTGCCCGCGCTGGCCCAGTTCGTGATCCTCGCGCTCGTGATCGCAAACTTCGGCTTTCAGATCGATTCGCGGAACGCCCCGTCGATCGCGCCGGGCATCCTGTGGCTGGCCCTCGTGTTCGCGGGCCTGGTCGCCTTCGGAAGGGCGTTCGCCGCGGAGCGCGAGCAGGCTTCGCTCGAGGCGCTGCTCATGACGCCCGCCTCGCCCGTGGCGATCTTCGCGGGAAAGGCGATGGCGGCGACCCTCCTGCTCATCGGCTGCGAGGCGGTGCTGCTGCCGGCCCTGACACTGTTCTTCGGCACCCCGCTGTCCGTAGAGGTGATCGCCGCGGTGCTCCTGGCCACGATCGGCATGGCCGCGCTCGGCTGCCTGTTCGCCGCGATGGTGGCACGGGTGCGCGCCCGCGAGCTGCTGCTTCCTCTGCTCACGTTGCCCCTGTGGATTCCCTTCATCGTCGCGGGCGGGCAGGCTGTGCAGGTCGCGATGGGGGCAAGCGGCAGCTACGACCAGGCCATGGCCCTGCTCGTGGACTTCGACATACTGTTCGTGGTGCTCACGTCACTCGCGGCGAGGTTTGTGCTGGATGACTAAGTACGAAAAAGCGGCCGCCGGCGGGGTTGCGCTGATGCTCGCCGCCGCCGCCGCCATCTTCCTGTTTGCTCCGACCGACGCGCTTCAGGGTCCGGTCCAGCGCATCTTCTACCTTCACGTGAGCGCGGCGATCGCGGCCTACGGCTGCTTCGCGGTGGTCCTGGTCGGCGGCATCATCTACCTGCGCAATGGGAGCCTGGTCGCGGATCGGTTCGCGCGCGCGGGCGCGCTCGTCGGCCTGGTTTTCACCACCGTCACCCTGGTCATGGGCATGCTCTGGGCCAAGCCGATCTGGGGCACCTACTGGACCTGGGACGCGCGGCTCACTTCGACCCTCGTGCTCTGGATCATCTACGCCGGGTACCTCCTTGTGAGGCGCCTCGCCGAGCCGGGGCGGCAGGCGGCGCGCTTCGCGGCGGTGGTCGGCATCTTCGGTTTCATCGACGTGCCGGTGGTGCACTTCAGCGTCACCTGGTGGCGGACCGTGCACCCGGGACCGATCATCGTCAACGACGCGCTTCCGCCGGAGATGCTTGCGACGTTCTTCTTCACCATGGCGTGCACGCTGGTGCTTGCGGCGGTGATGATCGGGATTCGCTATCGCATCGAGGCGCTGGCGGACGTAGCGGTGCACGCCGTGGCCGAGCCCGCGCACATGGTCGCCTCACGCGACCCGGAGCCGGTCAATTGACCTACCTCATCATCGCCTACGGCTTTGCCGTGGTGGTGCTCGGCGGCTACCTGGCCTGGTCGCTTCGCCGCCTGCGGGAACTGGAAAAGACACGACCCGAGCGCTGATCGCCAGCCTCCAAATTGCGCCATTCGGGCACCGGTGGTCGCATCCAGCCATGGATACAGCCATTCGGGCACGGATGGCCGTGGTTAGCTATTCCAGGGCTTGCCTGAGCTTCGGCGCGAGCCCCGCCACGATTCGCTCGGTCAGGCCCCACACGACGCTCTCCTCATGCGCCAGGTAGCGGAAGCGCCACGGATCGTCCGATTCGAGCCACGCGCTGTCATCGAGCAGGTGGTCGAGCGGGATCGCGAGCACGCCGTCGAGCTCGCGCTCGTCGTGCACGAACGGAAGCACCGGGTCCGGCAGGTGGGCCACGAACGGCACCACCGAGAAGTTGGACACCGAGGCGTAGATGGGGTCCCCGGCCCCGAGGGGAGCAAGGCCGCCGAGGCTTACGCCGATCTCCTCGTGGACCTCGCGCTGGGCCGCCTCCCAGGCGGATTCGCCCGGCTGCACTCCTCCACCGGGCAGCGCGACCTGCCCCGGGTGGTCTCTCAGGTCGGTCCGGCGCCTCACGAAGGGCACCATCCAGCGGCCGCCGTGGCGGTAGAGGACGAACAGGACCGCCGCGGGCCGAGCGCCATTGCGAAACTCGCCCCAGGCGTCGACCGGGCGGAACAATTGTTCGAGCCTCGCTGGGAAATCGCTCAAAACTGGCCTCCCCGCTTGCCGGGGAGGTCCGGCCGCGTAGCGGCCGGGGAGGGGGGATTCAAGCTCTCAATAATCCGCGTCTTATGAACTCGCGGTAGCCGGTAAGCTAAGAAAGGTAGCTGAGCATGATCGACCACACGAGCAACCGAATCGAGCAGCAAGAGACCGCCCTGCGCCGCCAGAACCGGCGCCGGTACGCCTTCCAGCGCATGCTGGAGGCCACCGACCGGGTGCTCTGGCGGCTCGAGGAGATGAACCGGGACGGGGTCAAGACGGTGCCGTCGCCGGTGCGCGCCGAGCTCCGTGAGGTGGTCGAAACGATGCCGAACCACGTCCGCGAGCCGCTGCGCGACGGCGGCCAGGTGCAGGACACACTGGACAGCCTGTTCGAGATCCAGGAGCGGCTCTTCCGGTGGCGCTACCCGGACTGGCAGGACATCGAGCCCGACGGGGATGGCACGGCCGGCTTCGACTACGCGAGCTGAGCCCGGCTAAGCTCCGCTGGTCGCCGTGAGAAACAGTTCCGTGGCGTAGGCGGTCAGGAAGCCCAGCAGCAGTCCCCAGGCGAACGCCGGCGGCGAGTTGAGCTTGCGGCCCAAATTGAAGAGCTCGTTCAGCACGTAGAGCAGCGCGCCGGCCGCCACCGCCAGAAAGGCGACCGAGAAGTACTGCGAGCTCGCGAGGTACCCGATCCAGGTCCCGATGAAGGTGGGTCCGCCGCCGATCAGGCCGGCGACCGCCAGAAAGCCCCAGGAAACCGGCTTGGTTTCGGTGGTCATCGGCGCCGCGATGCCGAATCCCTCCGTGATGTTGTGCAGCGCGAAACCCACCGCGAGCACGCCGGTGAACGCAATCGCACCGACGTGGGCGGACTCGCCGATCGCAAGGCCCTCGGACAGGTTGTGCAGCCCCAGCCCGGTCGCGATCGCCAGCGACAGCGCCCGTGGGCTTGGGTTCGCGGTTACGTGCCTGAGATGGCTGAAGACGCTGCGGTTGAAGTAGACGAGGCCCAGGAGTCCTGCCCCAACCCCGGCCGCGAAGATGAGGGCCATGGCGGCGAACGATCCGCGCTGGCCCTGTTCGAGCGCGGCGGTCACCGGCCCGCCGGCGTGGCTCAGGATGTCCCAGAGCAGGAAGACGAGGATGCCGGTCGCGAACGCGTTCAGGAATCCCTGCACTGACTTCGGCAGGCCCTTCATCCGGGCGACTGGGAGGCCCAGGAATACGGTGGCCCCGGCGATCGCGCCCAACCCGACGGCGGCTGCCTGGCTCATCTGGCCCGTATTCGTGTCACGCTATTAGTACGTGCAAAAGCCTCGATTAGTTAAGTCTAATTTACCCCGCAAACTCGGCGGCCCCTCCGAGGTGGTCTCGCACTATCTCGAGGCGATCTATTACATCGCGAACGAGGGCGAGGCGGTGCGCAGCGCGCGCCTGGCCGACTGGCTGAGCGTGAGCCGGCCCACGGTCACGGTGGGCCTGCGGCGGATGAGTCGCGATGGCATGGTCCGGCTCAATGCGCGCAAGGAGATCGAGCTCACCGCCAAAGGCCGCCGCATGGCTGAGGCGATCGTGAGAAGGCACCGGATCATGGAGCGCTGGCTCACGGACGGCTTGGGCCTCGACTGGGTCACGGCGGACGAGGAGGCGGCCCGGCTGGAGCACGCGGTCTCAGATGTCGTGGAGAAGCGCCTCTACGACGTGCTGGGCCGTCCGCGCACCTGCCCGCACGGCAACCCCATCCCGGGCCATTCGAAAACGGCGCCGAACGAGGTCAGGCTCACGAAGCTGCACGCGGGTGCGCGCGCTTCGATCACACGGGTGTCCGAGGTGGCGGAGCGGGAGGCGCCGCTGCTGCTCGCGTACCTGCATGAGCGCAAGCTCGTTCCCGGCGCCGAGATCGCTGTTTTAGAGGTCGACGGCGTCGGCCGCACGGTGCGCGTCAAAGCCGGTGCGCGCCAGGTGACGCTGGGCCAGGACACGGCCGCGAAACTGTGGGTGGTGCCCTCCTAGAGGCGCGGCCGAAAAGCCCTCGGCGGATCTTCGGCGCCCATGCGGCCCATCTCCGGGTTCAGCTCCTGTGCTGCTCGCTTACGCATCAACGGATGCGCTCGCTGCGCTGCTAGTCGCTTCACCCGGATCTCGACCACCTGGATCGCCGAATCTCTCGCCGAGGGTTTCCGGCCACGCCTCTCGCGCGCATACTGCAGTCGAGGCGATCCAGTGTCCTTTCCCCTGTTTGACCTCTACAAGGATCTCGCCGTGGCCCAATCCAGCCCCGGCCCGCCAGACGATCCCACCAAGGCAGACGAAGTCGAGGCGCGCACCCTCCGCCGGCGCCTCGCCGCCATCATGTGGGTTCCGGGAGCGGCCGGTGCGCTCGCGCTCGGAGGCTGGTCGGGCAGCGTGATTGTTGGGGTCGCCGCTTTCGTGGTGCTCGTCGCGGGGCTCTGGCTCTTTGCCGAGGGGGGTCGCTCGCCGGCGTGATCCGGAGATCCCGCCCGACGAGTTAAGCCACCGGCTGCGGCGAGGTGCAGAACGCGCAGCGCTTTGCGCCGATCGGGATCTCGCTCAGGCACTCGGTGCATTTCTTGGTCGTGGGGTCGGCGGGCGGCTCTTTTTGAAAGCGCGCGATCAGCGCGGTGAAAGGAAGGACAACGAAGAAATAGATGACGATCGCGACGAGCACGAACGCGATCGCGACGTTGATGAAGTCCCCATACAGGAACTTGCTGTTGTTGATCGTCAACGTAAGGCTTGCGAAGTCGGGCTTGCCGAACAAGGCGGCGATGAGGGGTGTCATGAGGTCTTTGACAAAGGCGGTCACCACCGAACCGAAAGCGACGCCGATGACCACGCCGACCGCGAGGTCGACGACGTTGCCCCTGAGCAGGAATGTCTTGAAGCCTCTCAATTTGCCAGATGCTCTCCTATCTAACCTTCCGAAACCGACAGCACGACCTTCCCGAACTGCTCCGCGGCGTCGAGGCGCGTCAGGGCGGCCTTCACGTCCGACAACGGATAGGTGCTGTCGACTACCGGCTTCAGTCCGCGGTCGATCGCTTTGAGCACCGCTTCGAACTCGTCCGCATTGCCCATTGTGGAGCCGAGGAGGCCCGCCTGGCGGAAGAAGAGCCGCGGCATCGCGATCTCGGCCTTGACGCCTGAGGTCGAGCCGCACGTGACGATCCGGCCGCCCATCGCCAGCGAGCGCATGGACTCCTCCAGCGTGGCTGGCCCCACATGCTCGAAGACGACGTCGACCCCGTCACCGGTCGCCTGGCGCACGGGCTTGCTGAAATCCGCCGAATCGAACACAGCGTCCGCTCCCAGGGCGAGGGCACGCTGGCGCTTCGACTCGGATCGGCTGGTCGCCAGCACTCGCGCGCCCAGGTGCTTCGCGATGCTGATCGCGGCCACCGCGACCCCGGCGCCGGCGCCGACCACGAGCACGGTCTCGTCCGCGCGCAGCTGCGCTCGCGTCGTGAGCATCCGCCACGCCGTGAGAAAGGTGAGCGGAAACGCCGCGGCCTCGGGCCACGACAGGCCGGCGGGCTTACGGAAAACGTTGCGCGCGTCGATGTGGATCAGCTCGCACGCTGTACCGTCGGAGTGCTCGCCGAGGATGCCAAAGCGCGCGCACCTGACGTTCTGCCCGGCCCGGCACCACTCACACTCCCAGCAGCAGAGGGTGGGGAAGAGAACCACCTCGTCACCAGGGCGCCAGGCTGGGTCTCCGCTGGATTGCACCACGCCGGCGCCGTCCGCGGCGATGACGCGCGGTGGAGTGACGCGCTGGGCGCCGTGGGCCAGCCAGAGGTCCAGGTGGTTCAGCGATGAGGCCCTGATCGCCACAGCAACGGCGCCGGGCGCGGCTTCGGTTTTGGGGCGCTCCCGAATCCGAACGCCGGCCGGCCCGATCGGCTCCTCGTACACGGCCGCCCGGCCCTGGCTCAGAATGGTGCCGCTCGAAGCTGGAGTCGATGTCATTTGCGAAACTTAACCAAATCCGCGCCACGCCGCGCCGGACCGCAACCTAAACTCGGAATCTCCGTTTCAAGGGCTATGCGGGTATTGGTTTTTGCCGTCACCTTCCTCTTTGTATTCCTGTGGGGCGTGCCCGTGCAGGCTTCTCAAGCGCCGCCTCCGGGCCAGAAGGCTGAGAAGTACGTCCGCTGGTACTACCCGAGCCAGACGAGCTACGGCTCGATCGAGGACGGAAACGGCAACATAGGCCAGGGGCCTGCTCCCGGCGCGTTCCTGACCCTCCCGTTCATGGGACCGCACGTCGTGACCTCCCTCTTCGATCACTGCTACCCCGATTACGGGGTCAATGGAACAGTCTGCCGTTACGACGGCACCCAGGCCTCGGCCAAGGTGGGAGGCCCCGACCCGTCGTTTGACGCCGGCTACGCGCAGACGCCGGCCGGGCACGACTACCTGTACTACGACGGGCATGACGGCTACGACTACGGGCTCACCTATGAGCCGGTGGCGGCCGCCGCCCCGGGAGTCGTCATCCTGGCCAACTGGCTCGACCCCAACTGCCACTCGTGCTTGAGCGGCCAGACGATCGAGATCAACCACGGCAACGGCCTTCTGACCTTCTACGGCCATCTCTCCAAGATCGGCGTGACCATAGGCCAGTACGTCGCGCGCGGACAGGTGATCGGAATCTCAGGCATGACGGGTACGGCCACCGGCCCCCACCTGCATTTCGGCGTCTACAACATCCACCGCAGCCAGACCCCGGTCGATCCGTATGGATGGTCGGGGACGTATCCCGATCCCTATGCGTGGGACCAGGGCGACCTGTGGCTGACCGGATCGCCTCGTTTCGCAAGCATCACCATGCCGAGCGTGACCGTCACCGCCGTCGCCGAGGCCGCCGACCCGACGGCGATCGACGTTTCGTGGTCGAGTCCGGGAAGCGGAAACAGGTACAACGTGTACACGGTCTTGCAGGACGGCACGATGAAGCTCTGGAGCGGGAACTCGGGCGCGGGGTCGGGAGTCTTCCAGGGGCGGCCGGGCCAGAGCTACTGGTTCTGGGCGTCGGCGACCACGGGCCTGGGGTGGACCGACGCCAGCGGATCCCCGGTGGTGGTGGTGCCGGGCGTCAACCACGGCGAGGCGCAGTAAGCCACACCACTAGAATCAGTCGGTCTTGATTGCCGAGGCCTTGAAGGGCAAGACCATCCTGGTCACCGGCAGCACCGGCTTCCTTGGCAAGTCGATCGTCGAGAAGTGCCTCCGCTCGATTCCGGAGGTGGGGCGCATCAACCTGGCGATCCGGTCGAGCGCCCGCCGCCCGGCTTCCGAGCGCCTGGAGCGTGAGGTTCTGTCGAGCCCGGCCTTCAAACGCCTCAAGGAAGAAATTGGCGTGGAGGCATTCGCGAAGCTCGTCGCGGAAAAGCTCGCGGTGGTCGAGATCGACCTCGGCCGTGACGGTCTGGGTCTGAGCGACGCGGGGCGGGAGCAGCTGCGCGCGTGCGAGATCGTGATCCACTCCGCGGCCGCGGTCGAGTTCGACAACCCCGCCGACCTGTCGGCGCAGACCAACCTGCTCGGAGCTGCGCGCATGGTGGAGGCGCTCAAGGCCACCGGTACGCGCCCCCACCTGGTCCACGTCTCGACCGCGTATGTGGGGGGGATGCTGCGGGGGCTCGTGCGCGAAGAAGCCCCGCACGACCCTGGTCTCAACTGGCGCCACGAGGCGGCGGTGCTCTCGACCCTGCGAGGGCCGGTGGAGGAAGAGTCGCGTCGACCGGAGATCCTGAAGCGGCTCGGCCGCGAGGCACGCTCGCGCATGGGACCGGCCGGCACGCCGGCGGTCGCGCGGACCACAGAACGCCTGCGGGATCGATGGGTCAAGGACCGTTTGATCGAACGAGGCCGCGTCCACGCGAACGCGATGGGGTTCGCCGATATCTATTCATTTACCAAGGCGATGGCGGAGCACGCAGTGGTGGAGCTGCACGGCGACATCCCGCTGTCGATCGTTCGTCCGTCGATCATCGAAAGCGCGCTCGAGGAGCCGTTTCCCGGGTGGCTCGAGGGCTTTCGCATGGCCGAGCCGCTCATTCTGGCTTTCGGGCGAGGCATCCTTCGCGATTTCTCGGGGCTTCCCGACTCGGTGCTGGACATCATCCCGGCCGATTACGTCGTCAACACAGTGCTTGCCGTTGCGGCGAATCCGCCACCTGACGAGAAGCCTCGCATTTATCACGCCGCGTCGGGGAGCCGCAACCCCCTGCGCTTCAGAGGCATGGCCGACTCCGCGGGGCGGTACTTCGCCAAGAATCCGCTGCGAGACCGCTACGGTCAGGCGATCGGCACGCCGAACTGGACCTACCCGACGCGTGAGGAGCTCGCGACGCGCGCGCGAACCGCGCTGCGCTTTGTCGAAGCCGCCCAGTGGGTGGTCGAGCGGCTTCCGCTCGGGGCCAGCGTCGCCGACATGTCCGACGACCTGAACGCGGAGCGCGAGCGTCTCGATCGCGGGTTGAACCTGATCCAGCTGTATGGCGTGTACACCGAAGTTGACTGCATCTTCGATACGCGAAACCTGATGTCGATCTGGGACAAAGTGCCGGAGGCCGAGCGCAAAACGTTTCCTTTCGACGCCTCGCTCTATGACTGGGAGCACTACTTCCAGGACGTCCACTTCCCGACGGTGGTCCGCATGTCGCGTGCCGAGACCGTCGCGCGCAAGGGCAAGCAACCCACGGGCAGCACTGCGGTCAAATCCGAGTCGAGCTCAGTGCGCGCGGCGATCGAGCGGCGCAAGGGTCGGAGTGACGTGCTCGCCGTCTTCGACGTCGACGGCACGCTGGTCGAAACCAACGTCGTCGAGTATTTTCTGTGGATGCGCCTGCGGGCGCAACCGATCAACGAGTGGCCGGGCTTCATGGCGCAGATGCTGCGCGAGGCTCCGCGGTGGCTCTACCTCGAGCGGCGCTCGCGCGCGGAGTTCCAGCGCAGCTTCTACCGGGAGTACAACGGCCTGGACTACGAGGTGATGAAGGGACTCGGGCGCGAGGCCCTCGACGCCGTCACGCTGCGGCGCATCTACCCGGAAGGGATGCGGCGGATCCGGGAGCACAAGCGTGCCGGGCATCGTGTCCTGCTGCTCACCGGCGCGCTCGACGTGGTGGTCGAGCCGCTGGCCGAGCTGCTGGACGTGGAAGTGGACTGCGCGCACCTGCTCGTCAAGGAGGGGCGGCTTACCGGTGACTTGCAAGCGCCCCCGCCAGCGGGCGAGGCGCGCGGCACATTGCTCGAGGAGTACGCGGCGCGCAACGGGATCGTCCTGTCCGAGAGCTTCGCGTATGCGGATTCGCTTTCAGACCTGGGGATGCTCGAGCTGGTCGGCACGCCGGTGGCCGTGAATCCCGACGCGCGGCTGTCGCAGGTGGCCGGGCAGCGCGGATGGCGGGTCGAGCGCTGGCGCATGGCGCCGGGCAACTGGCGACTGCCGATGCCGGACCCGCGCTCGCTTGAGTACAGGGAGGCGGTGAGACGCTAGCCCTTCAGTTCGTCCGCTCGATCCCCTCGTTCGCCATCGTCAAGGCGGCCGGCGGCCGCCCCGACGTCGCCACGAGCGCCCTTTCGATGCTGCACCTCGGCGACGTGGCCGAGCCCGAGCTGCCGGCCGGCAACTGGGTTCGGGTGATGCCGACGCTCAGTGGGATCTGCGGGTCGGACCTGGCCGCGATCGGCGGCCACGCGTCCCTCTATCTCGACCCGCTGACGAGCTATCCGTTCGTGCCCGGCCACGAGGTCGTCGGCACGCTGGAGGACGGCTCGCGGGTTGTCATCGAGCCTGCGCTCGGCTGCACCGTGCGCGGGATCGAACCGCCATGCCCCCGCTGCGCCGAAGGGCGGCCGGGCCTTTGCTACAACGTCACCGAAGGCCCGATCGAGGTCGGACTCCAGACCGGCTACTGCGCCGACACGGGTGGTGGGTGGGGAGAGGTGCTGGTCGCGCATCCGAGTCAGCTCCACGCGGTGCCCGAGAGCCTGTCCGACGAGGCGGCCGTCCTGATCGAACCGTTCGCGTGCTGCGTGCACGCAGCCTTGCGCGGAGGCGCCGGCCAGGACGACATCGTCGTGGTGCTGGGTGCGGGAACGATCGGACTGCTCACGATCGCGGCGATCAAACTTTTCACCCCGCCGAAGCGTCTCATCGCGGTCGCCAAGCACCCCACGCAGCGGGACCTGGCGCGAAAGCTGGGCGCTGACCAGGTCATCACGCCCTCTGAGATTTTCCAGCGCATCCGTTTTGCCACGGGCGCCCGCCGGCTCGACGGCATGAAGCGCTCGCTGCTCCTGGGCGGCGCCGACGTCACCTTCGAATGCGTGGGCCGCGCCGACAGCCTCAACGACGCGGTCAGGTTCACGCGGGAAGGTGGGACGGTGGTCGCGGTTGGAATGCCGGGCGAGGAGAAGGTCGATTGGGCCCCGATCTGGCAGCGCGAGCTCACGGTGATGGGCGCGTATGCCTACGGCGCGGAGCCGAAGATGAAGGGAAAGCGCACCTTCGAGCTTGCCCTCGAGGCGGCGCCGGAGCTGCACCTCGAAACGCTCACCGGCCCGCTGTTCGGGCTGGGCGAGTACAAGGATGCGATCGCGTACGCGATGAGCGCCGGAAAGCTGGGCGCCGTGAAGGTCGCGTTCGATCTGCGAGGATTGAAAATCTAGATGCCTCGACCAGGCGCCGTAATCGAAGTCGACCGCAACACGCCTCCCGTGCTCTTTCACTACGGCGAGGGCGTGCGGCTCGAGAAGCTCCCGCTGGGCGCCCGCATCGTCTACCCGCCGGATCCGCTCGAGGCGATCGCGCACCCCGAGCGTGCGATCAAGCGCGCCCTGGCCAAGCCGCTCGACGACGACCCGCTCAAGTCGCTGCTCCGCCGCGGCATGAAGCTGACGATCGCGTTTGACGACCTCTCGCTCCCGTTGCCCCCGATGGCCGCGCCGGACGTGCGTCAGCTCGTGATGGAAGAGGTCATCGACATGGCGGCCGAGGCCGGCGTCGAGGACATCCACCTGATCGCCGCGCTCGGACTGCACCGCCGCATGACCGAGGACGAGATCCGGCACATCGTGGGCGAGCGGATCTTCAGCACGTTCTGGCCCGACCGCCTGTACCAGCACGATGGGGAAGACCCCGAGCTCAACGTGTACATCGGCAAGACGGCGGAGGGGGAGGAGGTCACGCTGCACAAGCGAGCGGCCGAATCAGACCTGGTCGTCTACGTCAACCTGACGCTGGTGCCGATGGACGGTGGGCACAAATCCATGTCCACTGGCCTCGCTTCGTATCGCGGCATACGCGCCCACCACAACGTCAAAACTTTGCTGGCCTCTCGCTCGTACATGAACCCGCCTGACTCCGCCCTACACCACTCGTGCATCAGGCAGGGGCAGCTCATCGAGGACACGGTTCGCGTGTTTCACATCGAGACGACTGTCAACAACCACGCGTTTCCGGCCATCGCGAACTTCATGCAGAAGCGCGAGACGGACTGGTCGGCGCAGGATCAGGCCATGTTTCTCGCCATGAAGCAGATGACCGACCTGGCGCCGCCGGCGTTCAAGCGCAGCGTCTTTCACGCGATGCGCGCGCCGTATGGCATGACCACCGTGCAGGCGGGCCAGGTGGACGCGGTCCACGACAAGACCATGGAGGCTGTGCGCAACCAGCTCAGCGTGCGGGTGGAGGGACAGACCGACATCGTCACCATGGGCGTGCCGTACCTCGGCCCCTACAACGTCAACTCGCCGATGAACCCCATCCTGGTCGTCTGCATGGGCGTCGGCTACATGTTCAACTTCTACCGCAACAAGCCGGTGCTCAGGAAAGGCGGCGTGCTGATCCTCACGCATCCTTGCCGCTACGAGTTCGACGCCGTGCAGCACCCGAGCTACATCGACTTTTACGACGAGGTCCTGGCCGACACGACAGATCCGTTCGAGATCGAGAGCAAGTATGAGCTGCGCTTCGCAGAAGACCCGTGGTTCCGGCAGCTGTATCGCAAATCACACGCCTATCACGGCGTGCACCCTTTTTATGCGTTTTACTGGGCAGCTCACGGAATGCAGCACGCCGGCGACATCATCGTCGTGGGCGGGGACCGGGAGGTCGTGCATCGCCTCGGGTTCAAGGCCGCGACCACGCTGGAGGACGCGTTAGAGATGGCGGAGCAGACGGTGGGCCGGTACCCGAGCATCACCCACATGCGAATGCCGCCGATCATGCTTGCCGACGTCGAGTGAGCAGGAGGCACGCGTTTCAGTAAGCAGATGGCACGCATCCTCCTGGCTTTGGTGGTCGTGCTGAGCGTCGTTGGGTGCCAGCAACCTAACTTCGCGGCACGGCCCAAGCCTGTCACCGCGCAGAGTATTGCGCTCCAGCAGGGCGACGTATCCGGACTGCAGAGGTGCGACGGCAGTGGCGACCTGCAGACGGTGCTTCTCAAGGAGAAATCGAATGACCAGGTCGGGTATATGGAAAACGCGACCGAATGGGAGCAGTGGAAAACTCAGGGCGCAACCGAGGCGTATCTCGCCGCCTACGGCCGGACGCCCGCTGACTGCGCAGCGCTGTCCGCAGCCGGCCCGGGAGCCCCGTCTGGCGGTCTTATGGCCGGGTTGGTCGTCACGTTCAAAGACGCTGCGATTGCAGCCCGGACCTATCGAGCCGATTCGACGCTGCTCGGGTTCGGCCCCAAGGACATCACGTTCATCAAGCTGGTCGGCGGCAGCGTTATGACCGGCACGGACACCGGCCTTGGGCCGCAATCCGTGATCGGCAGCGGCTCCGCGGCCGGTTCGACGTACTACTTCGCGTTCTGGCAGAACAAGGTCGTCGATTCGTTTTTCATTGCGTACGACCTGCCGCCTGCCGACGCGGAAGGCGCGGCCAGGAACGTCAACCACAGGATGAGCACGTGACCTGGTACTCAGGCGAGGGCGGCCTCAGCGGGCTGGTCCGCACGGTCGGCCGCATCACGAACGACGTGACCCGGGTGCGCCGCGCGTGGCACTGGGACACGCCCCGGCCGCATACGTGGCCCGAGCAGGGAGCCGTGGTTCCCGCGCCCGCAAGCGACCTGGGCTGGGCGCGCCAGGAGCCGGTGCGCTCGATCCGCTACCTGATCCAGCGCGGCCTCCTGCTGCCTTTTACAGAGGCGATGGCCCACCCCAAGGTCGAGGGCCGGGAGTGGGTGCGAGAGCTCGAACGCCCCGTGATCTTCGCCGCCAACCACTCGAGCCACGCCGACACCTCGCTGATCCTTCACGCCTTGACCGACCGGGCACGCGATCGGACCGTGGTGGCCGCCGCCGCCGACTACTGGTTCAAACGCCCGCTGCTCGGCAACATCGTCAGCCTGTTCCTCAACACGTTTCCGTTCTCGCGAACCGGCGGCGCGCAGGCGCAGCTGCACAGCTCCAGCCAGCTGCTCAAGTCAGGCTGGAACCTGGTTCTCTTTCCCGAGGGCAGCCGGTCGCCGGACGGCCGGATCCAGGAGTTCAAGCCGGGGGTCGGTCATCTCGCCCGGGAAACGGGCACCCCCGTCGTGCCCATGCACATCCGCGGCGCCTACCAGATCATGCCCAAGGGCCAGAAGCTGCCTCTGCCGGGTCCGGTGCGCGTGCGGATCGGAAAGCCGATGTCGCTCGAGGGCAAGGAGGGCTCGCGTGAGTTCACGGCCAGGGTCGAGAAGGCCGTTCGGGCCCTCGCCACCGACCCACGCCAGCCGGAAATCCAGGGCTCATGGATCGAGCGATGGAACGCGTCAAAGCCGCGCGAGCTTCGCTACGAGGATTAGCTAAGCGGGCTCGATCCGGAAAACCGGGTAGTCGGGAGCGATGCGGCTCAGGTCTTCCTCCGGCGAGTCCGCCTTGACACCTTTAAAGAACATCCCGACCTCAAAGCTGAATCGTTTCAAGTAAGCGCGCAGGATCGGCGTCTTCTCAGTGTCAGGAAGCTCCACGGTCTTAAAGTGCTGCACCTTGTTGCCCAGGACCAGCTGACCGCCGCCGGCCACGCGAATGTTGCGCACCCACTGGGTCAGTCCTCTCGGGGCGACTAGATACCGGTTGCCTTCGTAGGTCAGCAGGTTGACGGGGTGGCTGTGCCATTCGCCGGATTTGCGGCCGCGCACGCGCAGGATCCTGGAACCCCAGACGCTGATCCCCGCCCGTGTCATCAGCGCGACGGCAGGGTTGAAGGCGCGGTTGTTGAACCAGTCGGGTTTCAGGTAATAAGCCAATGCCGCACTAACATACCGAGGTCATGACCTACTCGATCGTCGCGCGCGACAAGAAGACCGGCGAGTTCGGAGTCGCGGTTCAGTCGCACTACTTCCAGGTGAGCCCGGCCGTGCCGTGGGCGCTCGCAGGCGTGGGTGCGGTGGCGACGCAATCGCACGTCAACCTCAGCTACGGCCCGCTCGGCCTCGAGTTGATGCAGGCCGGCCACTCGGCCGAGCAGGCGCTGAAGGCGCTGACGGCGGGCGATCCACGAGCCGAGGTCCGCCAGTGCGCCATCGTGGATGCCGCCGGCAACGTCGCAGCCCACACCGGCGCCAAGTGCATCCCGGCCGCGGGCCACGCGCTCGGTGACGGTTTCAGCTGCCAGGCCAACCTCATGGAGAAGGACACGGTGTGGGACGCCATGGCCGAGGCGTTCACCACGACCGATGCGCCGCTGGCGGAGCGGATGATGGCCGCGCTCGAAGCCGCCGAGGCCGAGGGCGGCGACATCCGTGGCAAGCAGTCGGCGGCGATGCTGGTGGTGGCCGCCGCGGGGACCGGGCGTCCCTGGGACGATCGAATCATCGACCTTCGCGTCGAAGACGCGGCCGAGCCGCTGCCCGAGCTTCGCCGGCTCCTCCGCATCAAGCGTGCCTACATGACGGCGGGCGAGGCGGACGAGCTGGAGGAGAAGGGCGACACGGCTGCTGCGGTCGCCAAGCTCCAGGAGGCGCTGGCCATCGCGCCGGAGATGATCGAGCTCCGATTCATGGCGGGGGTCTCGATGGCCGCGGCCGGCGACATCGACGGCGGATGCGTGCTCATCGCCGAGGCCGCGCGGAAAAACGGGCGCTGGATCGAGATGCTGCGCCGCCTCGCGGCCGTGAACCTTGTGCCCGTCGAGGTGGTCTCGGCGATCGAGGCGCGACTGAAGCCGTCTGCCGCCTCCAAGTAGACTGCACGAGTCTTGGGGAAGTTCAAGAGTCAGCGACGAGGTCCGCGTCGACCACCGAAGGCCGCCAAGCCGGACAAGGACGATGGTGGCCAGAAGGAGCCGGCGGTCGTCATGGACGCGGTCGTCGCCCAGGCGCTGCCCAACGCGATGTTCGAGGTCGAGCTCGAGGGCGGTCACAAGCTCATCGCCTACGCCGCCGGACGCATGCGCCGCTATTTCATCAGGATCACACCCGGCGACCGCATCCGGGTCGAGCTCTCGCCGTACGACCTGACGCGCGGCCGCATCGTCTATCGCTACCGCGAGTAGTGCCGCCGCTCCTCGAAGCTCTAGCCGGCGCCCGCGTTTTCGACCTCGAACAGCTTCGCTACGCCGGCGCTCCATCGCACCCGGCCCACGTGCCCGGCTTCAACTACTTCCTACACCGCCACCACGCGGTCGGCGCCGGGGAGGCGCGCACCGGCGCCTCGGGTGTCGTCGTGATGCCCGAGCACTCCGGCACCCACATCGATGCGCTGGCCCACCAGGCCGAGAATCTCACGCTGCACGGCGGCGTGCACGTCGACAGCGGCGTCCAGACCTCGGTGGGATTTCGCGTCCTCGGCGTCGAGACGATGGCGCCGCTCGTCTCTCGCGGGGTGCTGCTCGACGTCGCGGGGCCCAACCGGCTCGCGCCCGAGCATTCGATCACGGTTGCAGAGTTAGAGCGCGCCGCCAAGACTGCCAAAGTGGAGATACGGGAGGGCGACGTGGTGCTCGTGCGCACCGGCTACGGAGCGCTGTGGTCCGACCCGGCCGAATACCTGCGCGGGGCGGGCGTCAGCTCCGCCGGCTCCACCTGGCTCATCGACAAGAAGGTGAGCGCGGTCGGCGCCGACAACATGGCGTGGGACGTGATCGGACCCACCGACCCCGAGCTGGGGGTGACGCTGCCCGGCCACGTCCTGCTGCTCGTCCGCGCCGGCATCCCGATCATCGAGAACCTGAACCTCGAAGAGCTCGCCGCGGCGGGAGTCCACGAGTTCGGATTCGTCTGCCTGCCGCTGAAGATGCGCGGCGCCACCGGCTCGCCCGTCCGCCCGATCGCTCTGGCTTGAATCCCCACGAACTCAGAGGCTACGCCGTGAGTTCGCGGGACCCCTTTTTGTAAAAAAAGAGGGGGAACCGGCCGCGGTTCCCTCTCCCCAGTCTGATTGCGGTCCTTAGCGGCGCCCCGCCGTCTGAAAGCAGTCAAGACAATAAACGGGCCTCGCGCCCGTCGGCACGAACGGCACCTGGGTCTGCTTGCCGCAGTTCGAGCAGATCACGTCATGCATGACTCTCGTCCGCCCGTTGCCCTCCGACGTCCTGCGGGCCGCCCGGCATTCCGGACAGCGCCGCGGCTCGTTCTGGAGCCCGCGCGTCTGATAGAACTCCTGCTCCCCGGAAGTGAACAGAAATTCCCGCCCGCAGTCGCGACACGTCAAGGTCCGATCCACGAAACTCACCGTCTGGCCTCCCCTAGTTATCTCGCTTGAGGCCCGGACGGAAATGGCCGGTCTACCCCTCCAGCGTTGCGGTGGCGATTGTAATGCGCCTGAAGCGAGTTTGGAGAAGGGCTTTCGAAGCTAGGCCGTGACCGCGACGGTCTCTCGCTCGCCCTCGTCCAGGATGACCGGCGCCTCGTCGAAGCCCAGCTCGGCCCGCGCCCCGGTCAGCGGCACCTCCTTGAGGAAGACCGTGGAGACCAGCGCGATCACGAGAATGAGCCCGGCGATGACGTAGATGTCGTGCAGGGTGTCCGAGAGGGCCAGGCGGATGGCGTGGACGAATGCGGGGGGCAGCTTGGCCAGCAAGGTGGGGTCGAGGATCGAGTTCGCGCTGCCTCCCTTGGGCAGACTGGCGGCCACCTGTTGAGGCAGGTTGAGGCTGGCGACTCGCGTGTTCAGGTACTCGGGCAGGCGGTTGGCGAGGACCGCGCCCAGGATGGCGCTGCCGACCGTGCCGCCGAGGTTCCGCCAGAACTGGATCTGGCTCGACGCGACGCCAAGATACTGGCGGGGAAGCGCGGTCTGAACCGCGGTTAGATACAGAGGGAACGTGGTGCCGATGCCGAGACCCACCACGATCAGGTCGGCGACCACCTGCCACTGGGCCGAGGCAGGCGTGATCTGCGAGAGCAGCCACATGCCGAAGATCATCACGGCCACGCCGAGCGTGCCCAGGAACCGGTAGTACCTGATCCGCCGCATCAGGAAGCCCGTCAGGGTGCTCGCGCCGATCAGGCCGAACATCATCGGGGTGATCAGTGCGCCGGAGTTGGTCGCGCTGATCCCGAGCACACCCTGGAAGACCAGCGGCGTGAACAGGATCGAGCCGAACATGCCGAACGCGGTCAGGAATCCGACCAGCATGCTGACCGAGAACGTCGAGTTCTTGAACAGGTGCAGGGGAACGATGGGCTGCGCGACCCGCGACTCGACGCCGACGAAGACCGCCAGCATCACAGCGGCGAGCGCCAGCAAGCTCACGACCGGGAACGACGTCCACGCGTTGGTGTTCGTAATTGTCAGGGCGATCAGTAGCGGCACGATTCCGGCGGACAGGGTGAACGCGCCCCAGAAGTCGATGTCGCGCCACGAGGCCTTGGACTTGACGTAGGGAAGACCGGCCACCACCACGGCGACGGCGACGATTCCGACGGGGATGTTCACCTCGAACACCCAGCGCCAGCTCCAGTGGTCGGTGATGAAGCCGCCGGCCGTCGGGCCGACGATCGAGGCCAGGCCGAACACGGCGCCGAACAGGCCCTGCGCGCGAGCCCTCTGCGCCGGGGCGAACAGGTCGCCGATGACGCTGAACACGGTCGCGAACAGGACTCCACCGAAGATGCCCTGGATGCCGCGGGCCACGATCAGCTGGGTCATGTCCTGCGCAAGTCCGCAGAACGCGGACGCGACCACGAACCCGATCATCCCGGCGAGCAGGAAGGGCTTCCGGCCGAACAGGTCGCCGAGCTTCCCGGCGATCGGAGTGACGGTGGTCGAGGTGACCAGGTAGGCGGTCGTCACCCAGGCCAGGCGGTCGAGCCCGTTGAGGTCGGCCACGATGCGGGGGATGGCGGTGCCGACGATGGTCTGGTCGAGGGCGGCCAGCAGGAGGGCCAGCATGGTGCCGGCCGTCGCGAGGATCACGCGGTTGCGTGACAGTCCGTGAGTCAGTGTCTGATTCATTTCCCCAGCTCCTTCCTGGCGTTCTCCACCAGCTGTAGGCACAGGTGTCGCAGCTGCGCCAGGTCTTCTTTGCTCATACCGCCGGCAATCTCGTGCTGCTGCTCGAGGCCTTCCTTCCAGATCGACTCGATCCGGATCCGTCCGGCCTCGGTCAGGTTGGCGCGCACAGAACGCCGGTCGTCGTGGTCTGGCACACGCTCGACCAGCCCGTCACGCTCGAGGTGGTCGACGAGACCGGTGATGTTGCGTGGCGTGGAATCGAGGTCCATGGCGAGGTCCCCGAGCGGGGTCGCCCCGCACCGGTGGAGGCGGAACAGCACGCCCAGCCGGCCTTCGCTGAGCCCGTACTGGTCGGCCCAGCGCTCGTACAGGTGGGAAATCGCGTGGGCGGCGATCTTGAGCGCGGCCATCGCCTCGACGACGCTCATGTCGACGTCGAGCGGCTCGAACAGCTCGCGCATGCGGACGCTGTAAAGCCGTCCGGACTCGTCGCGAGCCAGCTCGCTGGGATTTTGGGCGGGCTTCAAAGTGGCTTTGTTCATAGTGAATAACTTCATTATCACTACATACAGGTTCCCGTCGCAAGTTATTCTCCGGATGTGATCGTCGACGCCCACCTGGACATCGCCTGGAACGCGATCTCCGCCGGTCGCGGCTTCCTGTCCCCGCCGGCCCCCGGCTACCTGGTCAGCCGCTCGTCGCTGATCGCCGGCGGCGTCGGCCTGGTGTTCGCGACCCTCTACACGGCCCCGGCGCGCGCCGGGCGGGCCATGAGGACCCGGTTCGTCTACGAGAACGCGCACGAGGCGCACATCATGGCCGTGGCCGAGGTCAACTACTACCGGAGCAGCGGCCTCCAGCTGATCGGCGACAGAGCCGAGCTCGAGTCGTATGTGAAGGGCTGGAGGAAGGGACGCCTCGCCGCCGTGCTGCTGATGGAGGGCGCCGACCCGATCGAGGACCCCTCGCAGCTCGGCGCCTGGACCGACATGGGCGTGAGCATCATCGGGCCGGCGTGGGGCGGGACCAGGTACAGCGGCGGTACCGGCGCGCCGGGCGGCCTGACCGAGCTTGGCGTGCAGCTGCTCAAGGCGATGCGCCGCAAGCGCGTGATCCTCGACCTGAGCCACATGGCCCAGGAAGCTGTCGACGACGCCTTCAAACTCTGGCGCGGTCCGATCATGGCCTCGCACAGCAACTCCCGCGAGCTGGTGCCGGGCGACCGGCAGATCACCAAAGCCACGGCCAGCGAGATCGCCCGTCGCGACGGCGTGATCGGCATCAGCTTCTACCAGCGCCACCTGCGGACGTCGGGCCGCGCGACTCTCGACGACGTCGAAAAGCACCTCCTGCACCTGGCCAGAGCCACCGGCGGCCCCGAAAGCATTGGCCTGGGCACGGACCTGGACGGAGGCTTCGACAACCGAGAAGCCCCACTGAGAGACCTGAGCGGCCTGAAAGAGCTGGCCACGAAACTACGCAAGCACCTGAGCCGCGCCCAGGTGGATGGCGTGATGGGAGATAACTGGCTGGACTTCCTGGGGAGAGCTCTCCCCTCTCCCCGTTCAGGGGAGAGGGTCAGGGAG
>Ga0208356_1000032_pt1 | contig 56289 bp, 58 predicted proteins | sample NGESurshal072012_4_FD_184467 | JGI IMG/M metagenome (GOLD analysis project Ga0208356, IMG submission 184467) | Arctic peat soil microbial communities from Barrow, Alaska - NGEE Surface sample 53-1 shallow-072012 (SPAdes) | ecosystem: Environmental > Terrestrial > Soil > Wetlands > Peat ... | reverse complement strand
TCCTTCCTGCGCTACTACAACCGGCGTCGCCCACACAGCTCATTGGGGGACCGGCCGCCGATCAGCCGCGTTCACAACGTCTGTGGGTAGGACACCTAGCCCCCCGCCGATGGGCCGATAAGTTGCGCCAGGGTCGACTTATCGGCCCATCGACCTACAAGAACGCCTGGCCGTCGCCGCGGTAGGTGGGGACGACGTCGACGATTTCTTCGCCTTCGACCAGGTGGAGGGTGTTGAAGTGCTCGCAGAGCTCGCCGGCCTTGGCGTGGCGGAGGTAGGCGCGATCGCCGATTCGCAGGCTCTCGGCGGCGTCGCCGAGCAGGGGGGTCTGGACCTCGCCGGCGCCCTCGCCGGGGTCGAGGTCGAGGCCCGGGGGCAGCCAGGGGGACGGCAGGCGCGCCCTGTCGCCGCTGCCGGAGGCGAGGTAGCCGCCGCCGAGCGCGGTCGCGACCTGGGGTGAGGGCTTGCGGACGATCGGCAGGGCGAAGCCGGCGGCGGGAGTGAGTGTGAAGCGGCTGTAGTGGTCGAAGAGGGTGGGGGCGTAGAAGCCGGAGCCGGCGGTGACCTCGGTGACGGCGTCCTCGGCGGCGGTCAGCTCGAGGCTGCCGGTGCCGCCACCGTTGACGAACTCGAGCTCGGTGAGCTCGCTCACCGCGGTGGCGATCGCCGCCCGGCGCCCGGCCAGCTCGGCGGCGGAGCGGCGCTGCAGCCAGCGGATCGCGGCGCCGCGCAGGCGCTGCCCGGGCGGCCGGTCGCCGACGCCGGCGATCTGGCCCTCGTAGGCCATCAGCCCGACCAGCTCGATCTGGGGGCGCTTCTCGATCTCCTGGGCCAGCGCGACCGCCTGCTCGGCGCCGTGCACAGGCGAGCGCTTGGCGCCGACCTTGACCCGCCCGCCCAGCGCCCACCAGCCGGCGTCGATGTCGATGCAGGCCCGGACCGGCGCCGCGTCGGCGCCCAGCACCGACTCGATCGTCTGCAGGTGCTCGACGCAATCGACCATCACCACCGGCGCGTCTCCCGGGTTGGCGACCGAGCGCAGCGCCAGCTCGCCGAGCGCGGCGGAGTCGGCGGTCGGGTAGGCGAGCAGCAGGTCCTCGAACCCCTGCTCGGCGAGCCAGAGGGTCTCGGGCAGGGCGTAGGTCATCAGCCCGGCGAAGCGCTCGTCGCGGCGCAGGATCGCCTCCAGCAGCGCCCGGCAGCGCACCGACTTGGTCGCGACGCGCACCGGCTTGGCCCCGGCGCGGCGCAGGATCTCGTCCGCGTTGGACCACATCGCGTCGAGGTCGACGAAGGCGAAGGGCGCCTCGACCTCGGCGAAGATCTGCTCGTATCGCTCGTGCCACTGGCTGGGCGGGGCGGACACTGGCACGAGACTAGCCGCGCCGTGCCCCGTTACTTCCTACAATCGGAGCCGAAGTGCCCGGAGAGGTGGCCGAGTGGCTGAAGGCACTCGCCTGCTAAGCGAGTAGGGGGCGCAAGCTCTCTCGAGGGTTCGAATCCCTCCCTCTCCGTTTTCCCGTGCGTGGGGCGGCGCATGGCGGTGTCCTCGCTCGCTCGCGTGCAGAGCACACGGCGCTCCCGTTGGCACACAGGGTCCCGAGTCGGGATTATGGCGGGGATGAGCAGCAGGATCCTGACGGCGCTGGGGGTGGTGGCGGTCGCGGTGGCGCTCGTCTCGCTGGGAGCGCTGGCGCTGGCGGCGGTCCACTCCGACGGCCCGGCCACGGATGTCGCCAACTCCCGCGTCCAGAAGCCGACCCCGGTCAAGCCGGCGGCGAAGCCGGCGACCGTCCCGGCGGCGGCCACGCAACCGCGCGTGCCGGCGCTCGTCCAGCGCCCGCCAGATGAGCCCGCCTACGCGATCGCCCACCTGCGCCCCGGCGCTCGCACGGCGATGTGGAGCTCGCCCGGCAACGGCTTCGTCGAGAACCTCGGCCCGCGGACCGAGTTCGGCTCCCCGGTCGTGCTCTCGATCGTCAAGACCACGCCCCGCTGGCTCGGCGTCACCAGCGCCGACATGCCGAACGGGCAGCTCGGCTGGATCCGCCGTGAACCGCGCAAGGTCGAGATCTATTGGACCGAGTACTCGCTGCACGCCAACCTCTCCGCTCTGCGCCTGACCCTGCGCTACGGCAGGGCGAAGCTCAAGAGGTTCGTCGTCACCGTCGGCGCCCCTGGCTCGGAAACGCCGACCGGGCGCTACGGCATCACCGACGCGCTCAGCTTCGACGAAAGCCCCTTCTACGGCTGCTGCGCGCTGGCGATCAGCGGCCGCCAGACGCACCTGCCGGAAGGCTGGATCGGCGGCGACCGGCTGGCGATCCACGGCACGCCCGGGCCGGTCGGCGGCGCCGAATCCCACGGCTGCATCCGCGCCACCAACGCGACCATGCGCAAGCTCTTCCGCGAGGTCCCCCTGGGCACGCCGGTCTTCATCGACGAGTAGTCGCCCGCGCCCTCTACAGTCAGGCGATGCAGGCCAATCCCATAGGCGGCTCCGGCGTCCACGTCGAGCGGCGGACGAAGATCATCGCCACGGTCGGGCCGGCGAGCTGGGACGCGAGCACGCTCGAGCAGCTGGTCTCGGCCGGGGCTGACGTCTTCCGCCTCAACTTCTCCCACGCCGGGCCCGAGCGCCAGGCGCAGACGATCGACGACATCCGCGCCGCCGCCGCGGCGGTCGGCCGCGAGGTCGCGGTGCTCGGTGACCTGCCGGGGCCGAAGCTGCGGATCGGCACCCTGCGCGACGACTACGCCGAGCTGGAGACGGGGATGCACGTGACCCTGACCCCGCGCGAGGTCGAGGGCGATGGCAAGACGATCCCGGTCTCCTGGCCCGGCGTCACCGACCTGCGCGAGAACCAGCTCGTCTACCTCGCCGACGGGGCGATCCGCTTGCGGGTCGCCGACCCCGAGCCCGACGGGGTCGACTGCGAGATCGAGGTGGGGGGGACGCTCTCCTCTCATAAGGGGATGAACATCCCCGGCGGCGCGGCGCTGCCGGCGACCACCGGCGTCGACCTCAGCTGGGTCGAGTTCGCGGTCGAGAACGGCGTCGACCTGCTGGCCGTCTCCTTCGTCTCCACCGCCGCCGACCTGGAGCCGGTTGCCGAGCGGCTCAAGGAGCTCGGCTCCACCATCCCCCTGATCGCCAAGATCGAGAAGCAGGAGGCGGCCGCCAACGCGGAGGAGATCGTCCGCGTCGCGACCGGCGGGATCATGGTCGCCCGCGGCGACCTCGGCATCGAAGTGCCGCTGGAGCAGGTGCCGGTCGAGCAGAAGCGGCTGATCCGCGCCGCCGGCCGCGTCTCGAAGCCGGCGATCACGGCGACCCAGATGCTGGCCTCGATGGTCACGGCGCGCCGCCCGACCCGGGCCGAGGTGACCGACGTCGCCAACGCGATCTACGACGGCACCGACGCGGTGATGCTCTCCGAGGAGACCGCGGTCGGCCAGAACCCGGTCGAGGCGGTGCGGGTGATGGACCGGATCGCCCGCGCCACCGAGCCCGACCTGCGCTACGGCGAGTGGCTCTTCACGCGCACCGACCAGACCACCCAGGACGTCGCCGACTCGGTCGCCCAGGGCGCCGTCGGCGCGGTCTACCGGCTCGGCCTCAAGGCGCTGGTGGTGCCGACCAACAGCGGCCGCACCGCCCGCCTCGTCTCCGCCCACCGGCCCGACGTGCCGGTGCTGGCGATCTCGCCGTACATCGAGACGGTGCGGCGGCTGAACCTGCTCTTCGGCGTCACCGCCGTCCTCAGCGACTTCGGGACCGAGCTGCGCAGCCTGCTCGACCACTGCGCCGGGCTGGCCGCCAAGCACGGGATCGCCCAGCCCGGCGAGCTGGTCGCGATCACCGCCGGCCTCGACGGCCAGGAACTCGGCACCAACCTGTTCGAGGTGCACCGTGTCCCCTGAGCCGGGGCCGGCGGCGCGGCTGGAGCACGAGCAGGGGGGTCTGGCGGTGCTGACCCTCGACAGCCCGCCGCTGAATCTCTTCGACCAGCGGATGATCGACGACTTCCAGGCCGCGGTCGCCGCGCTCGCGACCAAGCCGCCGCGGGCGCTGCTGATCCGCGCCGAGGGCCGGGCCGTCTCCGGCGGCGTCGACGTCCACGTCTTCGAGGGACTGACGCCGGAGCAGGGCTGCCGGCTCTGGGACGAGCTGCTGGACACGATCGACCGGCTGGAGGCGTTGCCGGCGCCGATCGTCTTCGCCGCCCACGCCCTGACCCTGACCGCGGCCTTCGAGATCTCGCTCGCCTGCGACCTGCTCGTCGCCTCTCCCAGGGCGAAGTTCGGCCTGGTCGAGAAAGTGGTCGGGTTGACGCCGTCGATGGGCGGCACCCAGCGCTTCGCCGAGCGCGCCGGCAGCGGCCGCGCGCGCCAGTTCGTGATGAGCGGCGACGTCTACGGCGCCGAGGAGCTGGAGCGCTGGGGCGTCGTCAACCTGATCTACCCAGAGGACGAGTTCGAGCAGCGCTCGCACGGCCTCGCCGCCGAGCTGGCCGCCGGCCCGACCAGGGCCCACGCGATGACCAAGCACGTTCTGCGCCGCTTCCGCGAAGGCGGGATGCCGGCCGCCGACGAGGCCGTCCGCAGCGAAGCCGCCGACCTCTTCGCCAGCGAGGACCTGCAGAACGCCGTCAGGACCTTCCTCGAGCACGGCGGCCCCGGCCATGCCACGTTCGAGGGTCGCTGAGCCTGAGGTCGCCGAACCAGCCGCTGCCGGATAGGGTTCGGCGATGACGGATTTCGACGCGATCGCGGCCGGCATGACCCAGGCAGTTCCCTTCGCCGGCTACCTCGGACTGGAGATCACCGAGATGGCCGAGGGCGAGGCGACCGCCGTGCTCCCCGAGCGTGACGAGCTCAAGAACCACGTCGGCTCCAAGCACGCCGGTGCCCTCTTCACCCTCGCCGAGAACGCCTCGGGAGCCGCCTTCGTCGGCGCCTTCGCCGAGCGTATGGGCGACGTCACGCCGCTCGCCCGCAGCGCCGAGATCGCCTACGAAAAGATCGCCAGGGGGCCGATCGCCGCCACCGCCGAGCTCGGCATGGCCAAGGAGGAGGCGCTCGCCACTCTCGACCGCGAGGGCAAGGTCGAGTTCCCCTGCACCGTCGTCCTCACCGACGCCGCCGGCACCCGGGTGGCCACCGCCACCGTCGGCTGGCACGTCCGGCTCAACCAGCCGGCCCAGCCTGATTGAGCCGCCGGGAGCACGTCAACCACGCCAGTAGAGGATCTGACGGGCGGCCGCGCTCAGTCTCGCCCTGCTCCGAGCAGGCGCCGCTCGAAGGCATCGGCCGCCGCCGCCGCGCCGCCCGCCGCGGCGAACCCCCTTGCCACCCGCTCAGCTCCCTCGCGCAGCGCCATCGCGGCCTCGACCTTCTCCCGCAGCCGGTCCGGCCGCAGCCTCCAGGCAGGCAGCTGAGTTCCGGCCCCTGCGACCGCGACCCGCCGCGCCACCTCGAGCTGATCGCGCCCGAAGGGCACGGCGCAGACGGGCACCCCGCCCGCCAGCGCCTTCTGCGTCGCTCCCATGCCGCCGTGGGTGACCGCACAGGCGCAGCGGGTGAGGATCGGCGCGTGGGGGGCAAACTCGAGGACGCTCGCGTTCGCCGGCGCGCGCAGCTTCCTGGTACTGGCCGCCGGCAGCGTGGCGACGACGTGGACCGGCTCCTCGGCGAGCGCCTCCAGCGCCACCCGCACCAGCCGCCCGTCGTTCTGAAACTCCGAGGAGGTCGTGACCAGGACCAGCGGCGCCTCGATGCCGGCCAGCTCCGCCGGCAGCTCGGCGGGCGGGTCCCAGTCGCAGGGGCCGACCATGACCACGTTCTCCGGCCAGTCCGAGCGCGGGTACTCGAACGGCTCCGCGGTCATGTAGAGGAGCAGCGGCGGCGCCAGGAACATCTCCTCGGCGCGGTCGAACGCCGGCAGCCCGAGCGTCGCCCGGACGTCGTTCAGCCGGGTGCCGACGACGCGGTTGATGGTCCCGTCGAGAAGCAGGTGCCCGAGGCGGTCGCGCAGGCGCCCGAGGCGCCCCCGCGCCGGTGGCAGCCCCGGCCCGTAGGGTGGCGCGTCGCGGGAGGGGAGCGGCAGCGGGAACGGGCAGAAGGAGGCCCACGGCCCGTCCCATGCCTCGGCGGCGGCGAGCGCGCCCCAGCTGGCGATGTCGACGAGCAATGCGTCGGGACGCTCCGCGGCGATCGCCTCCTGAAGATCGACGGCGTCGAGGGGAGCGCGGGCGCAGAGCGTCCTGACCGAGCGCTTCACGGCGCCGAGGGGGTTGCGCGCGCGCCAGTCGTCGTGCTCGATCGCCTCGATCTCCGCCGCGATCGCGGCGGCGTCGAATCCGCGCGAGCGCGTCATCTCGAGCTCGGCGGAGAGCGTCCGCAGCGCCACCTCGTGACCGCGGTGGCGCAGCTCGTCGAGGATCGGCGTCAGCGGGAAGAGATGCCCGCGGGCGGGGGAGGTGTAGGCGAGTATCCGGCTCACGAGGCGGGCTTCGTCAGCGGCTCGACCAGCTCACGCATCGCCTGCTCGGTCCGCGCCTGGCTGAGGCCCTGGTCGCGACGCAGCAGCTTCCAGACGTAGACGTCGGTGACGGCGACGAGCTGGGCCGTGCGGAGCGCCAGCTCGGCGCCCTCGAGCTGGTCCAAGGCCGGCGCGAAGACCTGCTTGCACCACTCGCGGTGATAGGCGCTGCCCATGTTGGTGATCGTCCGCACGCCGCGGTTGCGGCCTGCCTCGTCGAGCAGCCGCAGGACGTTGTCCCCGAGCTCCTCGTAGTGCTCGACCAGGACGCGCACCGCTCCCTCGACGTCGCCGACGGGAGCGGCGCCGCGTTGCAGGCTGACCCGGGCGGTCACTCGCGCCAGGGCCGCGCCGAAGAGGGCCTGGCGATTGCCGAAGCGACGCAGGACCGTCTGCACGGTCACCCCGGCCCGCTCGGCGACGGCCGCCAGTGTGATCTCGTCGCTGGGCTGCTCGTAGAAGGCGGCCTCGGCGGCGTCGAGGATCCGCTCCCCCGTCGCCGCCGCGGCCTCCGCTCGCGCTCCCATCCGGTAGCGGCGCCGCTCGGCGCCGTCCTGGCTCAACAATCCGTTCTCAACTTTCATGTTATTACAGTAAACATGAAATTGATCCCGGTGTCATCTCGGTACCGGCAAGAAAAGGGAGCGGAGCTATGGAGAAGCAGACGATCATCGACCGCGGCTTTCTCGACGAGTGGAGCCGAAGCTGGCTGGGGGCCTGGAATGCCCAGGACCCCGAGGCGATCGTGGCGATGTGCGCCGAGGACGTCGAGCTCGACGATCCCGCCCTGCCCGAGGCCGCTCACGGCAAGGCCGGGATGCGCGCCTTCGCTCCTCACCCTCTGGGACACCGTCTACGACAACCTCGCAGTCGCCCGGCAGATGGGCGTCGTCCCCGAGCAGGGAAGCGGGGCCGGCCGCCTCTTCACCCGCCTTCAGCATCTGCGGGCTCGGAGACAGCGGCGCGCAAACGCGTAGCCGCCACGACGGACGGCAGTCCTGGCGGCGTTTGCGGACTTGCGGACGCGATCCTCGCTCTGCTTCAGCTCGCCGCCTCGCCTAGAATCCGGCACCCTGCATCGTGGCCGTGCCGAAGGGCGTGGGAAGGCAGAGCCGGGACTGCATCTACAAGATGTCACCCGCCGAAGCCTTCGAAGCCGAGGAATTGCAGGACATGCGCCCGTAGCTCAGCCGGATAGAGCGTCGGTCTACGAAACCGAAGGTCACTGGTTCGAATCCAGTCGGGCGCACTCACGGAAAGCCGCTTGGGAAGCGGGTTCGCGGGCTAAAGGAGCTCAGGCGCTGCGGAGTAGCTGGGAAACGACCTCGCCGGGCTGCTGGCCGCGCTCGGTGGCGATTCGCTCAAGGCGCTTGGCATCCTCGCCCTCGACGCTAACGAGGATTGAGAGCTTCGCGTCGGGATTGCCCTCGTGAATCGCGATCTTGTCGGAGCGGGCGCGGTCCAACTCAGCGTCGAAGTCGCCGGGCTGGGGATCAGGATCTGTCCAGGGATCTTTTCCCATGTCAACAGATGCTCGCGGCGCCCGACCACGAGCGCCACGGCCCGAGCGGCCCGCCCGGGCGCTTCGGCTCGCGAACCGAGAGCCGGGTGTAGGCGGGCTGGCCGGCGCAGCGCCCCAATCCGCTTGCTTTCAGCCGGATCGCGACCGCCTTGCGGTAATAGCCACCGTGCGGCTTGAAGATCGGGTTGCGGCCGACGCCGCGCGCCGTGGCGCCGCCCCAGCTCGTCCAGCGCACCTCCGTGATCAGTCCGCTCGGATCGCCGCCGTTGAAGATTTCCGCCGGTTCTGCCGTACCCCAGCCCTTGCCGTTGGGAGCGAACGCCTGGGCCCCCAAAACGACGTTGGCGCTGGCAATCGCCGGCACCGCCGAGGACAGCGCCACCAGCGTCGTGGCCACTGCCAGCAAGCCTCTCCAGCTTCTCCTCGCGCCCATCGCCGGTCAGCTTAGCTCGACTTTTTAAAGGGCCGGGGCGGACCGATTCGACATGCGGACAGATGCGGTTCTCTCGGGATCAGGGCCGCCCAGGCCCTCGCGGGACTCAACCTGTCGTGCTCTTCACCCACCCGGGTTGCGGTGGGCGGCGACCTCGATCCACTCCACCCGCGCCGGCGGTCCCTCGATCCCGGCCTGGGCCAGCGCCGGGCCGAGCCGGTCCCGCATGAAGCGCTCCTGGTCGGCCTGCGAGGCCCAGACCTCGAAGACGACCCAGCCGCCCTCTTTGGCGCCGCCCGTGTGGGCCAGCAATCCCGCCGGCCAATCTCCCTCGCCGCTGTCCATATCGATTCCGAGCAGGCCGTTGACCTGCTCGTAGGTGTCCACACCGAAGCCCTCGAACTCCAGAATCAGACCGTCCGCCATCTTTCCCCCTCTGTAGGAACCAAGGGGGTGAAGCTCTCACCGACAGGTGCCTCCGTCAAGGGGAACGCGGGCTTGCCCCCGCGAGCGGTTCTACCGACAGACCGGAGGCTCAGCCGGGACCGAGCCGCTGGGAAACCGAGCCGTCGGCCAGCGCTTCCTCGCCCGCCGGAGAGAGGGAGTAGCTGCTCACACCCGTGCCGATGCCCGAGCCGGTGGCTTTCAGCAAACCGGCGGCGGTCAGGCGCTGCAGGGCGACCCGGCAGCCGTCTCTTCGCCTTCTCTACACCCGCGAGCGCCCTGCCCTGCCGGCGCTGATCCTCGGCCACAGCAGCAGCACCAAGCCGATCACTATGCAGATGATCCCCAAGGCGTAGTTCACGACCAGCGCCAAGACGATCCCGATGACGATGAGCAGCAGTGGTAGTTGCATGTCTCCGGTGGTACCCCTACCGGCCTTACCCAAACCCACCACCAGGGTCAGGCTCCGCGACCCTTCGGCCGAAGATGCTGACCAGGGCGGGGACCAGCGGGGTGCGAATCGCAGGCTTGAGGTCGCTGTCTCAGACTCGCACCGGAGTACTCGATTATCGTCAACCTTCGATTTCGTCTGCCTTCAAGGCCTTGACCACGGCGCCGGTGCGGGTGTGCTTGTGGAGCCTTTCCATCCCGTTGCGGATGTGGGTCCGCACGGTGTCTGGGGAGAGCGTCAGGCGGACGGCGATCTCCTCGCCGGTGAGGCCCTGGGCGAGAAGATCGAAGATCTCGCGCTCGCGCCTGGTCAGCAGCAGCGGCCTGCCGTCGACCTCGGCGTCGAGCAGCTCGCTGATCCTCGGATCGACGTACCGTTCGCCGCGGGCGACCAGACGGAGCCCCCCGATCAACCGGTCGATGCTCCCCGGCTTGAGGGCGAATCCTCGAGCGCCACACTCCAGAGCCTCGGCCAGGGTGACCACATTTTCGACGCCCGTGTAGATCATCACCGCGAGGTCGGGGTGGTCGAGCAACAGGCGCCGCGTCAGGCGCAAGCCGCTCTCGTCGGGGAGATTAACGCCGATCACCGCAACATCGGGGCGCACTTCACCCAGCAGTCCGGCGGCGGATGCGGCACTCCCCGCGCTGCCGATCGTTCTGATGCCGCGGCTCTCCAGCAGAACCCGCAGCCCCTCGCGCAGGGCCTCGTGTTCGTCGACGAGGACGACGTCGATCATCGCCACGCCCAGACGGTCGCGTCTTGCTGTCGGATGTCGCGCCACGGCCGTTCCCACATGGCCAGGTCCTCCCTGATTGGTCTAGCAGATCGACGGCCACCAGTGGGGCGGAGATCTCACCGATCGGTGGTATGTCCCTCGCCCCTCCCCCTGTCGATGGTCGGGTAGCGAGGGCAATCGCTCGCGCTGCCAAGCACCGCTCCAGCGAAGCGGTTCAGCCGAAGGAGCGGTACCGATGATCAGACGTGCACCCAGAAGCCCGCGAGGGCAGCGGCGATGGTGGCCGACCCCTACGATCCTGCTCGCCGGGATCGCCCTTTTCATCGTCCTCGGTGGCTCTGCGGTGGCCGCGACCGGCCTGATCAAGGCCGGCGAGATCGCCCCCGGTGCGGTCACCAGCAAGGCGATCAGGAACGGCGCGGTGGAACCCACGGATCTGAGCATCGGCACGCGGGCGCTGCTCGAAGGCGGTCAGGGTGCCATCGGGGCCAAGGGCGACACCGGCTCGGCCGGCGCTGCGGGGAGCAAAGGCGACACCGGCCTGGCGGGCGGCGCCGGGACCAACGGCGCCAACGGTGCGAACGGACCCAACGGCGCCAACGGCGCCGAAGGCGCCAAAGGCAGCAACGGGGCGAACGGACCGAACGGGGCGAACGGCACCAACGGGATCGATGGAACCGACGGCACCAACGGGGTCGCCGGGGCCAAAGGCACCAATGGCACCAATGGGACGAACGGCACCAACGGGACGATCGCTCCGCTCTCGGCCAGACAGGGCCTGACCGCCCTGCCGACCGCCGCCCCGGCGACCACGGTGGTCGAACTCGCGGTCCCGGCCGGCAACTACGTCGTCCTGGCGAAGACGCAGCTCTTCCAGACGGGGGCCGGCGACAGCGTCGAATGCTTTCTGAAGTCAGGCACGACCACCCTCGACCAGGCCGCGATGAAGACGCTACCGGCCCTCGCCTCGGTGCCGGCGTCGCTGCAGGCGGTGGCCACGACGACGACGTCGCCGACCACGCTGAGCGTGCAGTGCAACGTGTCGGTGGCCAACGGCACGGCCAACAACAGCAGCCTGATCGCGATCCCGACCGCCTAGGGCTCACTCTGGTCTACGGGGGCAACCGCGCGGTACGCGACGCAGGCTCGACAAGCGCGTTGAGGGCCTCGACGGTAAGGCCTCGCGCCTTCTGCCGATGAGCCCGCATGAAGACCCTGCGCAGCAAGCTCACCTATAGGCTCAGCCTCGTGATCGAGGACGGCAGGGGTTGACGGAAGGGCAGGTCCAGCGGCGGCTGGGCGGGGCGACGATCCTGCTCACCGGTGGCTCGGGGTTTCCCGGCAAGGCGGTTCTCTCCGCGCTGCTCACCCACGCCGCCGGCTTCGAGCGGCTGATCCTGCTGCTGCGGGCCGACGACGACGCCGCGGCACAGAGGCGGCTGACCGAGGAGGTCCTCAGCAACGACGCCTTCGCTGCCCTCTCGCCGGGCTGGCTGCGGGACAGGCTGGCCACGGGACGCATCTACGCCGTGGCGGGCGACCTGGCGAGCGAGGAGCCGGCGGGCCCGCAGCGCAGCGGCTGGGGCGAGGTCGACGTGCTGATCAACTGCGCCGCGTCGGTCTCCTTCGAGGAGCCGCTCGACTGGACGCAGTACCTCGAGTACGTGCATCTGCCCGAGGTTCACCGCAAGGCGACGGCTTAGAGGGTCGCCATGCCAGGCGCCGCGTGTGGCCGGGCGATATGCGCTGCCGGGCACGACTGGGCGGTTTGCTTCAATTCTCGGACCAGAGAAAGGAGGTGGTCCTAATTTTGAGTCACATGCTTGAGGGGACTCTGGAGGTGCAGGGCCGCTAGGCGCCGCACTGGTTTGGGCGCCCGGCGGAATCCACCCCGGGCACCGGCGAGCGAAGGAAGGCCGGGCGTTGTCCCACCCGGCCGCGGTTTCCGAGCTCGTCCCATGCACCAGCGCAAGGGCCGCCTCCGGGCGGCCCTTGCTCGTTCAGGGCTGCTCGGAAAGGAGCTGCGCGGCGGCGTGGTAGCGGGTGCTCCGTCCCCTGCCCGTCCGCTCGACCAGAACGCTGTCGAGCAACCGCCGGAAGTCGCCGCTTGCCGTCGCCTGGGAGACGCCGGCCTCGTCGCCGTAGCTGGCGCGGTCGCTGCCGCCGACGAGGCTCTGCTCCAGCGCGATCGTGAGCCGCTCCGGCCAGTCGCGGCTGCTGACGATCTCTTCCAGGCGCTCCCAACGAGCCCCAGCCTCCTTGATCTGCGCCAGACGCTGCCGAGCCTGGGCGACGTGCGCCTCGACGCAGAACGAGACCCACTTCGAGGCGTCTCGTTCGGGCTGATAGCGGCCACCCTGCGCCTCGCGAAGAGCGGCGTAATAGGCGGAGGTGTGTTCCCCGAGGTACTCCTCGATCGAGAGAAACTCCGGCGAGATCAATCTCTCCATGGCGAGGACCAGCGATTGGACGAGGCGCGAAACGCGGCCGTTGCCATCGCGGAACGGATGCACCGAGGTGACATGCAGGTGCGCCATCGCGGCCCGGACAACAACATGCACATCGAGGTCGCCATCCTGCAGCCACTCGACCACCTCTGCCATCAGAGCGGGAACCTCCTCGGCGTCCGGCGCCTGGTACTCGAGGGAGCCATCCCTGCCGGTAACGCCGATCGGTCCGGTGCGCCAGAGGCCCGGGCTCTTGTCCGGCTGGAAATGACAGGCGTCGAAATGCAGGTCGAGGATGACGCGATCGAGCCAGCGAAACGCCGGATCTCGGGCGAACGCCCCGATGTGGTCCATGGCGCGGGCGTAGCAGGCCACCGCCATCCGGTTCTCGTCGCCCCCCGCGTCCATCGACGCCTCGCCGCTGGTCAGGGAGACGGCGTCCGCGGGGGACACGCTGTACCCCTCGATCGAAGTCGAGCTCTCGATCGAGCTTGCCCGGACCGATCGACGCAGGGCGCCCATCCACCCCACGGGCTGGTCAAACTCGCGACCGAGTGCTCCCCGCAACTCGTCGAGCTCGTCGAGGCGCGCCTGCAGCTTGGATTCGATCGGAGGGGTCGCAAAGAGCATGCGCTTAGTTTAGACGATTAAACGTTTAATCGTCTAAGCGAGTAATAGGCGACTTAGCCGGGCTTCCGCACTCTCAGGCAGGTGGCCGTTGCAGGGCTTCGGAGAGGTAGTGCGAGGCGACCCGCCACCTGTGCTGCAGGGCGCGTTCGATCGAGGCGGTGGTGCAGCCGGTTTCGGCCAGGCATTCGCCCCAGGCGTTGGCCGCGTCGACGTACTGGTTGAGGGCCTTCTCGCCCGGGGCGCCGGTCGCATAGAGGCAGTCGATCGTCAGCTGCTGCACCGGGACCTTGCCGTAGGCGGCCCTGACGCCGTGCATTTCCGCGGCGTACTGTTCGTAGCTGAGACCGACCGCGAGGTTGCTGCGCAGCCTGGTCATCGCCTTGATGAAGCCGCCGACCTCGTCCCTGCAGCCGCCGCCGCCCGTGCCGGCCTGCCGGGCTCGCCGCTCGGGTGCCTTCGCCGCCGGCTTCGCGGCGGTGCTCGCTCCGCCACTGCCGTCGCCACCGCCGCCGCAGGCCGAGAGCGCCAGCGCAGCGGCCCCAAGCAGGACGCATCCGAGCACCGGAAGCCGGTGGGCGACTGGCGATGCGGGCGTCATCGGCTCGTAGTGTAGAAATCTGGCCGATGCCGACGGCGAAGGGGTTTGCGGGGATGGCGATCGCGGTGGCGATCCTCGCCCTCGCCGCGTTCGCCCCCACGGCCGGCGCCGCAGGCGACGGCGGCGTGCTCGTCGTCGGCGACAGCCTCGAGGAACTGACCTCCCCCTACCTGGCCAGGTACCTGCCCGGCGTGCCGCTCACGGTCAACGCCAAAGGCGGCTACAACAGCTACGAGATCCTCGAACTGTTCGAAGAAAGCTACGACCCCTCGCAGTCGGTGATCGTCTTCGACGCCGGGACCAACGACAACCCCAGCTATCCGCAGATCCTCGCCGAAAACCTCAGCAAGGTCGCGGCCACGGTCGGCAACCGCTGCATGGTCGTGCCGACCATCCACGGCCTCCACCCCGGCGGTGTCAGCGATGCCGGCAAGAACCGCACCGTGGCCGAATTCGCCGCCTCGCGGCCGGGGACCGAAGTGCCCGAATGGGCCGGGTTCGTCGCCGCACACCCGGAGCTGATGCAGGCCGACAACCTGCACCCGATCGAAGCGGGGGCGGAAGCGCGGGCGCGGCTGATCGCCCAGGGCGTGCTGGGCTGCCTGGGGGAGGGAGGCGGCGCGGGCAGCGCGACGACCGGCTCGACCGGCCCGGTGCTCGGTGCCAAGCCGAAGCACCTGCCGCAGGCCGGCAGGATCGAGGAACGGGAGGAAACGCTGGTCTCCGCGATCGCCAACGCAGTCATCTCCCGGACCCTCCTCGGGGTGGCCGGGCGCAACCTCGCCCTGGGCCTGCCGCTCGGCGCGATGGTCTACGCGGACCTGCGCGCCGGCGACTGACGATTGCGGCTCAGACGGCGGTGGCAGCGGCGCTGCAATCGGCCTCGCGGCCGGGCCGCAACGGCGGGCCACCGATGCCGCAGGAGAAGTCCTCGCCGAGGCGCTCGGGGGTGTCGCCATCGGGCTCGGGCTCGGCGTGGAGGACGGTGGACTCGATCGTCAGCCAGGCGAGGATCCCGCCGGCGGCGGCGAGGATGGCGCAGACGACCATCCCGACGTGGAAGCCGTTGGTCATCTTCGCCGGGTCGTAGAAGCTGCCGCCGGTCAGCCCGGCGACCACCGGGAGGACGGCGACGGCGAGCAGGCCGGCGACGCGGGCGACGGCGTTGTTGACTCCGGAGGCGATGCCGGAGTGGCGGGTGTCGGCGGCGGCGAGGACGGTCGCGGTGACCGGGGCGACGACCAGGGTGAGCCCGGCGCCGAAGACGATCACCGCCGGCAGGATCGACGTCAGGTAGCTGTCGCCGGGGTCGATCTGGGTCATCCAGAGCAGGCCGAGGGCGATCACCAGAGGCCCGACGGTGAGCGGCACCCGGGCGCCGATCCGCTGCGCCAACGCCCCGGAGCGGGCCGAGAACAGCAGCATCAGGAAGGTCACCGGCAGCGAGGCGGCGCCGGCCTCGATCGGCGTGTAGCCCATCGAGATCTGCAGGAAGGAGACGAGCAGGAAGAAGAAGCCCCCGAGGGCGGCGTAGACGACGAAGGTGACGCCGTTGGCGGCGCTGAACTGGCGCGAGCGGAAGATCTCCAGCGGCAGCATCGGGTTGGGGCTGCTGCGCTCGCCGGCGAAGAAGGCGACGAGGGCGAGGATGCCGCCGATGCCGGTGACCAGGATCGCCGCCGAGGCGCCCTTGCCCGGGGCCTCGATCAGGGCGTAGGTGGTGCCGGCCAGGCCGAGCGCCGCCAGCGCCGCGCCGCGCAGGTCGATGCGGCCGGTCGCGGTCGGGTCGCTGGTCTCCGGGACGTGCCGGGTCGCGGCGAGGGCGACGAGGATCCCGATCGGCAGGTTGATCACGAAGATCGCCCGCCAGGAGATCGCCCCGATCAGGTAGCCGCCGAGCAGTGGCCCGAGCGCGGTGGCGACGCCGCCCAGGCCCGACCAGGCGCCGATCGCGCGGGCGCGGTCGCCGGGCCGGAAGCTGGCCTCGATGATGGCCAGGCTGCCGGGGGTGAGCAGCGCCCCGCCGACGCCCTGCAGCAGCCGGGCGCCGATCAGCAGCTGCACGCTGGGGGCGATCGCGCAGAGCAGCGAGGCGACGGTGAAGAGGCCGACCCCAAGTACGAAGACGCGGCGGCGGCCGTAGCGGTCGCCGAGCGAGCCGCCGAGCAGGATCAGCGAGGCGAGGGTCAGCAGGTAGCCGTTGAGGATCCACTGCAGGGCGCTGGTGCTGGCGTCGAAGTTGCGGCCGATGTCCGGCAGGGCGACGTTGACGACGGTGCCGTCGAGGAAGGCCATCCCCGAGCCGGCGACGGCGACGCCGAGCAGCCAGCGCCCGGCGGTGCTCTCGAAGGCGATGCCGGTGGCGGGCTCGGCCTGCACCCGTCCAAACTAGCGGCGTCGGCCGCCCAGCTCGGGCGGCAGCGCCTTCGGCCCGTCGGGATACAGCTCGCGCAGCGTCTCCTCACTCATCTCCAGCGTGTTCGCGCCCTCCAGCGGGGCGCCGGCGACGAGCCAGAGCTGGTCGGCGCCGGTGTCGTTGAAGAGCTGTCGCACGGAGCCGGGCTCGACCAGCAGCGAGTCCTGCGGCGCCAGCGTCAGCAGCGCGTCGTCGACCCGCACCCGCCCGCTGCCCTCGAGCAGGAAGTAGAGCTCCTCCTGGTCGCGGTGGCGGTGCCTGGTCGATGCCTGCCCCGGCGCCAGCCGCCACAGCCGCGCTCCCAGCGAGCCGGCCTCGAGCTGCTTGGCGAGGTCGGTGTTGAGGACCGACATCTGGTTCGACGGCCGCCAGAACGCGTCGGCGGCCCTGAGCAGGCGGTGCGCCATCGCCGGATTATCCAGCGCTGGCTTCGGCGCCGGCGTCTTCGGCGTGGTACTCGGCCAGCAGGCGCTGCTCGTCGTCGTGCTTGGGGAAGCAGAAGAAGACGAGGGCGGCGCCGAGGATGATCGCGACGATGCCGGCGGTGTAGGCCCACTGGTCGCCCTGCAGGAAGGAGGTCTTGGCGGCGGCGACGATCTGTTCGGTGTAGCGCGGGTACTGGGTGGCGGTGTCGGCGGCGCTGGAGAAGGACTTGGTCAGCTCGCCCTGGACGTTGTTGGTGATCTCGGCCTGGTGCGGGGAGGCGGTGATCGCCGCGGTGGCCGCCGCCGCGTAGCCGGCGGTCAGCAGGGCGCCGAGGATCGACTGCATGATCGCGCCGCCGAGGTCGCGCTGGAGGTCGGCGGTGCCGGAGGCCATGCCGGCGCGGGTCACCGGCACCGAGCCGGTCAGCGAGTGCGAGGCGGGGGTGCCGGCGAAGCCGACGCCGATCCCGATCAGGGCGTAGCCGAGCCCCACCTTCCAGTATTCGATGCCGTCCTTCCAGAGCAGCAGCATCGCCAGGAAGCCGAGGTCGCAGAAGAGGTAGCCGATCAGCAGCGTGAGGCGGGCGCCTTTGGCCTCGACCAGCTTGGCCGAGCGCGGCGCCACCAGGACCATCAGCACCGCGGCGGGGAGGATCGCCAGGCCGGAGTCGAGGGTCGAGTAGCCGAGCACGTTCTGGAGGAACTGCTGGCCGACGAACATCGCCCCCATCAGCGAGCCGAAGACGATGATCCCGGCGCAGGCCGCGACCCAGAAGATCCGGCGGCCGGCGACGCTGAGGTCGAAGAGCGGCTCCGCCGCACGCCGCTGGCGGATCACGAAGGCACCGGCCGCCGCCAGGGCGACGAGCCCGAGCCCGATCGCCAGGGTCCCTTTGCCCGGCGCCGGGGCGATGCTGATCGCCAGCACCAGCATCGCGATCATCACGATCGAGAGGATGCCGCCGGCGTTGTCGACCGGCTTCGTGTTCTCGTTGACGTGGGCGGGGACGAAACGCCAGGCCATGAACAGCGCCAGGGCGGCGAGCGGCAGGGTGATGAAGAAGACCGAGCCCCATTCGAAGTGCTCCAGCAGGGCGCCCGAGAGCAGCGGCCCGAGCGCGGCGATGGCACCGCCGAGCGCCGACCAGAGGGCGATCGATTTGGTCCGCGCCGGCCCCGACCAGAGCGCCGTGATCAGCGCCAGCGTGGTCGGGAAGGCCATCCCGGCGGCGACGCCGCCGAGCAGGCGGGCGGCGAAGAGGACGCCGATCGAGGGTGCGAAGCCGGCCAGCAGCGAGGCCGGGATCGAGAGCCCCATGCCGAGCATCAGCATCATCTTGCGCCCGTAGCGGTCGCCGAGCGCGCCGAGGTAGAGGACCGAGGTCGCCAGCCCCAGCGAGTAGCCGACGGCGACCAGGTTGAGCGTCGTCTGGCCGGCATCGAAGGCCTTGCCGATGTCCGGCAGGGCGACGTTGGCGACCGCCAGGTTGAGGTTGGCGACGGCGGCGACGAGGATCAGGGCGCCGAGGACGAGGCCGCTGCGCTTGGGGCTGCTCGACTCCACTCGGTCTAGAGCTCGATCCAGGTGCCGGTCGGCCCGAGGTTGCGGACCGGGGTCGAGCCGATTTCCCCTTCGCAGCCCCAGGACTCGTGGATGTGGCCGCAGACCGCCAGCCGCGGCCGCTTCTCTTCGATCGCGCGCAGCAGCGCCGGGCTGCCGAAGTGGGTGTCGCCTCCGGCGCTGTCGCAGTGCCCCCTGGGGGGCGAGTGCAGGACCAGCACCGCTCCCTCCGGGCAGGGCGCAAGCATGCCGGCCGCCTCCTCGTCGTCGAGGTCGAAGCTCCAATCCCAGGGCGTGACCGGGATCCCGGCGCCGAGGCCGAAGAACTCGGTGCCGGCAATCGCCATCCCTTCGCCGTGCAGGACCGTGGCCGCCTCCCAGCTGCGGGTGGTGTCGCGCAGTGCGCCGACGGTCTCGTTGTTGCCGGGGACCAGCACGGTCGGCGTCTCGATCGCCGCCAGCGCCGCGATCGTCTCCTCCAGGCCCTCGTGGACCGAGGCGAAGTCTCCGGCTCCGATCACGACGTCCGCGTCCGCTGACATCTCGACCAGCCTCGCGCCCTGCTCGAGATCACGGTGCAGGTCGCTGAAGGCGAGCAGCTTCACGCCCGGAAACCTATCCGCTGGTCGCCGGCCGGGGTGCGGGATCGGCGACCCGGCGGCCGAACTGGCGCGGGCGCCAGGGCCGCCACGAGCGCCGCGGTTTCGCCGGCTCGGCCTCGGCCCGGGCCTGCAGGTCGAAGTAGAGCAGCGTCTGGCCGATCGCCGCGTAGGGGATCAGCAGCGAGTAGATCAGCGCTCCCAGCAGGTTGATCACGAGGAAGGGCAGCGGCGTGAAGATCAGCCCCAGGGTCAGGACCGGACCGGCGACGAAGAGCAGGGCGATCAGGAAGATCTCGACCCGGACCGCGTGCCACCAGCGCCCGCGGACCAGATCCGAGCCGCCGCGAAAGGCCTGCCGCAACGGCTTGTCGGTGAACAGCACTTCCTGTGCGACGAAGGCCCAGCCGACCGCCTTCCAGATCGCGAAGGGGATGCCGATCACGGTTATCGACATGAGGAAGACCCCCAGCATCGCCAGCAGCAGGGCGCCGAGGATCCTCCAGAACCGCTGCCTCATGCCGCCCCAGCAGGCGCCGAAGCCGGTCGGCCGGGATTCCGCCAGGAGCCGCATGAAGATGATCACGATCGCCGCCACCACGGCCAGCGCGATCGGTCGCGCGAAGACTTCGACAAGGTCGGCCAGGGCCAGGTTGACGCCCGAGCGCCCGGCCGCGTGGTCGGCCGAGCTGCCGCCGGCGAGCAGCCCCCCCAGCAGATTGGTGGCGCTGATGATCACCATCCCAGCCAGGGCGATCGGTAGCAGGACCGTCCAGTGGCGGCCGTAGATCTGCCGCGCGGCGCGGACCAGCTGGCCGAAGGCGCGCCTGGCCCGCAGCCGGTCGAGGTCGACCGGGCCCCAGCGGGTGAAGCCGATGAAGAGCACGATCAGCAGGCCGAGGAAAGCCAGGGTGCCGATCGCCAGGACCCGCGACTTCGCCTCGAGGTTGATGAAGCCCGAGGCCGAGGCGACCGCGCCGCAGAAGACGCCGGTGATCTGCGGGCCGGCGATCGAGCCCCCCGGCAGGTGCGGGCTGGTCGTGCGTTGTTCCGCCATCCAGGCGAACGGTTCCCTCCAAACCGTCTTCGTCTGCGGCCCGGTCGGCCCGTTGTTGAAGCCCTTTTCCCTTTCTCCCCAGCGCCCGTCGTAGGTCAGCCACTCGAAGGGGCCGCTTGCCGGCGCCGTGTCCGGCATCAGCACTGGCCTCGGCCGTAGTTCGCGCAGCGGTTCGGTCGTGTTGTCGCAGCCGACCCCGGAGCCGTGCTGGCCGTTCTGGATGTAGACGGCGGAGTCGTAGAAGGTCGCGTGTGAGCCGGCGGCCGGATAGACGATCGGGTGCGTGCCTTCCTTCTGCACCTTCGGGTCTTCCCAGTCGGCGCGCTCGCCACCGGCGTGCTGGAAGACGATGACTTCGTGCGGTTCTTCGCTCAGGGCCGCACTGGTCGTTTCCGCTTCGAAGCTCAGCTGCATGCCCTCCCAGTCGCCCTCGTGGAGGTCGTTGAACTGGTTGAAGTACCAGAAGAACCAGTACTGGAGGACGAAGCCGGAGTGGTTCGGTTCGCGGGCGATGTGGGCGTAGACGACCGCCGGCGCCTTGCCTTCCTCGACCAGCTTGCGGAAGGCCCGCGCGTAGACGCAGGTGTCGCCCAGCGCCTTCCCTTCGAGGTCGAGGTAGTAGCCGCTGGGGAGGTCGGCGATGTCGTCTGCCGTCGGCGCTTTCTTGACCTCTTCCAGCTTCCCGGTCGTGAGGTCTTCGTGGGTGAGGGTGACGGTGGGGTTGCCGAGCACGCTGCCGACGCTGGTCGGCTGGTACTGCTCGGCCGAGGTTTCGCAGGGCGGTTCCTGCTCTTCGCGCAGCATCGTGATCGGCGCGTAGATGTCGGCCAGGCGCCGGGCGGCGCTTTCGCTCGGCGTCGCACTGGCGGTGGCCGGCAGGTAGAGCAGGAAGAGCGCTGAGAGCGCTGCGGCGAGGCGGGCCAACCGGGTCGTCACCCGCGCGAACGTAGCAGCGTCAGCCGACTTCGGCCAGCGGCTCGGGCTGGTCGACCCGATGTTCCGATAATCTCGCGGCCGCATGCCTCCTGTCTTCTGGATCGGCCTTGGAATCTCCGGCTTCGTGTTTCTCGTCGGCGCCATCTCCGGCGCGCGCTCGAACACGGCCAGCCTCTCCAGTGGCGCCGCGATGGGCGCCTACCTGGGCTTCATGCTCGGCTTCCCGCTGTTGGCCATCGGCCTGGCGACCAGCTAGCCACCGCGCCGCCGGAATAATCGGCCCGCTGCCGGGTACTCGGAGAGTTCGAGACCCGACCGGAACGGAGCAGCGAACATGGCCAGCTTGACGTCCACCCCGACCGTCGCCCTGCATGACGGCGTGGAGATCCCCCAACTCGGCTTCGGCGTCTTCCAGGTGCCGCCCGAGGACACCCAGGAGGTCGTCGAAGCGGCCCTCGCCAGCGGCTACCGCCACATCGACACCGCCGGCGCCTACCGCAACGAGCGCGGCGTCGGCGAGGCGATCGCCTCCGCCGCGCCGGCCCGCGACGAGGTCTTCCTCACCACCAAGCTCTGGAACTCCGAGCAGGGCTTCGACTCGACCCTGGCCGCCTTCGAGAAGAGCCTCGAGCGGCTCGGCACCGACCACGTCGACCTCTACCTGATCCACTGGCCGATGCCGACCGAGGACCGCTACCTCGACACCTGGCGCGCCTTCGAACAGATCCACGCGGAAGGGCGGGCGCGCTCGATCGGCGTCTCCAACTTCCGTGTCGAGGATCTCGAGCGACTGCGCAGCGAGGCGGACAAACTGCCGACGGTGAACCAGATCGAGCTGCACCCGGGCCTCCAGCAGGCCGAGCTGCGCGCCTGGCACGCCGCGCACGACATCGCCACCGAGGCCTGGAGCCCGCTCGCCCAGGGCGCCGTGCTCGACGACGACACGATCGTGACGATCGCCGCCCACCACGAGAAGACGCCGGCCCAGGCGATCCTGCGCTGGCACCTGCAGCTCGGCAACGTCGTCATCCCCAAGTCGGTCACCCCGGAGCGGATCCGCGAGAACTTCGACATCTTCGATTTCGAGCTGAGCGAGGACGACATGGCCGCGATCGCCCGCCTCGACGCCGGCGACCGCACCGGCCCCGACCCGGCCGAGTTCGTCACCCCGTAGCCCCCGCCCGGCCGATGGGCCGATAATCCCCCCATATGGAGGGGAATCGGCCCGTCGACCGGCGGCAAGCGCGCCTCGACCGCCGGGCGATGCGCAAGCGCGGTGTCCTGCGGGCGCTGGGGGAGGAGCTCTCGGCCGCCCGGGCGTTCGCCGACGCCAACACGATGCGGCGGCTGCGTCGCGTCAACGCGGTGGCGGCGACGGCCTTCGTCATCGGCGGCTCGCTGTTCGCGATCGGGGCGGCGCTGGCGCAGTGCGACGTCGGCGGCCCGCGCCTCGCGGCCGGCGTCTTCCTGGTCGGCGGCGTCTTCTTCAGCACCGGCGGCTACACCTCGTTCCTGCAGGTCGTCAACGGCCCCCGCGAGGGGCCGGGCGGGGAGCTGCTCGCCAAGCGCTGGCGCTGGTGGGCGGTCGAACCGGGCCGGCTGGAGTGGCTCAGCGCCCTCGTCCTCTTCGCCGGCACCCTGGTCTTCGGGATCAACCTGCTGGACTCGCTGATCGGCGACCTCAGCCCCGCTCAGTTCGACCGCCTGGTCTGGTCGCCGGACATGATCGGCTGCGCCCTCTTCCTCGTCTCCGGCCACCTGGCGATGGTCGAGATCTCCGGCAGCTGGCTGCCCTGCTGGCGCCCCCGCGACCTCGGCTGGCGGATCGTCGCCGTCAACCAGCTCGGCTCGGTCCTCTTCATGATCTCCGCCGTCGCCACCCTGGTCCGTGCCGACGGCGACATGATCGCGATCGGCATCGCCAACTGGGGCACCCTGACCGGCGCCCTCTGCTTCGCCGTCGCCGGCATCTTCCAAGAGTTCGAGCACCCCAACTAATCGGCCGATGGGCCGATAAGTTGACGCAGGAGCAACTTATCGGCCCATCGGCCCGGCCTGAGAGGATGCGCCGATGGGCGCAGACGCACGAGCTAATGCGGCGCGGACCGAGAAGGTGCTGCCGGGGGTTTGGCGGCTGCGGCTGCCGCTGCCGTGGCCGGGGGTGCCGCACGGGAACGCCTGGGCGATCGAGAGCGGCGACGGGATCGTCCTCTTCGACACCGGCATGGGCGGCAAGGGCCGCCTGCGCCAGCTCGACCTGGCGCTGGCCCAGGCCGGCTTCGGGGTCGAGGACATCGGCCTGCTCGTCTGCACCCACTCCCACATCGACCACTACGGCCTCGCTTCCTCGATCGTCGAGGCGGCCGGCTGCGAGCTCTGGATGCACCCCGCCTGGGAGCACGTGCGGCTGCTCGCCGACGACCCGGCGGCGGCGCTCGAGCACCGGCTCGAGGTGGCCCGCCAGAGCGGCGTCCCGGTGGCGGCGCTGGAGCGCTACCGCGAGTCCCGCGAGAGCGACGAAGAGACCGGGATCGACGCGATCCAGGCGCCCGACCGCGAGCTCGTCCCCGGGGTCGAGGTCGAGACCGGCCTCGGCGCCTGGCAGGTCTACGAGACCCCCGGCCACGCTCCCTCGCACGTCATCCTGCACCAGCCCGAGCGCAAGCTGATGATCTCCGGCGATCACCTGCTCGGCCGCACCGTGCTCTTCTTCGACTACGGCCACACGCCCGACCCGGTCGGCGAATTCCTCTCCAGCCTGACCGAGGTCGAGCCGCTGCAGACCGAACTCTGCCTGCCCGGCCACGGCCGCCCCTTCCGTGACCCCGAGGCGAAGATCGCCGAGGCGCGGCGCCAGGTCGACGAGCTGCTCGGCAAGGTCCGCGAGGCGCTTGCCGGCGACGAGCGGATGGCCTTCGAGATCGTCGCCGAGATCCTCGGCCCGGAGAACCTCGACAGCCCGGCCAGCGCCTGGGTCCTGCAGATCGTCCTCTCCTGCCTCGACCACATGGCACTCCAGGGCGCTGTCGTCGCGGTGGAGGGAAGCGATCCGCAGAGATGGCGATTGCAGTAGGCCGGAGGGCGACCGGTGCCCGACCGCCCTGCCAGGTCTATAGCCTTCGCTCGATGGCCAGCTTCACCTACGAGAGGCAGATGGCGGCACCGCCCGAGACCGTCTTCGAGGTGCTGACCGACCATCGGCGCTACAGCGAGATCACGGGCTTGCGGAAGTCGGAGCTGGAGCGGGAGGGGGAGCCGGCTCCGAACGGGGTCGGGGCGGTGCGGGTGCTGACCGCCCTCGGGCCGCCGCTGCGGGAGGAAGTGATCGCCTACGAGCCCGCCAGGCGCTTCTCGTACAAGCTGCTTTCCGGGCTGCCGGTCCGCGACCACGTCGGCACCGTCGAACTGACCCCGAGCGGAGCCGGCACCAGCGTCGTCTACGCGGTTCGCACCACGCCGACCCTGCCGATCGCCGGCGGCGTCCTGGTCGCCGGCACCAAGGCGGCGATCAAACAGATCCTCGGCGCGGTGGCCAAGGAGTCCGAGCGGCGCGCGGCGAATGGCTGAGGGCGGGCCTCAGGCCCGCCGCTTGCGACGCACCGCTGATCCGCGACGCCAAGCGCCTCCTGCATCGCAACCGCGGCCTGGCGATCGGCCTGCTCGCCGCCGCGATCGTCTTCAGTGCCGCCATCGTCGGCTACCAGCTGCGGCCAGGTGGTCGGCTCGCTCTCCGCCGTGGGCGACATCGTCTACGTCTCCGAGTTCACCGACAAGACGACCAGCGGCTTCATGATGAGGAGCGGCCGCCGCGTCTTCCACTACCCGAAGGGCACCTACACGCCGGTGATCTCCGACGGCCGGCGGATCTACCTGACCGGCTACTCGAGCATCACCGCGCTGGAACCGTTCAAGCCGAAGCCGAAGCCGAAGAAGCCAGAGGCGAAGAAGTCAAAGGCAAACGCGAAGCACGGCGCTAGGGGCCCGGCGCCAAGCCGCCCGGCGGGGGTGGCGGCAGGTGCGGGGGATCGGAGGCATAAGAAGGAAAAATCGGCGAGTGCAGGCGCGCCTTGAGCACCGCCAGGCTGGCCGGGTAGCTCTGGATCCGGTAGCTGCTGGTGGCGCCGAAGTCCTGGTAGTAGACGAGCATCTTGCAGCGCGGGTGCTGTTGCACCCAGGCGAAGAGGCGGCTGACGAATTCCGGGTCGTCGCCGTTTTCGACCCCCCACTCGGTCAGCGCGAAGGGCTTGCTGCCGGCGTAGCGGTTGTAGAGGCCGCTGAGGGCGCCCCATTCGGGATAGGAGGCGTAGAAGTCGGTGCCCACCCAGTCGACCCAGGGCGAGCCCGGGTAGTAGTGGCGCGGGCGGTTCTGCGGCACGGTCGGCGAGCCGGCGGGCAGCGGGCTCCAGACGATCGCCACCGGCGCCGCCGGTAGCCCGCGGACTTCGACGGTCAGCGGCGGCAGCCCCGCTTCGGCGAGGCGTTCGTTGATCTTCGCCGCCTTACCGCCGCCATGGACGATCACGTAGATGCGGCGGAAGGCGAGCTTGTACCAGCGCGGTTTGTGGGCGGCGTCGCGCGGCTGGCCGCCGCAGTCGTAGGAGGCGTAGACGTTGAGGCAGCGGTTGGGCTCGCCCAGCGGCCGCACGTAGGCGCGCATTTCCTTCTCGAAGAAGAGCCGGTTGAGGCGGACCAGATACTCGTCGCCGTCGCCGTGGGCGATCGCGCGCGGGGTGATGATCTCGTGGCCGCTGTTGTCGGCGGTGGAGATGTGGATCATCGGCCGCGCCCGCGCCGTCTGCCAGCGCCGGATCGAGCCGGGGAATTCGGCGCCCCAGGTGCGGAAGGACTCGATCAGCGCCGGGTGCTTGCTGACCGCGGTCGAGAATTCGCCGAACGAGGCCGGGTCGCCGGTGTCGGAGACGCCGAAGTAGACCTTCTTGCCGGTGGGTTCGAGCAGGCCGGCACCGGCGCTGGCGGTCGCGGCGCCGGCGAGCGCCAGCACGGCCAGGGCGGCAAGCGCGCAGGCGGCCGCCCGGACCTTGTGTCCACGGGTCATCCGGACCCTCTTCGACCGGGTGCGTCCATGCCCTTCTCAACACGAGAGCGGGCCCGATGGGCCGAAAGCCGCCCGTGACTCGACCTGCGGCTGATCGGCGGGGGTGCGGCGCGGGTCTGTGAGACTTGTGGGGTGATCGATCCGCTCGAGCGCTGGCGCGAGTACGGCGAGAAGCCCGATTACGCGGGGCTGCTGAGCTTCGGCGGCACTCCCTACACCGAGGACCCGGCCGAGCTGGCGGGGGCCGACGCGGTCATCGTCGGCGCCCCGACCGACGACCTCGTCTCCGACCGCCCCGGCGCCCGCTTCGGGCCGCGCGGCATCCGCGCCGCCAGCTGCCCGCCCGGGCCGCACCTCGAGGCCGGCGTCGACGCCTTCGCGGTGCTGCGGGTGCTCGACTACGGCGACGCGCCGGTCCTGCCCGCCGACCCGGCCCGCACCCACGAGGCGATCGAGCGCACCGTCGGCGAGGTGCTCGACGCCGGCGCGATCCCGATCGTGCTCGGCGGCGACCACGGCATCGCCGAGCCGGACATGCGCGCCTGCGCCAAGCGCCACGGGCCGCTCGGCCTGGTCCACTTCGACACCCACACCGACACCGGCCGCGAGGTCTTCGGGGTCGAGGTCTCCCACGGCACGCCGATGTTCCGCCTCGTCGAAGCCGGTCACGTCGACCCGGCCCGCTACGCCCAGATCGGCCTGCGCGGCTACTGGCCCGGCGAGGAGGAGTTCGGCTGGCAGGCCGAGCGGGGGATTCTCAGCGTCTTCATGCACGAAGTCCATGCCCAGGGGATCGACGCAGCCGTCGAGCGTGCCGCCGCGGCGGCCGGCGCAGGGCCCGTCTTCCTCTCCGTCGACATCGACGTCCTCGACCCCGCCTTCGCGCCGGGCACCGGGACCCCCGAGCCGGGCGGGATGACCAGCGCCGACCTGCTGCGCGCCTGCCGCCTGCTCGCCGCCGGCCTCGACCTGGTCGGCGCCGAGATCGTCGAGGTGATCCCGACCGCCGTCGGCTCCGCCGATGTCACCTGCCTCACCGCCGAGCGCGTCGTCCGCGAGATCCTCACCGGCATCGCCCTGCGCCGCCGCTGAAAGCTCGCCGATGGGCCGATAAGCCAACCCTGGCGCGAACTATCGGCCCATCGACCCCGCGTCAGGCGGCGGGGGCGAGGGCCGCGGGGTGCTCGGCGACTATCGAGAGGACTTCGGGGGCGAACTTGGAGATGAAGGCGGGGCCGACGCCGCTGATCTCGATCAGAGACGCCGCGTCGGCGGGGCGGACGGAGGCGATCGCGCTGAGGGTGCGGTTGTTGGCGACGGTGTAGGCGGGCTTGCCGGCGGCGGCCTGCAGGCGCCAGGCCTTGAGCGCCTCGAAGAGCGGCTCGTCCGCGGGGGAGAGGTCGGGGAACGGGGTGGAGCCGGCGGCGCGCTTGGGCTTGCGGATCGCGATCGTCTCCGGGTCGGGCAGCCAGCTCTCGGGATCGCAGACGTCGCAGCAGCGCTCCAGCGGCGCCCCCGCGGCGCGGTCGCCGAAGTGGTCGAGCAGCGAGCGGCGCCGGCAGCTGCCGGAGTAGATGAAGGCTTTGATCGCGTGGTAGGCGCGCCAGCCGCGCTCGTGGGCGATCGCCAGCTCCGGGTCGCCGGCGCGCTGTTCGTTGAAGCGGACCAGGCGCCCGAGGTCCATCTTCATCGCCAGCAGCACCGCTCGGGCGGGCAGGCCGTCGCGCCCGGCCCGCCCGGCCTCCTGGTAGTAGGCCTCGACGCTGGTCGGGATCGCCATGTGCCAGACCGAGCGCACGTTGGCCTTGTCGACCCCCATCCCGAAGGCGTTGGTGGCGACGATCACCTCGGCGTCGCCGGTCATGAAGCGGTTCTGGACCGAGCTGCGTTGCTCGGCTTCCATCCCGGCGTGGTAGGGCAGGGCGTCGAGCCCGGCTTCGCGCAGCGTCGCCGCCACCTCGTCGGTGTCCTTGCGGGTGCCGCAGTAGACGATCGCGGGGCGGTTGGCCGGGTCGGCAAGACCGGCCTCGAGCAGCGCCTGGCGGCGGGCCTTGGAGCCGGTGCCTTCCAGCGGCACCACGTCGAAGGAGAGGCTGGGACGGTCGAAGCCGGAGCGCACCTGCAGCGGTGCCCGCATCCCGAAGCGCTGGGCGATCTCCGCCGCGACCGGCTTGGTCGCCGTCGCCGTGCAGGCCATCACCGTCGGCCGTCCCAGCCGGTCGGCGATCTGCGGCAGCCGCAGGTAGTCGGGGCGGAAGTCGTGGCCCCACTCGGAGACGCAGTGCGCCTCGTCGACCGCGATCAGGTCGATCCGCCGCTGCGAGAGCGCCTCGAGGAAGAAGTTCGAGGCGAAGCGCTCCGGCGCGCAGTAGACGATCCGCGCCTCACCGTTGCGGACCTGCTCGAGCGCCCCCCGGGTCGCCTCGGCGTCCATGTTCGAGGAGATCATCGCCACCGGGTGCCCGGCGGCGGTCAGCCGCTGCCACTGGTCCCGCATCAACGCGATCAGCGGGCTGACCACGATCGTCAGATCCTCGGAAGCAAGCCCCGGCAGCTGGTAACAGAGGCTCTTGCCGCCCCCCGTGGGCATCACGATCAGCGAGTCCCGCCCCTCCAGCGCCGCTTCGACGGCCTCCTTCTGCCCCGGCCGCCAGTGCTCGAACCCGAGCTTCCCCAGCAGCGCATCGGCCCTGTCTCCAGTTGCGGCAGTCACTCATCCAGGCTAAGCGAAGCCGAGGACGGGCCTCTTCCCCCGATTGAGCCCTATTTGCTCATCGGGGCCTACCCGACGATCTGGGCCGGCACCTGCGACAGCTTTTCCGCCAGCGTGTCGATCACGACAGAGCTCGTAGGGGATGCGGGCGGCCGGGTACAGCGACTTCGCCCTGGCGACGTTGGCGGCGACGACAGCGGCCACGAACGGCTTCGTGGTGGCGACCAGCAGGGCGGTGTTCTTCTCCAGGTAGTCGCGGTACCTCTGAACCGACGCTTCGACCTATGGGCTGTCCTTCGAGCTGAGCTTGCCGCTGACCGTCAGCGTTCCGTCTTCTTCGGAGCCGCCGTTGCACTGCAGGGTGTATTCGCCTTCCTCGAGTGTCAGCGAGAAGCTGCCGGAGAGCCCTTCGGAGAGGTTCTCCTTCTCGCCGAGGATCGTTTCCCCGTCGAGCACCTCCATCTCGGTCACCTTGGAGCTGCCGTCGTTTTCGACTTCGAAGCTGATCGGCCCGGCCGGCGCCTTGGCATTGTGGGGGTCGCAGCCGGCATCGGTCAGCTTGAAGGACATCTTCTTGGCGCCGGCGGGGGCGTCTTCGCTGGAGCCGCAGGCACTCGCGAAGAGGGCGAGCAGGCCGACGGCCAGGGCGGTCGAGGCTGCGCGGACGGGAAGGCGGTTCATCTGTGGCGGGCTCCTTGGAGGGGTTGCGTGGAACGAGAGTTAGGGCAACCTAACAAAAACCGACAGAAGAGATCGGAATACTCGTCGCTTGCCTCCGCGGAGTCCTGCCCGACCACGTAGCCGACGCCGCCGATGCCGATGCCGGCGGCGCCGATGCCGGCGGACGCCAGCAGGCGGCGGCGGGATATCGGCGTCATCGGCAGCTCGGTGAGAGGGTCAAGCCGGGTTGCCGGCGGGCGCGCCCTGGCGGCCGACGGCGCGGCTCGGGCGGCGGCGCCCGCGGAGGCGGTCCGGCCAGAGGACGTAGAGCGCCATCGGCACCGCGTAGAGGCCATAGACCAGGACCTCGATCACGGTCGGGCTCGGCTGCAGGCCCAGCATCCCGGTCAGCAGCGAGCCGGAGACCGTCCCCGGCTGGACCAGCCAGGAGAGGTCGAGCGCCTGGCCCTGCAGGCCGTTGATCCAGCCCGCCTCGTGGGCGGTGTGGGCGGCGGTCGCCAGCAGCCCGGCGGCGACGAAGACGAGGACGAGGCCGGTGATGCGGAAGAACTTGGTCAGGTTGATGCGGACGCCGCCGCGGTAGAGGCCGAGCCCGATCGCGACCGCGGCGATCAGCCCGAGCACGGCGCCGGCACCGGCGGCGGTGGTGTCGGTCGCGTCCTGGAAGGCGGCGAGCAGGAAGACCGAGGTCTCGAAGCCCTCGCGGAGGACGGCGAGGAAGGCCATCCCGACCAGCGCCATGGTCGAGCCGGCGGCGAGTGCCGAGGCTGCATCGCCTTCGAGCGTGGCTTTGATGCCGCGGGCATGGCGGCGCATCCAGACGATCATGTAGGAGATCGTCGAGACGGCGATCAGCCCGACGATCGTCTCCAGGCCCTCCTGCTGCTGCTGTGGCAGTTGCTGCCCGATTACTTCGAGCAGGACGGCGACACCGGTGCAGAGGACGATCGCGACTCCGACCCCGATCCACATCTGCCGCATCGCGTCGGAGCGGCCCTCCTTGACCAGGAAGGCGGCGATGATGCCGACGATGAGAGAGGCCTCGACGCCCTCTCGCAGAGTGATGACGAAGGTGGGGATCATGGTTAGGCAGCCCTAATTAGGCGGCCCAAAACCTAGCACGACGCTAGGCAATGAGGCTCAGGGGAGCCAGGGCTCGGACCAGTGGGCGATGCCGCGGGTCAACTTGGCGGCTTGGGGCGGGCCCCAGGTGCCGGGGGCGTAGGGGAGGACCGGGCCCGGTTCGTCGAGCAGCGGCTGGACCACGCGCCAGGTCTCTTCGACGGCGTCCTGGCGGGTGAAGAGGGTGTGGATGCCGTCGAGCGCGTCGCCGAGCAGGCGCTCGTAGGGCTCGGGGTCCTCGCCCGGCTCTTTCTCGAAGAGCACCTCGAGGTCGGCCGGCTCGAAGGCCTCTTCGCCCGCCTTCTTGGCGTAGAGCCGCATCCGCGATCCTGGCTTCGGCTCGATCCGCACCGTCATCTTGTTCGGCTCCGGCGTCTTGCCGTGGCCGATCCCGAGGCTGGGCGGCCGCTTGAAGACGATCGTCACCTCGCTCGACTTGGCCGGCATGCACTTGCCGGCGCGGATGAAGAAGGGGACGCCGCTCCAGCGCCAGTTGTCGACCTCCAGCTCGACCGCGGCAAAGGTCTCGGTGGTCGAGCCCGGCGCTACGTCCTTGACGTCGAGGAAGCCTTCGTACTGGCCGCGCACGTAGCGCTTCGGGTCGGCCGCCCGCATCGCCTTGAAGAATTCGAGCTTCTTGTCGCGGATCGAGTCGTGGTGGTTGCCGGTCGGCGGCCCCATCCCGACCAGGGCCAGCACCTGCAGGGCGTGGTTCTGGATCACGTCGCGCATCGCCCCGACCGCGTCGTAGAAGCGGCCGCGGTCGTCGACCCCGAAGTTCTCGGCGATCGTCATCTGCACATGGGAGACGTGCTCGCGGTTCCAGACCGGCTCCAGGATCGAGTTGACGAAGCGCAGGTAGGTGATGTCCATCACCGGCTCCTTGCCGAGGTAATGGTCGATCCGCAGGATCTGGTCCTCGGTCAGCACCGCGCAGAGCTCGGCGTTGAGCGCCCGGGCCGATTCGAGGTCGTGCCCGAAGGGCTTCTCGATGACGACGTGGGCGTTCTCGGTCAGCCCGGCCTTGCCGAGCCCGTCGACCACGGTGCCGAACAACGAAGGTGGGACCTCGAGGTAGAAGACGGGGCTCTTGGCGTCGCCGAGCGCCTTGCCGACGCGCTCGAAGGTGGCCTGATCGCCGTAGTCGCCCTGTACATAGGAGAGCCGGGCGGCGAGGCGGGCGAGCACCTCCTCGTCGGGCTTGGAGACGGTCGCCTGGATCGAGTCGTGGGCGTGCTTGCGCAGCTGCTCGTCGTCCCACTCGTCGATCGCGACGCCGACGATCGGGCAGTCGAGCTTGCCGCGGGCCTCGAGCCGGTAGAGCGCCCGGAAGGTCATTTTCTTGGCCAGGTCGCCGCTGATGCCGAAGATCGCCAGCACGTCGGCGGCGGTATCGGTGTGAGTGGGTGCGACCTTGGCCATCGGTGCGGGAGGCTATCGCTCGCGTGCCCCGGCGAGGAGCGGTCGTAGTGCCTAGGATGGCTCAGCGGGCTCGCCCGCTCGACCGGTCACCTGCAGCGCATACCAGCGGAGGTTGTGATGGAACTCGGAATCGTCGGCCTCGGACGCATGGGCGCCAACATGGCCCGCCGCCTGATGAAGGACGGCCACAAGATCGTCGCCTACGACGTCAACCCGGACGCGATCGCGGCGCTTGCGGGCGAGGGAGCGGAGGGCGCCTCCTCGCTCGAGGACCTGGCCGCGAAGCTGAGCGCGCCGCGCTCGGTCTGGGTGATGGTCCCGGCCGGTGAGATCACCGAGAAGACGGTCGACGACGTCGCCGCCGTGCTCGACTCCGGCGACGCGATCGTCGACGGCGGCAACTCCTACTACCGCGACGACATCCGCCGCGCCGCCAAGGTGGGGGAGCAGGGGATCGACTACGTCGACTGCGGCACCAGCGGCGGCGTCTTCGGCCTCGAGCGCGGCTACTGCCTGATGATCGGCGGCCCCGACGGCGCCGTCGGGCGGCTCGACCCGATCTTCGCCACCCTGGCCCCGGGGGTGGAGTCGGCCGAGCGCACCCCGGGCCGCTCCGGTGCGGTCTCCGAGTCCGAGAACGGCTACCTGCACTGCGGCCCTAACGGCGCCGGCCACTTCGTGAAGATGGTCCACAACGGGATCGAGTACGGGGTGATGGCCGCCTACGCCGAGGGCCTCAACATCCTCAAGAACGCCAATGCCGGCAAGGTCCAGCGCGAGGCCGACGCCGAGACGGCGCCGATGGAGGAGCCCGAGTACTACCAGTACGACCTCGACCTGCCCGAGGTCGCCGAGGTCTGGCGGCGCGGCAGCGTGATCGGCTCCTGGCTGCTCGACCTGACCGCCGCCTCGATGCAGGAATCGCCCGACCTGGCCGATTTCGCCGGCCGCGTCTCCGACTCCGGCGAGGGTCGCTGGACCTCGATCGCGGCGATCGACGAGGGCGTGCCGGCGCCGGTCCTGACCAGCGCTCTCTACGAGCGCTTTTCCTCGCGCGGCAACGACGACTTCGCCGACAAGGTGCTCTCCGCCATGCGCAAACAGTTCGGCGGTCATGACGAGAAGAAGAGCTAGGGCCCGGCGATGACCGCGAAGCTCGAGGTCGTCGCCGACGAGAGCGCGGCGGCGAGGCGCGCCGCCGAGCTGATCGCCGCTGCCGGCGCCGCCGCGGCGGCCGCGCGCGGCCCCTTCGGGATGGCGATGAGCGGCGGCCGCTCGCCCTGGGCGATGCTGGCGATCCTCGGCGAACTCGAGCAGATGCCCTGGGGGGCGACCGAGCTGTTCCAGGTCGACGAGCGGATCGCCTCGCCCGGCAGCGAGGACCGCAACCTCACCCACATGGTCCTCGGCCTCTCGATGGACCATCAGGCGACGCTGCGGCCGATGCCGGTCACCCAGCGCGACCTCGAAGCTGCCGCCCACGACTACGAAACGGCCCTGCCCGAGCGCCTCGACCTCGTCCATCTCGGCCTCGGCCCCGACGGCCACACCGCCTCGCTGGTTCCCGGCGATTCCGTCCTCGACGTCAGCGACCGCCGCGTCGCCCTGACCGGCGGCGAGTACCAGGGCCACCAGCGGATGACCCTCACCTACCCGGCGATCGACTCCGCCCGCCGCATCCTCTGGCTGGTCACCGGCGCCGAGAAGCGCGACCCGCTCGCCAAGCTCCTCGCCGGCGACCTCTCGATCCCCGCCGGCCGGGTGCAGAACGAGGACATGATCGTGGTGGCCGACGAGGCCGCGGCACCGCATTAGAGGTAGCTGTTAGCGAATCCGCTAACATTACCCACGTGACCGCATCGCATGCTTCTGCCGCGCCGAGCCCGGCGGCCTCTCTGATCGAAGAGGTCCAGCGCCGCAGCGGGCTCAGTCAGGCCGAGTTGGCGCGCCGCACCGGCCTTCCCCGCTCAGTCCTCAACGTCTATCTGCATGGCAAACGGGAGCCGGGCGCGGAGACTCTTCTCCGAATCGCCTCGGCCGGAGGGCTCAGCCTTCAGCTCGGCAAACGCAGGCCGCCGGTCGACCCCGAGCGCGCCGGCCAAATCCTCGTTCAGGTGCTCGAGCTGGCGGAGGCGCTGCCGTTTCGACCGCGCTTGGAGATGCAGTACCCGCCCCTGGCGAACAGGTTGAGCGGGAAAGCGGCGTAGTCATGAGCGAGCTCATCGACAAGCTGTTCGCGGTTCATGACTCGCTCCAGGCGAAGTCGCTGCCGCACGCTTTCGGTGGGGCGATTGCCCTTGCCTACTGCGTCGAAGAGCCGCGAGGCACGCGCGATCTCGACGTCAACATCTTCTGCGATGCCGCTGAGGCCAGGAAAGTGTTGGAAGCGTTGCCCGAGGGAGTTCAGGTGGCTGCCAAGGACATCGAAACGGTGGAACGCGACGGTCAAGCCCGTCTCTTTTGGGACGGCGTTCCGATCGACGTCTTCCTCAACAACCTGCCCCTCCATGAGGCGGTCTCCACCGCGGTCGTCTGGGTTCCGCTCGAGGGCCGTGAAGCGCCGGTCCTGGACTGTGCCTCCCTCGCCGTCTTCAAGTCTTTCTTCGATCGCACCAAGGACTGGGCGGACATCGAGGCGGTAGCGATGGCCACTCCCGAGGACATCGAGGCCGCGGCACAGATGCTGGCGGATCTGGTCGGCGAGGAGGACGAGGCTTACATCCGGCTCGCCCGGATCCGCTCCGCGAACCCTGCCTGATCCTCCAACCCCCGCTCAGGCGGCGGCGTCGAGCGAGACGGCGTGGTTGGCGACGATCGTGCCCTCGGGGTCCCACTGCCGCTTCACCTCGGCCAGGCGGGCGCAGGTCTCGGCCGGCAGGATCGCGTCTGCGTCGCAGGGACGCTCGGCGAAGTTGAAGTAGCCGCCGTCGGCCGCCCAGGGCCGCATCCCCTCGTCCAGCCGGTCGAGGTGGCCGACGATCGCCTCGCCCAGCTCGGGGGTCATCGGCAGGCCGATGCCGAGCATCACGAAGGCGGCGTCGAGGTGGGAGAGGGCGCCGCCGTCGGGGTCCGGCCGTCCCAGGGCCCCGCCCAGCTGGCGCAGCTCGGCCAGCAGCAGCGGCGAGCCCTCCGGGTCGCCCAGTTCGGTGAAGACGTCCACCGCCTCGTCGGGGAGCTCGCGGATCGCCTTGTGGTGCCCGAGCCCCGGCACCGGCTGCTCGGGATCCATGTGGATCCGGCAGAGGCCCTCGGCGGGGATCTGCCCGAAGGTGTCGATCATCGGCTCGCCGAGGCTCGCCCGCAATGGCGCGATCGCCGCCTCGCCCTCAGACTGGCTGCCGATGAAGGCGCCGTCGATGGTCAGCAGCGGGGTGTTGCGCAGCGGCTCGGGGACGTCGGGCACGTTGGGGGGGCGGATGAAGCGCACCACCGAGGTGACGTCGTCGCTCACGCTTGCCGCCCAGTCGCGGTAGACGCACACGGCCTCGGCGCCCAGCGCCGCGGGGTAGAGGAGGGCGCCGGCGTAGATGTCGGCGATCGGGACCAGGTCGAGGTGCAGTGCGGTGACGATCGCGTAGCCGCCACCACCGCCGCGGAGCGCCCAGAAGAGGTCGGGCTCGTTCTCGGCGTCGACCGTCCGCGCCTCGCCGTCGGCACTGACCAGCTCGATCGCGCGGACGCGGTTGCAGGCGAAGCCGTAGCGGCGCCCCAGCCAGCTGAGCCCGCCGCCGAGCGTGTAGCCGATCACGCCCACGTCCGGGGAAGAGCCGGGAAGCGAGCTGAGGCCGTGTGCCTGCGCGGCTTCGCTCAGCTCCAGGACCAGCACGCCCGCCTCGACCCGGGCGGTATGGGCGCTGGGGTCGACCTCGATTCCGCGCATCCGCTCGGTCTTGAGCAGGATCGTTTCATCGAGAGGGCCGAGAGCCACCGCGCCGTGGCCGGTCCCCTGCGCGGCGACCCTGAGGTCGTGCGCGGCGGCGAAGCGGACCGTCCTGGCGACATCCTTGGCACTCTCGACGAAGGCAACCGCGCTCGGGCGCTGGTCGGCCGCCAGGTTCCAGGCGGCGCGCGCCTCGTTCCAGTCGGAGTCGGTCGGTACGGCTACGTGGCCGTCGATCTTCAGTCCCGTGAGGTCAGGCATGGCACCCTTTCGTCTTCGTGGTCGCGTTCATATCCTTCAGTCGGCGCGAAGGTTCGACCGTTCGACCGAGTCGCCGCGGCCGATGAACAGCTCGCTCACCATCGCCGGCGGGAAGAGGCCGTGGGCGGCGACGCCGGGGTCGGCCTCGAGCCGGGCGGCGAGCTCGGCGGGGTCGCCGATCGCCCCGCGGTAGTCGGCGATCGTGCCGGCGTCGGGGCTGGGGGGGACGTCGCGCAACTCGACCTCGGCGCCGAGCCGGGCCAGGGTCGAGGCGATGCCGAAGGCGAAGAGCTCCAGCGGCACCGGGCCGCGCAGGGCGTCGACGGGCTTGCTGGAGTCGGCGATGACGACGAAGCGCTCGGCCGCGGCGGCGACGATCTTCTCGCGCAGGTGGGCGGCGCCGCCGCCCTTGATCAGCCAACCGTCGGGGGTGACCTCGTCGGTGCCGTCGATGGCGATGTCGAGGTTCCGCAGGGAGTTGAACTGCTCGATCGGGATTCCCAGCCCGCGTGCCTGCTCTTCGGTCGCCACCGAAGTGGCGACGCAGCGGATCCCGGTGATGCCGCGGGCGGCGATCGCCGGCAGCAGGTGCGCGACCGTCGAGCCCGTTCCCAGGCCCACGGTCATCCCGCCTTCGACCAGCTCCGCGGCGGCCTCGGCGGCCAGTCGCTTCTCGTCGTCAGCCCCGGGCACGGGCTGGACTTTATCCTCGCTTGCAATGGATGCACGGCTGTGGTTGACGGGTGATGGCGGCGCGCCGCGGTCGGTGGCGCTGAGCGGGGAGCTGACGGTCGTCGGGCGCTCGCCGGAGGCGGACGTGCAGCTCGAGGACGAGGCGGTGTCCTGGAACCACCTGGAGATCGAGCGGCGCGGCGACGTCCTGATGGCGACCGACCTCGACAGCCGCAATGGCACCGCGCTCAACGGCGAGCCGCTGGACCGGCCGCGGCGGCTGCGCGACGGCGACACGCTGATCGTCGGCGGCCACCGGCTCGAAGTCTCGACCGGGCCGGCGACGCCGATCGGGGCGACGGTGCCGAGCAGTGCGCCGTCGATCGGCCTCAGCGAGGAGGAGCGCGCCACGGCCCGCGCCCTGGTCGCCCCCTACCGCAGCGAGGGCGCCTTCGCCGGCCGTCCCGCCACCCGCGCCGAGATCGCCGCGGCCCTGAACGTCAGCGAGCGCACCGCCCAGCGCCGCCTCGACTCCCTCGCCGCCAAGCTCGACGTCCCCGGCGATGCCGGCCGCGACCGCCCCCGCCAGATCGCCGCCCGAGTCATCGAGCTCGGCCTCGACCGCTAAACCGCCCGCCGATGGGCCGATAAGTCGCGCCTGCATCAACTTATCGGCCCATCGACCCCGTGGTTCGGGTGGCTCGGTGCGGGACAGAGGTGGCCCGGTGGGGGGCGGGGGTGGCGTTGGCGCGTGCGGTCGCGGAGCGCAGGATCGGTTGGCAACGTCAAACCGACCGAAAGGGAGCCATGAGCTTTCGACACATCCTCATCTCACTGTTCGCGGCAGTCGCCGCACTCGCCATCCCGACCGCCGCCTCGGCGGCCACCCCGGCACTCGTCTTCTCCAAGGTGACGACGCAGCGGCACGGCTCCGAAACCGTCGAAGACGGTGGGCTGTTCGCGGCGCGGGGGCAGCATGTCAGCCAGCTGACCGACAACCCGGCCGACGCCGAACCGGCCTTCTCGCCCGACGGCGACACGATCGCCTTCGTCCGCGGCGGCGATCTCTACACGACCCGCCCCGACGGCACCGGCGAGCGGGCGCTGACCAGCGGCGCCGAGCTCGACTCGCGGCCCCAGTTCTCCGTCGACGGTCGCACGATCGTCTTCGAGCGCAGCGCCGGGCCGGGCGCCCCGCGCGACCTCTACGCGATCGGCGCCCGCGGCGGTGGCCTGCACGCCCTCGCGCCCTCGGCCGCGGACGAGCACGAAGCATCGCTCTCGCGCAACGGCAAGACGGTCGCCTTCGTCCGCAGCACGGCGGATGCCCGTGGCGGCAGCCGCGACGCGATCTTCTCGGTCCGCCTCAACGGCGGCGGCCTGTCGCGCCTCAGTCGAGGCACGGAGGACGCCTTTGCCCCGCACTACTTCGCCGGCGGCATCGTCTTCGACCGCGGCGAGAGCAGCGAGGGGCCGAGCGGCTACTCGGACATCTATGCGATGGCGGCTGACGGGGCCGGGCCCCACAAGCTGGTCGGCGGCGCCAGCTCCGTCTACCTGGAGGACGTCTCCGCCGACGGCCGGACGATGCTGTTCAGCCGCTACGAGAGCCTCTGCGAGAAGGCGATCGCCGCCGGCGCGCCGCACAAGATCGGCCCGCTCCCGACCGGCGTCGAGACGCAGGCGCGGTTCTCGCCCAGCGGCCGCCAGGTCGCGGTCCGCACCGAGAGCTACGACAGCTCCTCGGACTCCGCGCAGCGCCTCTACACGCTCGACGTTCGCCGCGGCTTCGAACTCGGCGAACTCGCCCAGGCCGAAGAGGGCGAAGGCCCGTCGGCCGAGATCGGCGACGGTTTCGCCTGGCAGCCGGTCGCCCACGGCGCCTACTGACGCGCTCCGTCCCCCACACGGCGATATAACCGCCGTGTGGGGGAACCGTCCATCGGATCGACGCTCGCGGGGTACCGGATCGAGGCGCTGATCGCGCGGGGCGGGATGGGCGTCGTCTACCGGGCGACGCACCTCGGCCTGGAACGGCCGGTGGCGCTGAAGGTGATCTCCCGCGAGCTGGCCGATCGCGACGGCTTCCGCGAGCGTTTCCTGCGCGAGTCCCGCCTCGCCGCCAGCCTCGACCACCCCGGTGTGGTGCCGGTCTACGACTCACGCGAGGTCGACGGCGAGCTGATCGTGGCGATGCGCCTGGTCGCCGGCGGCGACCTGCGCAAGCTGATCGATCGCGACGGGCCGTTGCAGCCGCGCCGGGCGGTCGCCCTGCTCGGCCAGGTCGGAGAAGCGCTCGACGCCGCCCACGCCGCCGGCATCGTCCACCGCGACGTCAAGCCCCACAACGTCCTCATAGAAGGGGAGCGCGCCTTCCTCTCCGACTTCGGTCTCGCCAAGGCGCTGGGGGACAGCGGTGCCGCCAGCGGCAACTCGGTGGTCGGCACCGCCCAGTACATGTCTCCCGAGCAGTGGCGGGGAGGGGCGGTGGGGCCCGCCGCCGACATCTACTCGCTCGGCTGCGTCCTCTACGAGGCGCTGACCGGGATCGCGCCCTTCGCGCGCAAGGACGCCGACACCGAGCCGGAGATCCCGGCGGGGCTGGAGGCGGTGATCGAGCGTGCCGTCGCCAAGGACCCCGCCGACCGCTACCCGAGCGCCGGGGCCCTGATCGCCGCCGCCCGCGAGCAGCAGAGCGGCGAGTTGGCGGTGACGCGGGTGCTCTCCGGGTCGGCGGAGCGCCCCACCGACCCGATCCGCAGCGGCCCCGGCTTCGGCCCCCTGAGCGGCAGGCGGCTGCAGTGGGCGGGCGCCGGGGTGGCCGTCGCCGTCGCCATCGTCGTGCTCGCCTTGCTCGGCGGGGGCAGCGGTGTCGACGTCTCGGCCCCGATCCCGGTCGGCGCCGCGCCTCTGCGCATCGCCACCTCCACCGAAGCGATCTGGGTGACCAGCGAACCCGACGGCACCCTGACCCGGCTCGACCCCGCCAGCGGTGCCCAGGTCGGCAAGCCGCTCCAGCTCGGTGCCGGGATCTCCGGCGTCGCCGTCGGCGCCGGCTCGGTCTGGGTCACCGACCCGCAGCGCGGGGCGGTCCTGCGGGTCGACCCGGAAGCGGGCATGGTCGTCGACACGATCGACGTCGGCGGCAGGCCCGGCCCGATCGTCTTCGGCGCCGGCCGCATCTGGGTCGCCGACGACGGGGGCGCCGGGATCACGGCGATCGATGCGATCGGCGACGGCATCTACCGGCGCGGGCTCGTTCCCCACGCGGCGCCGTTGCGGCTCGCGATCGGCGCCGGCGGGCTCTGGGCAAGCAGCAACTCGACCGGCGCCGTGCGCCGCATCGACCTTGGCAGCCTCGACCACGGCGCCCCGATCCCGGTTGGCCGCGGCCCTGCCGGCGTCACCGTCGCCCACGGCCTGGTCTGGGTCGCCAACAGCCGCGGCAACACCGTCACCCGGGTCGACCCTTCGATCCATTCCGTTGTCGGCGACCCGATCGAGGTCGGCGGCAGCCCCGGCGGCATCGATGCCGGCACCGAAGCGGTCTGGGTCGCCAGCGGCAGCGAGGACACCATCACCCGGCTCGACCTCGAAAGCGGCGACCCGGTCGGTTCCCCGATCGGCGTCGGTTCCGAACCGGGCGCGGTCGCCGTCGGCGCCACCGCCGTCTGGGTTGCCGACAACGGCGACGGCGCCGTCACCCGCATCGAACCCTGAGGCCGCGGCACCCACCGGGAGGCGCAGCGTCTCCGTTCGTCACTTGTGTCGCCAGGCGGTACAAACGACGAACGGAAGGGCGGTCGCCGTAGTGGTTAGGATCGGACGCGCGCTATGGCTCCGGACATCGACCAGCTCGCCATCAACACGATCCGCACGCTCTCGATCGACGCGGTCGAGAAGGCGAATTCGGGCCATCCGGGGACGCCGATGTCACTGGCTCCGGTCGCCTACGAGCTCTGGCAGAACCACCTGCGCTACGACCCGGCCGACCCGGTCTGGCCCAACCGCGACCGCTTCGTGCTCTCGGCCGGCCATGCCTCGATGCTGCTCTACTCGGTGCTCCACCTGGCCGCGGTCCGCCGCGTCGACGCCGACTACAAGGTGCTCGACGAGCCGGCGGTCAGCCTGCACGAGATCGAAGAATTCCGCCAGCTGCACTCGCGTACCCCCGGCCACCCCGAGTACCGCTGGACCTCCGGCGTCGAGACGACCACCGGGCCGCTCGGCCAGGGGATCGCGACCTCGGTCGGGATGGCGCTGGCCTCGAAGTGGCAGGCCGAGCACTTCAACACGCCCGAGGCGACGCTCTTCGACTTCGACGTCTACGCGATTGCGGGCGACGGCTGCCTGATGGAGGGCGTCTCGCACGAGTCGGCCTCGCTGGCCGGTCACCTCAAGCTCGACAACCTCTGCTGGATGTACGACAACAACCACATCACGATCGACGGCGCCACCAGCCTCGCCTACGACGACGACGTGCTGAGCCGCTTCGAGGGCTACGGCTGGAACGTGCTGCGGGTCGGCGACGCCAACGACGCGGCGCTGCTCTCGCGTGCCTTCGACCAGTTCAAGGCCGAGACCGGGCGTCCCACGCTGATCGTCATCGACAGCCACATCGGCTGGGGCTCGCCGAACAAGCAGGACACCGAGTCCGCTCACGGCGAACCGCTCGGCGAGGAGGAGGTCCGGCTGACCAAGAAGGCCTACGGCTGGCCCGAGGACGCCCAGTTCCTCGTCCCCGACGGTGTCATGGAGCGCTTTGCCGACGGCGTCGGCAAGCGCGGCGCCGAGCTGCGCGCCGCCTGGGAGCAGACGCTCTCCACTTATAAGGGGACCAACGCGGCGCTGGCGACCGAGATCGAGCAGATGCAGCACCGCGAGCTGCCCGACGGCTGGGACGACGCGATCCCCTCCTTCGAGGCCGACGAAGAGAAGGGCCTGGCCACCCGCAAGGCCTCGAACAAGGTCCAGAACGCGATCTCCGAGCGGGTGCCGTGGATGATTGCCGGCTCCGCCGACCTGACCGACTCGACCTCGGTCCGCCTCACCTTCGACGGCGTCACCAACTTTGAGCCGGGGGGGTTCAACGGCCGCCAGATCCATTACGGGATCCGCGAACACGCCGCCGCCGCCTGCTGCAACGGCCTCTCGCTCTCGAAGCTGAAGCCGCTCTGGTCGACCTACCTCACCTTCTCCGACTACGGGCGCGGCTCGATCCGGCTCTCGGCGCTGATGGAGCTGCCGGTCGTCCACCTCTTCACCCACGACTCGATCGGGCTCGGCGAGGACGGGCCGACCCACCAGCCGATCGAGCAGCTCGCCTCGCTGCGGGCGATGCCGCACCTCGATGTGATCCGGCCCGCCGACGCCAATGAGGCCGCCGAGGCCTGGCGCGTCGCCGTCAACCGCACCCACAACCCGGTCGCCCTCGTGCTCACCCGCCAGACCGTGCCGATCTTCGACCGCTCCAAATACGCGTCCGCCGTGGGGCTGCAGAAGGGCGGCTACGTGCTCGCCGACTGCGAGGGCGAGCCGGAGCTGATCCTGATCGCCACCGGCAGCGAGGTCCAGCTGGCGCTCGGCGCCCACGAGACGCTGATCGGCGAGGGCATTCGCTCACGCGTCGTCAGCCTGCCCTGCTGGGAGATCTTCGACCGCCAGGACGCCTCCTACCGCGACGCGGTGCTGCCACCCGCGGTGACCGCCCGGGTCGCGATCGAGGAGGCCGCGACGCTGGGCTGGGAGCGCTACGTCGGCATCGCCGGGAGGATCATCGGCATGACCACCTTCGGCCAGTCGGCCCCGTTCGCGGACGTCGAGGCGGAGTTCGGGTTCACCCCGGACAGGGTCGCCGAGGTGGCGCGCGAGGTCGCGGGGGGCGCGGCCAAAAACTCATCGACGACCTGAGGAGGTCCCTCGTGAAGGCAACCGCACGACTGCACGAGGTGGGCCAGAGCCTCTGGCTCGACAACATCACCCGCACGATCCTCGGCGACGGCACCCTGCAGGGCTACGTCGACGAGCTCTCGGTCACCGGCCTGACCTCGAACCCGACGATCTTCGACAAGGCGATCTCCGGCGGCGACGCCTACGACGAGCAGATTGCCGAGCTCAGCTCCTCCGCCGGCCTCGGCGAGGGCCCCGGTGCCGACGCCGACGAGGACGTCTTCTTCGAGCTGGCGCTGGCCGACCTGCGCGACGCCGCCGACCTCTTCGCCGGCGTGCACGAGCGCACCGACGGCGTCGACGGGTTCGTCTCGCTCGAGGTCTCGCCGCTGCTCGCCGACGACGCCGCGGCGACGATCGCCCAGGCGACGGCGCTGCACGCCAAGGCCGAGCGCGCCAACCTCTTCATCAAGATCCCCGGCACCGAGGCGGGCTGCAAGGCGATCGAGGAGTCGATCTTCGCCGGGATCCCGATCAACGTCACCCTGCTCTTCGACGACAGGCAGTACCTGGCCGCCGCCGAGGCCTATATGCGCGGTGTCGAGCGCCGGGTCGAGGCCGGGCTGGACCCCGCGGTCGCCTCCGTCGCCTCGATCTTCATGAGCCGCTGGGACGTCGCCGTTGCCGAGGAGGTGCCGGAGGGGCTGAAGAACCGGCTCGGGGTCGCCGTCGGCGGCCGCGCCTATGTCGCCTACCGCGAGCTGCTCGAGTCCGACCGCTGGCTGCGGCTGATGAACGAGGGCGCGCGTCCGCAGCGGCTGCTCTGGGCCAGCACCGGGACCAAGGACCCCGACGCCTCCGACACCCTCTACATCGAGGCCTTCGCCTCGCCCTTCACCGTCAACACGATGCCGGAGCCGACCCTGGTGGCCTTCGCCGACCACGGCAAGGTCGGCGACCTGATGCCGGCCGACGGCGGCAACTCCGAGCAGGTCCTGAAGGAGTTCGAGGACGCCGGCATCGACGTCGGCGCTCTGGCGGCCCGGCTGCAGAGCGAGGGCAAAGAGAGCTTCAACAAGTCCTGGGAAGAGCTGCTGAAGTCGATCCAGGACCAGCGCGGGGGCGGCTCGGAGTGAGCGAGCCGACGCCGACGCTGCGCGACGCGCCCGCCTGGGGCGATCTGCAGGCGCACTACGAGAAGATCCGCGGCACCCACCTGCGCGAGCTGTTCGCCGCCGACGGCGAGCGCGGCGAGCGCCTGGTCGCCGAGGGCGCCGGCCTCTTCCTCGACTTCTCGAAGAACCGGGTCACCGACGAGACCCTGCTGCTGCTCGGCGAGCTGGCCCGCGAGCGCGGGGTGGAGGCGCGCCGGGAAGCGATGTTCGAGGGCGAGCACATCAACGTCTCCGAGGACCGCGCCGTCCTGCACGTGGCGCTGCGGATGCCGCGCAACCGCTCGCTCGTCGTCGACGGCGTCGACGTCGTCAAGGAGGTTCACGAGACCCTCGACCGCATGGCCGACTTCTGCGAGCGGGTCCGCTCCGGTGAGTGGAAGGGGCACACCGGCAAGCCGATCCGCAACGTCGTCAACATCGGCATCGGCGGCTCCGACCTCGGCCCGGTGATGGCCTACGAGGCGCTGCGCCACTACAGCCGCCGCGAGATGACCTTCCGCTTCGTCTCCAACGTCGACGGCACCGACTTCGCCGAGTCGACCCGCGACCTCGACCCCGAGCAGACGCTCTTCGTGATCTCCTCGAAGACCTTCACGACGCTGGAGACGATGACCAACGCCCACACTGCCCGCGAGTGGTCGCTGGCCGGCCTCGGCGGCGACGAGGCAGCCGTCGCCAAGCACTTCGTCGCCGTCTCCACCAACGCCGGCGAGGTGACGAAGTTCGGCATCGACACCGAGAACATGTTCGGCTTCTGGGAGTGGGTGGGGGGCCGCTACTCGATGGACTCGGCGATCGGGCTCTCGACGATGCTGGCGATCGGCCCCGCCCGCTTCGCCGAGATGCTGACCGGCTTCCACGCGATGGACGAGCACTTCCGGGAGACGCCGCTCGGTGCCAACCTGCCGATGCTGATGGGCCTGCTCTCGGTCTGGTACTCGGACTTCTTCGCTGCCCAGACCAGCGGCGTCTTCCCCTACGACCAGTACCTGCACCGCTTCCCGGCCTACCTGCAGCAGCTGACGATGGAGTCCAACGGCAAGCACGTCACCGTCGACGGCGCCCGCGTCGACTACGAGACCGGTGCGATCTACTGGGGTGAGCCGGGCACCAACGGCCAGCACTCCTTCTACCAGCTGATCCACCAGGGCACGCGCCTGATTCCCTGCGACTTCATCGGCTTCTTCAACTCCAACAACCCGCTCGGCCGCCACCATGATCTGCTGATGTCCAACGTCTTCGCCCAGGGCGAGGCGCTCGCCTTCGGCAAAACGGCGGAGCAGGTGCGCGAGGAGGGGACGCCGGAGGCGGTCGTCCCGCACCGGGTCATGGAGGGCAACCGGCCCTCGAACACGATCCTCGCCGAGCGGCTCGACCCCGGGACCCTCGGCGCCCTGGTCGCCCTCTACGAGCACAGCGTCTTCACCCAGGGGGCGATCTGGGGGATCGACTCCTTCGACCAGTGGGGCGTCGAGCTGGGCAAGGTCCTGGCCGTGAAGATCATCCCCGAGCTGGAGTCCGGCAAGGAGCCGAAGCTGCGCCACGACAGCTCCACCAACGCACTGATCGAGCGCTACCGGCACGCCCGGCGCGGGGAATAGGCTCCACCGATGTTCCCGTCCGACGCGCTCCCACTGGCCGCGTCGGCATCCAACCTGCTCGCCGCCCGCGAGCAGATGGCCTTCACGCTCGGCTTCCACATCGTCCTCTCCTGCCTCGGGGTGGCGCTGCCGGCGACGATCCTGGTCGCCAACTACCTGGGGCTGAAGCGCGGCGACAAGGACGCGATGGAGCTGGCCCGGCGCTGGTCGAAAGCGATGGCGGTGACCTTCGCGGTCGGCGCCGTCACCGGCACCGTGCTCACCTTCGAGTTCGGGCTGCTCTGGCCGCGCTTCATGGACCGCTTCGGGGCGGCCTTCGGGATCGCCTTCGGGATCGAGGGGATCTTCTTCTTCCTCGAGGCGATCTTCCTGGCGATCTACATCTACGGCTGGAAGCGGCTCTCCGGCTGGGCCCACTTCTGGGCCGGGGTGCCGATGTTCGTGACCGGCATCGGCGGCGCCTTCGCGGTGGTCGCCGCCAACTCCTGGATGAACCAGCCGCAGGGCTTCACGCTCGACGCCGCCGGGAAGGTCGTCGACACCGAACCGCTGAAGGTCCTGATCAACCCGGCGACCGGCTACGAGGTGCCGCATATGATCCTCGCCGCCTACATGGTGGTCGGCTTCCTGGTCGCCTCGATCTACGCGGTCGGGATGCTGAAAGGCCGCCACGACCGCCTGCACCGGCTCGGGCTGCTGATCCCGCTGACGATCGGCCTCATCGCCACCCCGATCCAGCTCTTCGTCGGCGACACCGCGGCCCGCGCCGTCGCCGAAAACCAGCCGGCCAAGTTCGCCGGCATGGAGTGCATCCAGAAGACCGGCGGCCACCAGACCGAGTACGTCGGCGGCATCTGCACGACCAGCGGCGTCAAGGCGGCGATCCCGATCCCGGACCTCGACTCCTTCCTGGTCGGCTTCCACGCCGACACCAAGGTCACCGGTCTGAACAGCATCCCCAAGGACGAACGGCCGCCCGCCAACACCCTGCTGCACCTCGCCTTCGACGCGATGGTCGGGATCGGCACCGCCCTGCTCGCGCTCGGCCTCTGGCTGCTGCTCTCCTGGTGGAAAAAGCGCGACATCCCGCAAACGCCCTGGTTCCTGCGCGCGGTGGCGATCTCCGGCGCCGGCGCGGTGCTGGCCCTCTGGTGCGGCTGGATCGTCACCGAGGTCGGCCGCCAGCCCTGGATCGTCCAGGGCTACATGCGCACCACCGAAGCGGTGACCAGCGCCAAGGGCATCTGGTTCAGCTTCGCCTTCGTCCTGCTCCTCTACATCGCGATCGGCACGATCGCAATCAAAGTGCTGCGCTCGATGTCCCGCCGCTGGCGCGAGGGCCAGGCCGAACCCGAGGGCACCCCCTATGCGCCGCCGACCGGGGAGGTGGGCGTATGAGCCGGGCCGATGTCGCGGCGGCGATCCTCTGGGTTGGGGCGACCTTCTACGCGCTCTTCGGTGGGGCGGACTTCGGCGGCGGCTTCTGGGACCTGATCGCCGGCGACGCCGAGAAGGGGGAACGGCCACGGGCGCTGATCCAGCGCTCGCTGACCCCCGTCTGGGAGGCCAACCACGTCTGGCTGATCTTCATCCTCGTCGTCCTCTGGACCGCCTTCCCGCCGGCCTTCAGCGCGGTGATGTCGACGCTCTACGTGCCGATCGCGCTGGCCGCGGTGGGGATCGTCCTGCGCGGTTGCGGCTTCGCCTTCCGCAAGTCGATCGTCGGCCTGCGCGAGCGGCGCGCCGCCGGTGCGACCTTCGCCCTCTCCTCCGTCCTCACCCCGTTCTTCATGGGCGCCGTGGTCGGCGCGATCGCCTCCGGCAACGTTCCCGCGGGGGGCGCCGGCGCCCCCTTCTCGAGCTGGCTGGAGCCGCTGCCGCTGCTGACCGGGGCGATGTTCGTCGCCACCGGTGCCTACCTCTCGGCGGTCTTCCTGGTCGGCGACGCCCGCCGCGCCGGCGAGCCCGATCTCGAGCGCTACTTCGTGCGGCGGGCGCTCGCCGCGGGGGCGGTCGCCGGCGTCGCCGCCGCGGCCGGCTTGGTCGAGCTGCACGCCGAAGCCCGCTACGTCTTCGACCGCCTCACTAGTCAGGGCCTGCCCCTGGTCGTCCTCTCGGTCCTTTGCGGCCTCGGCCTGCTCGCGGTCCTCCTCAAAGCGGAGCCGACGGGCCGGGATGTCGACCCTGACGCGACTTATCGGCCCGTCGCCCGCGTCCTTTTGCGGCCGCTCGCCGCGGGGGCGGTCGTGGCGGTGATCTGGGGCTGGGGGGTCGCGCAGTTCCCCTACCTCCTGCCGACGAGCCTGCGGATCGATCAGGCGGCGGCGCCGGACCCGACCCTGACGATCGTATTCATCGTCTTCGCCGTCGCGGCAGTGCTGGTGCTGCCCTCGCTGGGCCTCCTCTACGCGCTCAGCCAGCGGGACCTGCTCGAGGCCGAGCACTAGCGGCACTGAAAAATGGGGATAGGGGTGGGCTGGGCGAACCCCCAAAAGTGGGGAGCGGCTGAACGATTCCACTCAATTTCAAGCCCGTCTGGGCGATTGACCGATGACGGCGCATGACCAAGACCCACGCCCTGCCGAGGCCTGTCGGCGCCACCGTCCTCTCCCTCCTCGCGATCGCGCTCGCCGCGGCCGTCCTTCCGGCCTCCAGCCTCGCGGCCCCGGCCGAAGGAGCGACCCCGCAGCTGACGCTTTCGCCCTCGCCGGCCACCCTGCCGAAGACGACCGTCGGCAACCAGTCGCAGGCGCGGGAATTCGTCGTCACCAACGACGGCGAAGCGGATGGCTACATCGGAAACGCCTTTCTCGCCGGCCCCGACTCCGGTGAATTCAATTTCGCCGCCAACAACTGCAATGGCGCCTACCTGCAGCCGGAACAGAAGTGCTCGCTCTGGATCAGCTTCATGCCCGGCAACGCCGGCGAAAGGCACGCCGCCGTCGACTTCCAGCTGATGGGCGTGCCCGACCAGACCGCCGAACTCTCGGCCATCGGCGTCCTGCCCGATTTCAGCTTCGACCCGGGCAGCTACGACTTCGGCCTGCAGCCGATCCACAACGAAAGCGTGCGGACGACCTTCCAGCTCGAAAACGCCGGCGAAGCTGGCGCCCAGGTCAACTCGCTGAACATCACCGGCGGCAACACCAACGGCTTCTGGATCGGCAACAGCAACTGCTACGGAGCCTGGCTGGAACCCGGCCAGAGCTGCTCGGTCGAAGTCAACTTCGGCCCCAGCGAAGTCGATGCCCGCACCCTACAACTGCAGGCCGGCTCCAACGGTCAGTTCTTCAGCGCCGACATCAGCGGCGAGGGTGGCCGCCCGATCGTCGAAGCGACCCCGAACCCGGCTGACTTCGGCGCCGCCACGGTCGGCTCGACCAGCGCCACCCAGACGATCGTGATCAGCAACAGCGGCAACGTCCCGACCGGCTTCTTCATCGGCATCATCGCCGGCGGCGACTCCGGCAGCTTCCAGCTGCTCGACGAGAACTGCACCGACGTCCCGCTGATGCCGGCCGGCAGCTGCACCGCGCACGTGCGCTTCCAGCCGCAGAGCTCCGGGCCCAAGACCGCTCACCTCGCCTTCTTCGGCGAAGGCGAAGGCGGCACGATGGTGGCGCTGAGCGGCGAAGGGGTTGACCCGGAGGTAACGCTCGTGCCTTCCGGCTATGACTTCGGATCCGCCATCCTCGGCACCAAGAGCGCCTCGCAATCCTTCGCGGTCCGCAACGAAGGCAGCACTTCGCTCGACTTCGGCGCCGCCACGATCGTCGGCGCCGACCTCGACCAGTTCTCGCTCTCCGGGGACGATTGCAGCGGGGCGACGCTCGAGCCCGGCGGCGAATGCGTGGTCCGCGTCCGCTTCGTGCCAGACAGCGTCGGCTTCAAGACGGCGAGGCTCCGCATCAGCGGCGATTCCGGCGCCTTCACCGCCTCGCTCCGGGGTCTCGGCACCGACAGCGGCAGCCCGAACCAGGACCAGGCGCAGACCGCCCAGGCGCAGACCGCGCCCGGGAGCCCGCCGGCGCCCGTCCGGCGCCACCGGCACCGCCGCCGCTTCGCCCATGGGGACGCTGTGGTCTCGGCCAGAGGCCAGCGGCCCCACCGCGTGGACGTGCGCGCCAGCACGATTCCGCGCTAGGTTCGCCCGGTGATCGCAGCGGTCCTCTTCGACATCGACGGGACGCTGCTGGTCACCGGCGGCGCCGGAGCGGTCGCCTGGCAGCGCGCCTTCCTCGAGCTGTACGGCGTCGAGGCGAACATCGAGGAGCACACCCACGCCGGCATGACCGATCCGGAAATCGCCGAGATCGTCTTTCGCGAGGTGATCGGCCGCGACGGCAGCGACACCGAGCGGGCCGAGGCGGTCGCCGGCTACCTCAGCCACCTCGGCGATGCTGTCGCCGAGTCGAGCGGCTACCGGGTGATGCCGGGGATCGAAGAGCTGCTGCCGCGGCTGGCGGAGCAGGGCGTGCTGCTCGGCATCGTCACCGGCAACATCGAGTCCGCGGCTCACGTCAAGCTCGCCCGCGCCGACCTCGACCGCTTCTTCACCTTCGGCGGCTACGGCTCCGACTCCCGCGACCGCACCGAGCTGACCAAGCGCGCGATCGAGCGCGGGGGCGAGGTCGTCGGCCACCCGCTCGACAAAGTCACGACCATTGCCGTCGGCGACACCCCCCGCGACGTCATCGCCGGCCACGGGGCCGGGATCCGCGTCGTCGGCGTCGCGACCGGCTCCTACAGCGTCGAGGAGCTGACCGCGGCGGACGCCGACTGGGCGATCGCCGACGTCACCTCAGGCTTCCCGCTTTAGCCGAGGCTGCAGCGGGCTTGGAAGATCGAGGTGAACCCCGACTCGAAGCCGTTGCGGGCGGCCCGCAGGTAGAGCCGCCAGACGCGCACCCGTTCCTCGCCGGCCAGGCGGATCGCCTCGTCGAGGTTGTCATCGAGGTTCTTGGCCCAGTGGCGCAGCGTCTCCGCGTAGTCGGCGGCGAAGTCCTCGACGTGGTGGGTGACGAAGCCGGCCCGTTCGAGCGCCAGCAGGTTGCGCGAGAGGTGCAGCGGCGCCGCGTCGGGGAAGACGAAGCGCTCTGAGAATGCGCCCGCCTCGGCGTCGGTGTGGCGCAGGCGGGTGATGCCGTGGTTGAGCAGGCGCCCACCCGGTTTGAGCATGCGGGCCAGCGTCTGCGCGTAGACGTCGATCTGGGAGGCGCCGACGTGCTCGACCATGCCGATGCTGGCGATCGCGTCGAAGCGCTCGCCGGCGAGGTCGCGGTAGTCCATGACGCGGATCTCGACCCGGTCGGCGACGCCGGACTCCTCGGCCCGCTGCCGCGCCTTCTCGGCCTGGGGGGCGGAGAGGGTGATGCCGACGACGCTGGCGCCGTGCCTGGTCGCCGCCCAGAGCGGGAAGCCGCCCCAGCCGCAACCGACGTCCAGGATCCGGTCCCCCTCCTTCAGCTCGAGCTTGCGGGCGACCGTCTCCAGCTTCTCTTCCTGCGCCTCTTTCAGCGTCGTCGCTCCGCGCGAGAAGATCGCGCAGCTGTAGACCATCGTCTCGCCGAGGAAGAGCTCGAAGAACTCGTTGGAGACGTCGTAGTGGTGGCGGACGGCGCGGGCGTCGCGCTCCTTGCTGTGGCGGCGGCCGCTCGGGCGCAGCTCCGACCGGGGGCGCGGCGGCGGCTTGGTCAGCCCGGTCGCGCGGACGGCGCCGAGCAGCAGCGCCCGCTTGTCGGCGCCTTCCAGCGACGGCGGCTGCCAGCTGTCGAGCAGGGCGATCACGGCGTCGATGTCGTCGACCTCGATCTCGCCGCTTACATAGGCGCGGCCGAGGCCGAGCTGGCCCGGCGCCCGCAGCACGTGGGCGGCGGCGAGCGGCGAGCGCACCGAGAAGGTGGGACCGTCGCCGGAGGTGGAGGGGAGCTTCGTCCCGTCCCAGAACTCGACGACGAAGGGACGCTCGGGCAGGCGGGCTTCGATCTCGCGCCGCAGGCGGGCCGTGTTGGCGAAAGGCATCGTCGCGCACCCTAACAACACGGCGTCGGGGCTCAGACCCCTGCTCGGCTCATCTTCGGTCCGTATGATCGCCCGCAGATGTCTACGACCGCAGGCCCGCTTCCATCCGATATCCAGCCCGTCGCCAACGAGACGCGCGACCGCGTCATCACCGGCCTGGTGACGCTGATCCCCTTCGTCGCGATCGGCCTCGCCGCCTGGCAGGTCTGGGGCAGCGCCCTGCACTGGAGCGACGTCTTCCTCTTCCTCGGCCTCTACGTCTTCAGCGGGCTGGGGATCACCGTCGGCTTCCATCGCCACCTCACCCACCGCGCCTTCAAAGCGAAGCCGTGGCTGCATGCGCTGCTGGCGATCCTCGGCTCGGTCGCGATCGAGGGCCCGGTCATCTCCTGGGTCGCCGACCACCGCAAGCACCACGCCTTCGCCGACGTCGAGGGCGACCCGCACAGCCCCCACGTCGACCACGGCCACGGCTTGAGCGGTGCGCTGAAGGGCCTCTTCCACGCCCACATGGGCTGGCTCTTCATCCACACCCAGCGCGGCAACAAGGAGCGCTTCGCGCCCGACCTGCTCAAGGACCCGATCATCAGCTGGGTCGACCGCACCTTTATCTGGTGGGCGATCGGCGGCCTGCTGCTTCCCTTCTTCCTCGGCTGGCTGATCGGCGGCACCCTCTTCGCCGCCGTCACCGGGCTGCTCTGGGGCGGCCTCGTCCGCGTCTTCGTCCTCCACCACTTCACCTACAGCATCAACTCGCTCTGCCACGTCTTCGGCAACCGTGACTTCGAGACCGGCGACGAGTCGCGCAACCTCGCCCTGATCGCGATCCCGACCTTCGGCGAGGCCTGGCACAACAATCACCACGCCTTCCCGACCTCAGCGACGCATGGCCTCGGCCGCTACCAGCTCGACCTCTCGGCCCTGGTCATCGACGGGCTGGAGAAGATGGGCCTGGTCTGGGACGTAGTGCGCGTGTCTCCGGAGCGCATGGCCGCCAAGGCCACCTGACCTCGGTCAGGGCACTTCTGAAGATTCGTACCAGTCGATCCAGCCGTTGCAGGCCTTGCTGAGAGGCACGATGCGGTGGAGCTTGGCCGGGACGGCGACCAGCTCGCCTACGTAGGCCTGGCCGCCGTAGCCGCTGAGGCTCTGCAGGGTGCTGGCGCCGGCGCTCGTGAGCGTGAACCGGACCCTGCCACCCTTGCTCTCGTAGCGCCCGGCCGGCCAGAACTGGCCGTTGTTGCCGAGGCTGATCGTGTTCGGCCGCTGCCCGTCGAGCGCCGCCTTCAGCGATTCGCTGAAGCCCGGCGCCGAGAGGGTCAGGTCGAAGGGCGAGAAGTACTGCAGCGAGAGGTTCCAGCGGCCTGCCGGCAGGTTCAGCGTCTGCGCGGTCCGGGCGCCGGTGCCGAGCACGCTGCCCTCCTCCCAGCCGGCTTTGGGGCCGATCACGGCGCCCGGGAAGAGCGAGGCGCGGCCGCGGTCGGCGAGCAGGATGCGGATCTCCGGCGAGGCGCAGGAGGCGAGCGCCCCGGCCTCGGTCCCCTCGAGCAGGACGTGGCGGTTTTCGGGCGTCGGCCCGGTCCGTTCCCAGAGCAGGTAGGAGGGAGTCGCGGCGATCCGCCTGAAGTTGGGCGGCGCCTGGCTGTTCCAAGCGGCACGGCCGGTGATCACGTACTTGAAGCGGTCGAGCGTCCCCCTGGTGAAGGAGTCGAAGTCGATCGGGCTGTAGGCGTCGCCGGTGTCGAACGGCTTCTCCGGGTTGGGCGAGACTTCGGCGTCGGGGAACTCGACCAGCGGCACGTGGGTGTCGGCGCCGAGCAGGTCGTAGGCCGCGTAGCGGTCCTGCCCCGCGTAGAGCACCGGCTGGCCGTGGACGACCGGCAGGAACGCCTCCAGCTCTGCTCCGTGTCCACCTGGCCCGACCGGAGCGTCCCGCAAGGCCAGGAAGCTCGAGTACACGCTCCCCCCGATAAACGCCACCGCCAGCACAACCCACCCAACCCGGGCCGCCGCTCCAAACCCCCGGGCCGACGGGCCTGAAGCGTCCGCCATATGGACGTCTGCGGCCCGTCGATCGCGGTTCGGCAGCAGCTCCGTCAGCAACGGGCGGATCGCGACGAGCATCGCCAGGGGGGCGGCGATCATCAGGGCCTTGGCCTGGGAGTAGTCGCCGCTGAAGGGGAGGGAGACGAGGTAGAGGACGGCGCAGGCGCCGAGCGCGATCGGGATCGTCAGCTCGTTGCGGCGCACCCACCAGGCGACGCCGACCAGCAGCGCCAGCACCGCGATCGCCCCGGCGAGACCGGTCAGGTGGGCGCCGCCGACCGCGTCGAGGCGGTAGTTCGAGGTCGGCCAGATCCCCAGCACCTCGACCGGGGAGACCGGGCCGTAGGTGTTGCTGCCGGCGACTTTGTTGAAGCTGCCGGCGAATCCGAGCGGCCCGACGGTGGCCAGCACGGCGAGCCCGGCCAGCACGGCGATCGTCAGCAGCGTCGCCGGGCGGGTCAGGAAGCGCAGCAGCGCGCGCGGCCGCAGCGCCCGCCGCACCGGCGGCTGGCTCAGGCTCCAGAGCGCCGCGATCGCGACCGGCCAGGCGATGCCGGCGAAGCTGTAGGAGAAGAAGATGCCGCCGAGGAGGGCGAGCGGCGGCAGGGCGAAGCGCAGCCGCGCCCAGGCGCCGCCGTCGGGGCGCCCCGGCTCGCAGAGGAAGATCGCGAAGGCGAGCACGAAGAGCGCCTCGGCGGTCTCCTTGAAGGCGGCCTGGGCGAAGTAGGAGGCGGCGAGGTAGGGGAGGGCGACCATCGCCGCGGCGAGCACCCGCCGCCCCGGTGCCAGCTCGCGCAGCGCCCCCAGCGCCGTCAGTCCGGTGAGCACGCCGATCGCGACGATCTCGCCGACGAACGCCTGCCCCAGCCCGATCCCCGGCACCGCCGCGGTCGCCACCGCGAGCCCGTGCGGCCCCAGCGGGTAGCCGGGGTCCGGCGCGGGACCGAAGCCGCTGCGCAGCCACTCGGCCCAGGCCAGGTGCAGCCCGAGGTCGTTGTTGAAGCCGACGCCGAGCAGGCCCCAGCGGCCACTGACCGCGAACGGGATCGCCAGCGCCAGGAGGACGACAATCGCCACCGGCAGCCCCGTTCGCCACACCCCCGGCGCCCGGTAGGGCAGCCGCCAGGCGACCAGCGCTGCGACCACGATCAGGAGGACGACGCCGATCGTGGCGCTGGTCCCGTGGCCCGGTGCCCGCGCCAGCGCGCCGGTCACGGTGAGGACGGCGGCCAGGCCCACCGCCGGCTCCAGCCAGCTCCAGGACCGGCGGCCCGCGAGAGCGAGGGTCGCCCGCCCGACCAGCAGCGAAGCGGCGCAGATCAACGCCGCCGAGGCGTAGGTCTCGATCATCAGGAGAGGCAACTTATGGCAGCAGGGCGCACGATGCCGCCCCAGCGGCCCGGTCGGGCCTCAGTACTTCTCGGCGGCCCGCTCCAGCGTCTCGCGCAGGCTCTCGGCGCGCAGTGGCTGGTCGTGACCGGTGCCGACGACCTTCGGGTCCAGCGCCGCCAGCTTTCGCACCGACTCCTTTGCCTTGGCGTGGTCCCAGGCCCAGGCGGGGTGGGGGACGCTGACCTCGCCCTCCGGCAGCGGTTTCAGCCGCGCCGAGTCGACCAGGTAGACGACGTCGCTGACGAGGGCCACCCGGTCGCTCTCGCGCCAGAGGCCGATCAGTCCCGGCGCGTGGCCGGGGAAGTGGAGGACGCGGAAGCCCGCCACCTCGTCGCCTTCGGCGACAGTGCCGGCGATCTTCACCGCGCCGCCGTCCCAGTGCCGCAGCAGGGTGGGGTAGATCCAGCGCACCGGCGCCACCGGTAACTGCGAGAGGTCCATATAGGGGGCGATCGCGGCGTCGCTTTCGGCGTCGGCCACTTCGTCGGGATGGCAGAACACCGGCGCACCCATGTACGGAGCGCTGCCGCGGTGGTCGGCGTGGGCGTGGCCGAGCACGACCCGCTTGATCCCGCCGAGCTGCTCCCCGGCGGCCTTCGCCGCCTTCCGCATCCCCTTGGTGGCGGCGTCGAACTGGACGACCCCGTCCCCGTCCTCCAGGAAGTAGATGTTCATCGCGCCGCGGAAGTCGCCCCGCAGCAGCCAAACCCCGTCGACCACCTTCTCCAGCCCCATGTCCTCACCCTAGCCGCTGGTGGGCCGATTCCCACGACGTACGTGGGTTTTCGGCCCGTCGGCCGCCAGTAGGGTTGCGCCCGTGCCGTGGATCTGGAAAGCGGGGATGGTGGTGCTGGTCGTCTGCCTGGTCGCCTCGATGGCGATCGCGATCGTGCGCCTGGCGACGACGCCGACGGAAATCCTCGGCGCCGGCTTCCACGGTCTACCCGCCCAGCACCGGCATCAGGCCCGCCCCCGGCGTTAGTATCGGACGGGTCAGCGACCGAGCAGAGGAGACGGGGCGTGTTCACTCGTATCGTGGTTGGAACCGACGGGTCTGAGACCGCCGCCGAGGCATTCCGGCAGGCCGTCGACCTCGCCAAGCTGGCGGGCGCGCAGCTCAGCATCGTCAGCGCCTACGCGCCGATACCCGAGCGCAAGGTCAAAGACCAGCAGCGCGACGCCCCGGCGGACGTCCAGTACGAGATCGGCCCGCGCGAGGACGTCAACCTGGTCCTCGACGCCGCCGCCGCCGACGCCCGCAAAGAGGGGATCGAGGTGCAGACCCATCCGCTTGAGGGCGACCCGGCCGAGGCGATCCTCAACGTCGCCGAAGAGACCAGGGCCGACCTGATCGTGGTCGGCAACAAGGGGATGACCGGCGCCCGCCGCTTCCTGCTCAGCAGCGTCCCCAACAACATCTCCCATCACGCCCCCTGCAGCGTGATCATCGTCCGCACTACTTAGCCTGAATCCACCGATTCACCGGCAGGGATAAGGAAGTAGCTGCCCGCGGCGGTGTGAACGGCGAAAATCGTCGGCCGTAGCGCAATCCATGT
>Ga0208356_1000029_pt1 | contig 57893 bp, 63 predicted proteins | sample NGESurshal072012_4_FD_184467 | JGI IMG/M metagenome (GOLD analysis project Ga0208356, IMG submission 184467) | Arctic peat soil microbial communities from Barrow, Alaska - NGEE Surface sample 53-1 shallow-072012 (SPAdes) | ecosystem: Environmental > Terrestrial > Soil > Wetlands > Peat ... | reverse complement strand
GCTGCAAAAGGGGATTCCGGTCGTGACGGACGGCCCGTACGCCGAGACCGCGGAAGTCCTCGCCGGCTACTGGATCGTCGACGTCGAGAGCGAGGAGCGAGCGGTCGAGATCGCCTCGCGGATTGTCGCCTTCGTCAAGGTACCCATCGAAGTGCGCCGGGTGATGGACGCACCGCCGGAGTTCTGAGCTTGCCACCGCGCATCGAGGACCTGTTGCGCGAGCTGGCGCCGCAGGTCCTCGGCATGCTCGTGAGGCGGCACGGCCAGTTCGACGCCTGCGAGGACGCGGTGCAGGAGGCACTGCTCGCGGCAGCGCGGCAGTGGCCGAAAGAGGGTGCGCCGGACAACCCACGATCGTGGCTGCTGACGGTGGCGTCTCGGCGCCTCGTCGACGAGCGGCGCAGCGAGGCTGCCCGGCGCCGGCGAGAGGAAACCGCCGCCGTCCTGGAACTGCCGGTCCAGGGTGAGACCACCGACCACGACGACACCCTCGCCATTCTCTTTCTGTGCTGCCACCCGTCTCTCTCAGTGCCGTCACAGCTGGCGCTCACCCTCCGGGCGATGGGCGGCCTGACCACCGCTGAGATCGCCAGGGCCTTCCTGGTTCCTGAATCCACGATGGCCCAGCGCATCAGCCGTGCGAAGGAGCGCATCAAAAGTGCCGGTGTGCCGTTCGGAATGCCACCGGCGTCGCAGCGAAGCGACCGGCTGCGCGTCGTGCTGCAGGTCCTCTACCTGGTCTTCAACGAGGGTTACACGACCAGCTCGGGACCCGAGCTGAACCGCGCCGACCTCACAACCGAGGCGATCCGGCTGGCGCGAATGCTTCATGAGCTGATGCCGGAGGAGGGCGAGGTGGCCGGACTGCTCGCCCTAATGCTGCTCACCGATGCCCGCAGAGCCGCCCGCGCCACCCCCGACGGCTCCATCGTTCCGCTCGACGAGCAGCGGCGTGAGCTGTGGAACGCGAGCCAGATCGAAGAAGGCGTCGGACTGCTCACTCGAACGCTTGGCAAGGTCCCTGTTGGTCCCTACCAGCTGCAGGCGGCGATCGCCGCAGTGCACGACGAGGCCCCGAGCGCCCGGGAAACGGACTGGCCGCAGATCCTGGCCCTCTATGAGGTGCTGGAACGAATCTCACCGGGCCCGGTGGTCACGCTGAATCGCGCGGTCGCGGTGGCGATGGTCAGCGGGCCGCGGGCCGGTCTCGCTCTGCTCGGAACTCTCGACGGCGATGAACGGATGGCCCACACGCATCGCCTGGAGGCGGTGCGGGGACACCTTCTCGAGCTCACCGGCGACCTTGCTTCCGCTCGCGAGTCATACCGCAAGGCGGCCAGGATGACCGCCAGCCTCCCGGAGCAGCGCTACCTCGCCCTCAAGGCCGGTCGCCTGGTCTAGCAAAATGTATCCCGCACGATGGGATTGAAGGGCGCCCCGTGACATTGCAGGGCGCGCACGTGAGGCTCCGACCGGCACGCCCTGAAGACGTCCCTGAGCTGGCCAGGATCCGCGCCACACCGGAGGTCTTGCGGTGGTGGCGGGGAGGCGAAGACCTGGCCGCCGCGGTGGCCGAAGACCTCGCCGAAGAGGGAACTGAGACCTTCGTGGTCGAGCACGACGGTCGAGTTGCCGGCGCGATCCAGTGGCATGCCGAAGACGAGCCGGATTACAGGCACGCGGGCATCGACATCTACCTCGACCCGGCGGTGCATGGCCGGGGGCTTGGCGCCGACGCGGTCCGGACGCTGGCCAGGCACCTCATCGTCGATCGCGGCCACCATCGCCTCGTGATCGACCCCGCCGCCGGCAATGCGGCGGCGATCCGCTGCTATTCGAAAGTAGGTTTCCGCCCCGTCGGAGTCATGCGCAGATACGAGCGCGGACTGGACGGCACCTGGCACGACGGACTCTTGATGGACCTGCTCGCGGACGAGCTGATCGGCAATCAGTAGGTCCCATCCTCCTCGTAGGTCGCCATGTGCCCGTCTCAGCCTAACTGCGCAGAGCGCCGTCGCATAATCCCTGTGGTGGCCACGGCTCTCTCCCTGACGCATCTTGGTTCGCTCATGCGCGGCGTGCGCAGCGTGGACGAGGTCGGGGCGGACGAGCGCGCCGCCTCGCTCGCCAAACGCTCGATCAAGAAGGCGTCGAAGCTCTGGGCGCTGGACCTGGCCGTTCGCTGCATGGACCTCACCACGCTCGAGGGCTCAGACACGCCGGGCAAGGTGACGGCCCTGTGCGCGAAAGGGATCCGGCCGAAGCCGGGAGACGCGACCATCCCGTCGGTCGCAGCGATCTGCGTCTACCCGGCACGCGTTGCGGATGCCGTCGCGCACCTGAGTGGAAGCAACGTGCGAGTCGCGTCCGTGGCGACCGCCTTTCCGTCCGGCCAGAGCTTCACCTCGATCAAGATCGCCGAGACGGAGGAGGCAGTCCGCGCGGGCGCGCACGAGATCGACATGGTGATCGACCGCGGCGCGTTCCTGTCCGGCGATTACCAGCGCGTCTACGACGAGGTCGTGGCCGTGAAAGAGGGCTGCGGCAGAGCGCACCTGAAGGTCATCCTCGAAACCGGAGAGCTCGGCACCTACGACGCTGTGCGCCGCGCCAGCATTCTCGCTATGGCCGCCGGCGCCGACTTCATCAAGACCTCGACCGGCAAGGTGCAGCCTGCGGCGACCCTGCCTGTGAGCCTGGTCATGATGGAGGCGATCCGGGACTTCGTCCGCGAGACCGGACGGCCGGTGGGCTTCAAGGCTGCCGGCGGCATCCGCACCTCCAAGCAGGCCATCGCGTACCTGGTCGTGCTGTACGAAACCCTCGGCTCCGGCTGGATGACCCCCGACCTCTTCCGGCTCGGCGCCTCCACGCTCCTCAACGACGTGCTCATGCAGATCGACAAGGAACGCACCGGTGTGTACCAGTCCGGCGACTACTTCACGATCGACTGATGGCAATCACCAAAAAGCAATCAGCAGAGCTGGCCAAGCAGGTCTTCGAGTACGCACCCGCCCCGGAGGCGATCGACCACATCCGCATACAGCCGAGCTACGGCCATTTCATCGGCGGCCGCATGGTCGAGCCGCACAGCAAGAAGCGATTCCCCACCATCAACCCGGCGACCGAGAAAAAGCTCGCCGAAGTGTCCGAGGGCGACGCGGTCGACGTCGACCGCGCGGTCAAGTCCGCCGGACGCGCGTTCGATTCCTGGTCACGCCTGTCGCCGTCGCGCCGCGCCCGCTACCTGTTCCGGATCTCGCGCCTGATCCAGGAGCGCGCGCGAGAGCTGGCTGTGGTGGAGACGATGGATGGCGGCAAGCCGATCAAGGAATCGCGCGACGTCGACATCCCGCTCAGCGCCGCCCACTTCTTCTATTACGCGGGTTGGGCGGACAAGCTCGAGTGGGCCTTCCCCAACCGCAAGCCGCGCCCGCTCGGCGTCGCCGGCCAGGTCATTCCGTGGAACTTCCCTCTCCTGATGCTGTCGTGGAAGATCGCGCCGGCGCTTGCCGCGGGCAACACCGTCGTGCTCAAACCCGCTGAGACAACGCCTCTATCCGCGATGGTGTTTGCCGAGATCTGCATGCAGGCGGAGCTCCCTCCGGGAGTCGTGAACATCGTCACCGGCGCCGGCAAGACAGGCTCGCTCGTGGTCGAGCATCCAGGTGTCAAGAAGGTCGCGTTCACCGGCTCGACCGAGGTCGGAAAGCTCATCCAGCGCGCGCTGGCGGGCACCGGCAAGAAGCTCACCCTCGAGCTTGGCGGCAAGGCGGCCAACATCGTGTTCGAGGACGCGCCGCTCGACCAGGCCGTCGAGGGCATCGTCAACGGCATCTACTTCAACCAGGGACATGTGTGCTGCGCAGGCAGCCGTCTTCTGGTCCAGGAATCGATCGCCGAGCCCCTGATGGAGAAGCTCAAGCGCCGGCTGTCGACGCTGCGCCTGGGAGACCCGCTCGACAAGAACACCGACATCGGCGCCATCAACTCGCGCGCCCAGCTCGAGAAGATCCAGGGCCTGGTCGCCTCAGGCGTGGAAGAGGGCGCTGAGCTCTACCAGCCTGAGTGCCGGATTCCCGAGCGAGGGTTCTGGTTCCCGCCCACGCTGTTCACCAACGTGTCGCAGTCGTACCGCATCGCCCGGGAAGAGATCTTCGGGCCAGTGCTTTCGGTGCTGACCTTTCGTACGCCGGCCGAGGCGGTGGAGAAAGCGAACAACACGCCGTACGGGCTGTCCGCCGGCGTTTGGACCGACAAGGGTTCGCGGATCCTGTGGATGGCGCAGCGGCTGCGGGCCGGCGTCGTGTGGGCGAACACGTTCAACCGCTTCGACCCCACGTCTCCGTTTGGCGGCTACAAGGAATCGGGGTTCGGCCGCGAGGGCGGCATACATGGCCTCGCGGCGTACCTGGATTTGAACTGATGGACGTTCGCAAGACCTACAAGCTCTTCGTCAACGGCGAGTTCGTCCGCTCCGAGTCGGGGCGCGCATACCGGCCGGATGGAAGCGTGAACGTCCCGCGCGGCTCGCGCAAAGACCTCCGCGACGCGGTGCGAGCAGCACGAACCGCATTTCCGGCATGGGCGGCGCGAACCGCGATGAACCGTGGACAGATCCTGTACCGGGCGGCGGAAATGCTGGACAGCCGCGGGGCGCAGTTCATCGGGCTGCTCGGCGGCGGGGCGAAGGCCCGCCGCGAGGTCGACCAGGCCGTGGAGACGTTGGTCTGGTACGCGGGGTGGACCGACAAGCTGCCGCAGATCGCAGGCACAGTCAACCCCGTCGCCGGGCCTTACTTCAACTTCACGCTCCCGGAGCCGACCGGCGTGGTGGGAATCGTGGCGCCGGGGGAACCGGCGCTGGCCGGCATGGTGCGCCGCCTGGCACCGGCCCTATGTGGAGGCAATGTCGTGGTCGCGCTCGCGCCCGAGTCGCGACCGCTGCCCGCTCTGACGCTCGCCGAAGTATTCGCGACCAGCGACTTTCCCGCGGGAGTCGTCAACGTGCTCAGCGGGCAGCGCCGCGAGCTGCTGCCATGGCTGGCAGCCCACATGGACGTGAACGCGATCGACGTGGCCGGCTGCACACTCGATGAGATCAAAGCAGCCGAGGTCGCGGCGGCCGACAACGTGAAGCGGGTGATCAAAGTCACGGCGGACGAGGCCAGCCCGTACCTGATCACAGCCTTCATGGAGATGAAGACCGTGTGGCATCCGATCGGGGTCTAAAATCTAAGGTAGATGCCCGAGGTGCTGGTACCCCACGAAGTCGGAGGCTCCGCCGTGACTTCGCGGGGACCCCTCCAGACCAAGCCGATCCCAGTGAAGACCTTGGGAGCAAGCGCGGACAAGCCCGCCACCGGCAAGCCGATGATCAGCTCAACCCGGATCGCTCGCCGGGTGCGGCAGCTCGGACGCCAGATCTCAGAGACCTACGCGGACATCGAAACGCCGCTCGTGATGGTCGTCATCCTCAAGGGCGCCACGGTTTTCGCCGCCGACCTCCTGCGCAGCTTGAGCATTCCGGCCGAGCTCGAGTTCGTGCGCGCGTCCAGCTATCACGGAGGCACCACAAGCAGCGGCCGCCTCCAGCTCGCTCACATGGTGGATGGACCGCTGGTCGGCCGCCACGTGCTGCTGGTCGAGGACATCGTCGACTCCGGACTCACCGTCAGCGCCATCACCAAGCGCATCCGGCGGATGGGACCGGCTTCGCTGCGCATCGCGGCGCTGCTCGACCGGCCGGCGCGACGCGTCGTCGAGGTGAAAATCGACTTCTGCGGTTTCGTCATCCCCGACCGGTTCGTCATCGGCTACGGCCTCGACTACGCGGGCCTCTACCGCGAGCTCCCGCATATCTATTCGCTGACCTAGAACACGGGCGCTCCGCCGTACCTCGCGTGGCGCAAGGCCGAGCTGCACTGTCACCTCGATGGCGCCGTGCGACTTGCCACCGCCGAAGAGCTGGCTCGCAAGCTCGACCTGGATCTTCCGCTGCGGATGGTGGCTCCGCCCGAGTGCCCGTCGCAAGCCGCGTACATCGGGTACTTCGGTGACGCGATCGCGGTCCTGCAGACAGCGGCCGCGCTGGAGCGGGCGGCGCTGGAGCTCGGTGTCGACTCTGCCGCCGAGAACATCGACTATCTCGAGGTCCGGTGGGCGCCGAGGCTTCACCTGCGCAACGGGCTGTCTGTTCCGGAGGTGATCGCGGCGGTGCTCGCGGGTCTGGCGGCGGCCCCGCTGAGTGCGGTCGCGATCGTCTGCGCCATGCGACACCACACGCCGGAAGAGAATGTCGCGCTCGCGCGCGAAGCGGGCCGTTTCGCGGGAAAGGGAGTCGTCGGCTTCGACCTTGCCGGCGATGAGGTGCGCTATCCGGCGGCGCCGCAGCGTCCGGCGTTCGAGGCGGCGCGGGCGGCGGGCCTCAGGCTCACGTGCCACGCGGGGGAAGCAGGCGAACCCTCCAGCGTCGAGGAAGCCCTCAGCCTTGGCGTGGAGAGGATCGCGCACGGCGTGATCGGGGCCCGGGAGCCGCGCATCGTCGAGCGAATCAGGTCCGAGGGCGTGGTGCTCGACCTATGCCCCACCGCCAACTGGAAGTGCAAGGCGATTCCGAGCCTCGCCGAGCACCCTCTGCCAGGTCTGGTTCGTGCAGGAGTGCGCTGCACCATCAGCACGGACTCGCGAACCGTCGCGGATACTACCCTCAGCCGCGAGTTCGAGCTTGCGTCCGGGATGGGCCTCAGCGACGAAGAGCTTCAGCGCTGCAACCAAGTCGCCTACGAGGCGAAGTTCGGCTAGTCTCCGGTGCCGAACAGGCGGTCGCCGAAGTCCCCCAGGCCCGGCACGATGTACGCCTTGTCGTTCAACCGCTCGTCCAGCGCCGCGGTGTAGACGACCACCTCCGGGTGCCGCTGCTCGAGCACTTTCACGCCCTCCGGCGCGGCCACGACGCAGATCATGCGGGGATTGCGTCCGCCCGCTTCCTTGATCAAATCCAGGGCCTGGGCTGCGGAGCCTCCTGTGGCCAGCATTGGATCCAGTAGCAGCGGAACCTTGCCGACCAGGCGCGGAAGCTTGTTGTAGTAAATGCGCGCGACGGCGGTGCCCTCATCACGCTCGAGCCCGATGTAGCCGACGCTCACACGTGGCAGCAGCTCCAGTACCGGGCCCAGCAATCCGAGGCCGGCACGCAGCACCGGAATGGCGACGACCTCGCGCTCGACTGTGATCGCGGCGGCTTCGGCCAGTGGCGTCTGCACTGTCCCGTGTCGCACCTCGAGGTCGGCGGTCGCCTCGTACAGCAAGAGCGTGATCACCTTGCGGGCGAGCACCCGGAACTCTTCCGGAGGGGTCGACCGGTCGCGCAGCCCGCGCAGGCTGTCGGCGACCAGAGGGTGGTTACTTACCTTCAGCGGCACGGTCGTGCTCGATGAGGCGTCGGACGGCATCCACCGCGACCTTCAGCATGCGATCCATGTAGGACGGGTCGAGGTGGTGGATCTCTCCGGCGCCCAGCTCGTCCACGCAGAGGTTGATCGTGCCCGCGCGCAGCTTCCGCAGCCGCGCGACCACGAAAAGCGTCGACGTTTCCATGTCGTTGCTCAGCACGCCGGCGCGCGACCACATCTCGAGCTCGTCGCGCAGGTGCGGCCGGGGCATGCTGTCGGGCACAAGGTCCGAATAGAGCGCGTCCACGCTGCGGATGATCCCGACGTGGTATGGCACGCCTGAGTCCTTCGCCGCGTCGACGAGCGCGTTGACCATGTGAAGTGAGGCCACCGCGGGGTATTCGAGCGGCACATAGCCATTCGGAGTGCCCTCGCTTCGCACTGATCCGAGCGCGATCACGAGGTCGCCCATCTTGATCTCGGGCTGCGCCGCGCCGCACGTCCCCACCCGGAGAAAGGTGTGAACGCCGAGCTCGCTGAGCTCTTCGATTCCAATCGCGACCGATGGGCCGCCCATGCCGGTCGACATGGTCGAGACCGGCACGCCGTCCAGTGATCCCGTGAAGGTGCGGTACTCCCGGCTGAAGGCGACCTCTTTGGCGCCGTCGAGATATTTCGCGATCATCGGCGTGCGCCCGGGGTCGCCGGGAACCAGCACGTACTCGCCGACCTCGCCCTTGGCGAGGCCAACGTGATATTTCTTGGTCGATGCCACTGCCGCGAATACTAGTCGGCCGTTGAAACGCCGTCCTTGTCGACCCGGGCCAGCACGTGCGGCGGCCGCTTGACCTCATTCGCGCCAAGCCGCCAGGCCTTTGTCAACCGCGACACGACCGATTGCGCGAGCTCTTCGGATCTCGCATGGATGACAGCGAGTGGAGCGCCGGCTTCTACCCTGGCGCCCACCGGCGCCTCAATGACGATCCCCGCCGCATGGTCGACTCGGTCTTCCTTCTTCTTGCGGCCGACGCCCAAGTCGAGCCCCACCAAGCCAACCTCGAGCGCGTCGATCGATTCCACGTAGCCGCCAGCCGAGGACGGCACCGTCAACTGGACCGGCGCCACGGGCAGCCCCTCACCGACCCTGCCGCCCTGGGCGGCGAGCATACGCAGGAAGGTGTCGAGGCCGGCGCCCGATCGCAGGGCGTCGTCCGGATCCGAGTTGACCTCGGCCAGCCAGCACATCTCGCGTGCGACGACGAGCGAAACCTGCAGCAGCTCCTCGTCTCCCTTGCCGGCCAGCGTATTCAGGGCCTCCTGCACCTCGAGCGCGTTGCCGACCGACCGGCCGAGCGGATTGTCCATCGCCGTGACCAGCGCGACGGTGCGGCGGCCCGCACCCTCTCCGATCTGCACCATCTCGGAGGCCAGCTCGATTGCGGACGCCACGTTGGGCATGAAGGCCCCGCGCCCGAACTTGACGTCGAGCACGATCGCGTCCGCGCCCGCGGCGATCTTCTTCGACATCACGCTGGAGGCGATCAGGGGCATTGATGGCACGGTCGCGGTCACGTCCCTCAGTGCGTAGAGGAGCTTGTCCGCTGGCACCATGTGGGGCGATTGGGCGGCGACGGCGATGCCGACCTCGCGGACCTGCCGGATAAAACGCTCAGGCTCGAGGTCTACGGTCAGGCCGGGTACAGACTCGAGCTTGTCCAGCGTGCCGCCCGTGTGGGCCAGAGCGCGGCCGCTGAGCTTTGGCACCTTGACTCCGCAGGCCGCCGCGAGTGGTGCTGCGATCAGGGTGACCTTGTCGCCGACCCCACCGGTCGAATGCTTGTCGACCTTGATTCCCTCGATTGCGCTGAGGTCGAGCACCTCGCCGCTCGCGACCATGGCCCGAGTCAAAGCGAGCGTCTCGGCGCGGGTCATGCCGCGAATGCAGATGGCCATCAACCAGGCCGCCATCTGGTAGTCGGGAATGTCCCCGCGCAGGTATCCGGACAGCAGGAATTCGATCTCGTCGGGGGAGTGTTCCCCGCCGTCGCGCTTGCGGCCAATCACCTCGAGAGTGTTCACGGCAAAGGTTTACTGCTTCACGTATGGCTTGCCGTCGGCCGCGGGAGGCCGCGCCCGTCCGACGACTCCGGCCACCACCAGAATGGTGGCGAGGTACGGCGCCATCAAGAGGAAGTAGCTTGAGATCGGCACGTTGAGGACGGACAGAAAGTTCTGAAGGGCGTCCGCGAAACCGAAAACCAGCGACGCGCCGAAGCCACCAACCGGCGTCCATCCCCCGGAAATCATGGCCGCCAGGGAGATGAAGCCACGGCCTGACGTCATGTTCTTCGTGAACTGACCGACCGCACCGAGTGTGAAGTAGGAGCCGGCCAGGCCGGCCACCAGACCGCCAAGGATCACGTTGATGTAGCGGGTCCGCGCGACGTCGATGCCGGCCGTGTCCGCCGCTCGCGGGTGCTCTCCGACCGCGCGCACGCGAAGACCCCAGCGAGTATGAAACAGGGCAACGTAGATCAGTCCCATCAGGACAAACATCAGGTAGACGTACACGTTCTGATCGAAGAGGATGGGTCCGAGCACCGGGATCCTGGAGAGGCCCGGGATTGTGACCGGAGGCACTACCGCGGCGCTGTTGAGGGTCGCTTGAAAAGGGACCATCAGCCGGTCGTAGAGAAAACCGGTCAAGCCCAAACAGAACAGGTCGAGGACGATGCCGACGATCACCTGATCGACCAGATAGCGAATGGCGAAGACCGCCAGGATCACTGCGATGAGGCCGCCACAAAGCATCCCCGCAAGGATGCCCAGCAGTGCGTTGCCCGTGGCGCTCCCGACCAGAGCAGCGGAGAAAGCTCCGATCAGCATCTGGCCCTCGATCGCGACGTTGATGACCCCCGCACGTTCACAGAGCAATCCGGAGAACGCGCCCAGTGTCAGCGGCGCGGCTCGGACGAGGGTGCCCTGCAGCATCCCGACCAAACTGACGGACGAGTTGCGCGCAGCCCATGCGAGGAACGCGAAGACGAACAGGCCGATCACCAGCGCCAGCACGGCGTACGCCCAACGTCCGAAGCCGCGCACGACCTGGATGGTGCCGAGGAAGGCGCAGGCCGCCGCGAGGCCGAAGGCAGTAGCCCGGACCGGCACGACCAGGTCTGGAATCGGGATCGCGTGCGAGCTCGCGAGGTTGAGAACGAAATGTGCCTGGCTCTGTCCGGGGACGTTGTAGCCGAAGAAAGCCGCGATCGCCCCTGCGACGAGCAAGAAGAAAATACCAAGGGTTCGTCTACGGTCCACCGCCACGCGCGCGCCGGCGCCCAACGCGCGGACTGCGGTGCTCACCCTCCCCACCCAGGCGAAACCGTCGGAGCACCGATGCCGCGCACGGCGCGCAGCCGGAAGATAGCCCTGATCAGCGCCGGAGCCGCAACGAACATGATGACGAGCGCTTCGATGACCTGGACAATGTCGACGGGCGTCGACGTCGCAGCCTGCATCTGCACGGCACCGGCGCGAAGACCGCCAAAGAGAAGCGCTGCTGCAACGACACCGACGGGATTGCCACGACCCAACAGGGCGACGGTGATGCCGTCGAAACCGAGGCCGGAGGAGAAGCCTGGCGTAACGCTGTATTGGACTCCGAGGATGATGTTGGCTCCGGCGAGGCCGGCCAGCCCACCGGACAGCGACATCGCCACCACGATCACACGTCCCACGCCGATGCCTGCTGCGCGTGAGGCGTCAGGATTGGCGCCGACTGCGCGGAACTCGAAACCGAGCGTCGTCCTCCAGAGCAGAAAGTAGACGGCGACCGCGACCGCCACGGCCAGTAGCGCGCCAGCATGAACCCTGAGGTTCAATGCCGCCAGGCTGGGAAGCATTGCAGCGCTATCGACGACCTTACTGATCGGGTCGGTGCGCCCCGGGCGCTGGAACAACGTGGTATTCAAGAAGTAGTAGGTCAGGTAGATCGCGACGTAGTTGAGCATGATCGTCGTGATCACCTCGTGGGCTCCAGTTCGCGCCTTGAGCAGGCCGGGTATAAAACCCCACAGCATGCCGACCAAAAAGCCTGCGAGCAGCGCCAGCGGCAGCTCTACGAACCCCGTCAGGCCATGTACAGAGAAGCCCACGAAACCGGCCGCCAGGCCGCCCGCAATGACCTGGCCCTCGCCTCCGATGTTGAAAAGGCCGGCCCTGAAACCGAGGGCGACCGCCAGGCCGGTGAAGACCAGCGGCGCCGCTGCGACCACGGTCTCAGACAGCGGGTAGAAAGCGGACGCCGCCACTTTTGCGTCGCCACTGCTCAGCTTGGCGATTACCGTCGACGGGTCTCCCAGGGCCCCCGTGAGCAAGCCGCCATATGCCCCGGATACGTCCTGCCACGCAACATTCAGCGCCGTAAGCAGATCGGGGGCCTGGATGACGTTCGGGTCTGAGACGACGATGAAAACAGCGCTGACCACGAGCGCTGTAACGAAGGCCAGGACAACCACGAGCACGGAACTCCAGATCGACGATTGGGGGGCGATCACGCTCTGGATCACGTCGCGAGCCGCAGCAGCTCGATTCCTGCCCGGCTTCTGGTCAGGCTTCTCGCTCATGGTCTTCCGGCGTCAGGAGGCGCCGCTGCACCCTCCGAGCCGGCACCCGCCATCATCAGACCGATCTCCTCACGAGTCGCACTGCCGGAGTCAAACGGTCCCTCCATTCGCCCGCGGTACATGACCGAGATGCGGTCGCCAAGAGCCAGCACCTCGTCCAGATCGCTCGAAACGATCAGCACGGCATCGCCCTGATCGCGGAGCTTCACGATCCGCTCGTGGATGTACTCGATGGAGCCGACGTCCAGCCCGCGTGTGGGTTGGGATGCAATCAAGAGCGAGATCGGTCTCGAGAACTCTCGAGCCACAACCACCCGCTGCTGGTTCCCGCCCGACAACGTGCCGGCCTGAACCGATGCAGAGGGCGTCCGGATGTCGAACTCGCGAATCCTCTCGTCAGCATTGCGGCGGATCTCGTCAGGCTCGAGCACCAGGCCACGTGCAAAGGGAGGCAAATAGTAGGTGTCGAGGACCAGGTTCTCAGCTACGGATAGATCGCTGACGAGGCCATCTCTCACGCGATCTTCCGGCACGTGGCCGACCCCCGAGGCAAGCGTCTCGCGCGGCGAGCTGGTGGTGACGTCGCGACCTGCGGCCGTGATGTGACCCGCCGCGACCGGGTCAAGGCCCATGATTGCCCGGATCAGCTCGGTCTGCCCATTTCCCTGAACCCCGGCGACCGTGACGATCTCACCCGCGCGGACCTGAAAGGACACGTCATCCACGGCGACCTGGCCGCGGGCGTCGCGCACAGTGAGCCCTTCCACCTCGAGCACCACCGCTCCGGGTTTGGCGGGCGGCCTCTCGACACCAAGGCGGATTGCGCGGCCGACCATCATTGCGGCCAGTTGAGCTTCGGTTGACTTGGCCGGCACGGTCGAGCCAACCACCCGGCCTCCACGAAGCACCGTGATGCGGTCGGCGACCCGCATGGCCTCCTTGAGCTTGTGCGTGATGAAGACCAGCGAGCGGCCGGCATGCTTGAGCGACTCCATGACCCGCAGCAACTCCTCCGTCTCTTGCGGGGTGAGAACGGCGGTAGGCTCGTCGAGGATCAGGACGCCCGCCTGTCGATAGAGAGCCTTCACGATCTCAACGCGTTGCTGGGCTCCGACAGAGAGCGACGAGACGAGAGCGTCGGGGTCGACAGGCAGACCGAATTCCTGCCCTAGCCGCTGCACTTCGCGGCGCGCTCGTCCCCGATCCAGCAATCCGAATGGCCGCGTCAGCTCTGAGCCAAGCATCACGTTCTCGGCGACCGTGAAGACTGGGATCAGCATGAAGTGCTGGTGCACCATCCCGATGCCCATTCGGATCGCGTCGCTTGGGCTCTGGAACTTGACCGGGGCGCCATTGACCAGGATCTCACCCTCGTCAGGGTGATAAAGGCCGTAGAGGATGTTCATCAGCGTCGTCTTTCCGGCGCCGTTCTCACCCAGAAGCACGTGCACCTCGCCTGGCTCGACGACGAGGTCGATGTGGTCATTCGCGAGCACGCCGGGAAAGCTCTTGGTGATGCCCCTCAGCTCGAGTTTGACCGGTTGGCGGAGCATTAGAGGTGAGGCGGCCGGCCTTTTACCGGCCGCCTCGAATCAGGTTCGCTTTGATCAGGCGGCGGCGTACGACTGCCACGCCTTTGGATCGACCGAGATGCTCCCGCCGATGATGCCTTGCTTGATCGTGTCGAGCTCGGTCTTGAGCGCGCTCGGGATCTTGCTGTCGAAGTTGTGGTAGGGGGCCAGGCCGACGCCGCCGTTGGCCAGCGTGCCCACGTAGTTACCGCCGGCGAAGCTTCCGTCGGCGGCCGATTTGATTGCCGCCTCGACCGACGCTGCGATGCCTTTGTTGACCGAGGTGATGAAGAGCGAGCAGTACTGGGGCGCGCTGACGCAGCCGTCGGTGTCGACCCACTCCATGGTGGCCTTACCGTTGGCCTGTACCGCGGCCGCCGCGCCGAGGCCGACGTTGCCGGCCACGGGGAAGATCACATCGGCACCCTGCTGCATCTCCGTATTGGCTATGGCCTGGCCTTTGTCCTGGCTCGTGAAGTCACCGGAGAAGGAGCCGTTCTGGGTGGCGGGGTTCCAGCCCAGCACCTTGACTTTGGCGCTGTGCTGCTTGTTGTAGTAGTAGACGCCCGCCGCAAAACCGTCCATGTAGATGGTCACGGTCGGGATGTTGATTCCGCCGAATGTGCCCACCGCACCGGTCTTGCTCATGCCGGCGGCCAGGTAGCCGCCCAGGAACCCGTCTTGATTGGTCTGGTAGGTGAGGCCAAGCACGTTGCTGATCGATGGCGAGTAGCTGTAGTCGACGATCGCGAACTTCTGAGTCGGGTTTGTCGCCGCCTTCGTCTGCGTGATGTCGCCCATCAGGAAGCCGACGGTGACGATCAACCCGCACTTCTGGTTGACAAAGGCGTCGACATTCGGCGAGTAGTCGTTCGCCGATGTCGAGGAGAGATACTTGATCTGCACGCCGAGGTCCTTCTTGGCGTTCTGCTCACCAAGGTAGGCGCTGGCGTTGAATGACCGGTCGTCGATGCCGCCGGTGTCGGTGACCATGCAAGCTAGGAAGTTGGGGTATTGGGTTCCTGCCGGCGAGGCTGACGAGGTTGGCGATGTCGAACCGCACGCGGCAGCCAGGAGCGCGCCCACGACCGCGACTGCAGACAACCAACTCTTCGCTCTGAGCATCTTTCTCTCCTCATTCGACGGCCAAGTGCGTCGGAAACGCGCCACGATCCTAGCACCAGACTTTGGGCCGGGCGGGTCCTCCTACGGCGCCAGCCGCCACCGCTCGCAACCGGTCAGTTGATCGACCCCAGGAACTCCCCGATGGCCGCGATGCTCTCGAGCCGGTACCACCCCTCCCTTGGCAGAGACTCCTCCGGCACGTGTTCGTGGTGCCAGGTCACGTGGTAGGGAACGTGCACCGCTCGAGCACCGAGCTCGAGGACCGGGAGGATGTCGGAGCGCAGCGAGTTGCCGACCATCACGAATTCGTCGGCCTTAATGCCCCGGCGCGCGAGGATGCCTCGATATGCTCCGGCGTTCTTCTCGCTCACGACCTCGACGCCGAGGAACAGATCGGCCAGCCCCGACCGCGCGAGCTTGCCTTCCTGATCGAAGAGGTCTCCCTTCGTGATGAGCAGCAGGTCGTACCGCTCGCTCAGCTCTCGCAGCGCGGGCTCGACGCCGTCGAGGAGCTCGGTCGGTTCCATCAGCATGCGCCTGCCCCAGCCGAGGATCACCTCGAGGTCGGTGGCCGGAATCCGGCCCGCGGTGAGCTGGATCGCGGTTTCGAGCATCGAGAGCGTGAAGGCCTTGACGCCGTAGCCATACACCGCCAGGTTCTTCATCTCGACCCGGGCGAGTTGCGCGTCGACGTCGGCCTCGGGGACGTGGCGGTGCAGCAGCTCTCGAAGCTCTTCCTGGGTGAGGATGAAGCGGGTCTCGTTGTGCCACAGGGTGTCGTCGCCGTCGAGACCCACGACCGTGATCGGCATCCGCCGATTATGGCCAGAAGACTCCTGGCGTCTCGACCGGGCCCCCGTATGACGCATGGCCCGCGCCGCGTGCGATCACCAAAACCGCGATCGACGCCAGGGCGAGAACGATTACCACGGCAAGCGCGACGGTCGGGAGGACATGGCTGGAAGGCGGGATCGGCTGGTCGTCAGTCACGGTTGCTGACAGTTCTACGCACGAAACCGGTCGTCTGTTACGGGGCGGAACAAAACTCCCTTGCTTTTGGGTAGGAATAGGCAGTCATGAACAAGCTCGACGGAATCCACCACATCAGCGCCATCACGGCCGACGCGACCAAGAACCTCCTCTTCTACGAGGGGGTCATGGGGCTGCGGCTGGTCAAGAAAACGGTCAACCAGGACAACCCGGCCGTCTATCACCTCTTCTATGCCGACGAAGACGGCAGCCCGGGCGCCGACCTCACCTTCTTCGAGTATCCCGGCCTGGTTCGGGGGCGGGCCGGCGCCGGGATGATCCACCGGATCGCGATGCGAGTGGCTTCGCACGAGGCGCTCGAGTTCTGGGCCCGGAGGCTGGCGGCGGCCGGCATCGAATCCACGCTGGAGGACGATCGGCTTCGATTCGAAGACCCCGAGGGGCTGGGCCTGGAGCTGACCGCGGCGCCGACCTCCGACCACCCGCTTGTGGCAGAGCATCCGGAGATCCCCAGGCAGCTCGCCCTCCAGGGATTTGCGGGGGTGCGCGCCTTTTCGCGCCGGCCCGAAGCGAGCCGCCAGTTCCTCGCGGATGCTGTCGGGTTCAGCAGCTCGGACGCCGCCGTGTACGAGTCGCGCGGCGATTCACGAGGCTCTTACTACGTCTACGACGATGCTCCCGAGCCGAGGGGGCTCAGCGGATCCGGCACCGTGCACCATGTCGCGTGGGCGTCGACCATGGCTGACCACGAAGGCTGGCGCGATCGCGTGATCGCGGGCGGCGGCGACCCGACCCCGGTGATCGACCGCTTTTACTTCCGCTCCATCTACTTCAGGGAGCCCAGCGGCGTCCTGTTCGAGATCGCCACCAAGGGACCAGGATTCACATCAGACGAACCGAAGCAGCACCTCGGTGAGCGGCTTTCGCTGCCGCCGGCTTTCGAGCACTATCGCGCCCAGGTGGAGGCGAACCTCACACCTCTGCCGAACCTGAGGCTTCAGGCGGCCAGCAAGAGAGCCGGAACGTAGACCGGACGCGGCACTTCGACCCTGGCGCCCATGATTGAGGCCTATGGGCGTCCAGCAGCTGAAGCTCGAATCGGTCAGGCGCAAGACCGGCGGGCGGATCCACCTGACTCCCCGGGTTCCACGAAGTGGCCCGGTCACGACTCTTTGTGGTCAGACGCTCGCCGCGGGGTCCTTCGCGCCCGTCGAGGCAGAGGCCGACTGCGCGAACTGCATCCGCCGCTCCCAGGACCAGGGCCGGATCTCGGGCGCGTTCTTCGCCCAGGACGAAGGGTCTGAGCTCCTCCGGCTCTCCCTCGAGCAGGCGAAGTTTCGAAAGCCGCAGCGAGCGGGTGACTCGCCACGACCTGGTGCACCGGAGAGGCCGGTTGTCTGGCCCACGGCCAAGCCGCCCGCCGAAGCGATTCCTGACCATCTGGGCGAGCTCGTCACCAGGGGCTTCCGACCAGCCGGCGAAGGTGTATGGCGCAGCCCCGGCGGCGTAGTGGTGAAGATGCGTAAGCAGGGCAAGGAATGGCGTTTCGAGGAGCTTGTCTTCGAGGGCTCAGTCATCGCGACCCGCGTCGATGAGGGCATGCGCGTGAGGGCGGGCGATGTCGAGGTCAACCCGATCGACGACGGCTTCGAGGTCCAGCTCAAGAAGGGTTAGCGCTCTCGTTTCGGGAATAGCCGCTCTCCACGCCGGCTTCTCTTGCTTGTGGACACAAAGCAGGCCCGGTCGATCTACGAGATCGAGCTGCCAAAACTCGACGGAAAACCCGCCCAGCTATCCGAATATGCCGGCAAGGTCGTGCTGGCCGTCAACGTGGCGTCGCGCTGCGGGTTCACCCCGCAATACGCAGGTCTCCAGGCGCTGAACGAGCGCTATTCGGATCGTGGCTTCGTCGTGCTCGGCTTTCCCTGCAATCAGTTCTTCAACCAGGAGCCAGGCGATGCCGAGAAGATCCAGGAGTTCTGCAGCGTCAACTATGGAGTCACCTTCCCGCTGTTCTCCAAGCTCGACGTCAAGGGTGGCCATCAGCACCCGCTGTACGAAATCCTGAGCGAAGCCGCTGACGACTCGGGAAAGGCGGGCAACGTCAAATGGAACTTCGAGAAGTTCCTGGTCGGCCGCGACGGCCACGTGGTGCGCCGGTTCCGGTCGAAGGTCGTCCCGGAAGACCCTCAGCTGATCGAAGCGATCGAATCCCAGCTGTAGTCACCCCACGAACTCGGAGGCTTCCCCTGGAGTTCGCGGGGAGCCCTACCAGCGCCCTAGCCGCACCAGCTTAAGGTTGCGACCATGAAGGTGGTCGCCGAATCCTTCTCGTGGCCGTTTCAAGGCCAGTGGAAATCGCGGTGGATCCCGGGACTCCTCGCTGTGATGTTGCTGCCGGTCGCTTTCATCCCGCTCCTCGGCTACGCCATCCTCGCCACGCGCAACGCGGAGCTCGACACGGCGACCGGTCCGCCGAGGTGGGAGCTGTCAGGGCGGCTTCTGCTGGACGGTCTCTGTACGACAGCCGTCGTGGTGCTCTTGACTGCGCCTTTCGTCCTGCTCGTGAATCCCGTGGCCGGATGGTTGTTTGACGCACGCCTGCTGCGAGGGGCCGATGCGCCGGTCTCGCAGCTCTACGCGCACACCGCCGCCGGATTTCTCCTCGCCCTGCCTTGGGGGCTCCTATTGCTGATTCACATGCCACACGCCACCGCCCGCTTCGCCCACTCCGGCAGACCCCTCGACCTGTTCGACCTTCCCGCGTCGATCCGAGCCGTGAGGCGCGACTTCGCGACCTGGAATCTCGCCGCCGCCGCGATCGTCACCGGGTGGGCGATCGGGTTGGCGTGCGTCGGGCTGATCTGCGTCGGTCTCGTGCCCGGTCTGTTCTACGCCATTCTTGTGAGCGCACATGCCAGCGCCGCGCTCCACCACCAAGGTGCGAACTCACCCGCTCGGTGACACCGCGCTCCTCGCGGAGCTGGGAACACGGGTCGACACCGCGCTCAACACGCGGGCGATCGCACTGGCCGCGGCGTTGAAGAAGCGACGCGACGTTCGCCAGGCCATCGCCGGATACGCCAGCGTCACGGTCCACTTCGACCCCGATCAGACGACGCACGCCGCGCTCACCACAGCGATCAGGAGGCTGGCTTCGAAGCGGCCGCCGATGTCCGAACCCGGCCGCCTTCACCGGATTCCGGTCGTTTACGACGGACCCGACATGGAGGCCGTGGCGGCGGTGCTGGGCCTGCCCGCGGCGAAGATCGCCGAGATCCACACGCGGCCGATTTATCGCGTGTTTCTGGTTGGATTCGTACCTGGCTGGGGTTACCTCGGGCCACTGCCGGAGGAGCTCGAGCTCCCTCGACGCGAGGTCCCGAGGACGAAGGTGCCCGCAGGCTCTGTGGCGATCGCCGCGCGCCAGACTGGAATCTACCCGCTGGCCACGCCCGGTGGATGGCACCTCATCGGCCGGACCTCGGTAAAGCTCTTCCTACCCGACTCAGATCCACCCTGCCTTTTCCGGGCGGGCGATCGGGTCAAGTTCTTTGCAACGCCTGCGTGAGCGAGATGCTGCGCGTCCGCAAGCCTGGTCTCCTCACGACCGTGCAGGACCTGGGACGTCCGAATGCGATGTCTGCCGGCGTGCCTCCCGGCGGCGCGATGGATCGGTTCGCGCACAGTGCCGCGAACCTCCTCGCGGGCAACGAAGAAGGTGCCGCCACGCTCGAATGCACCGTGAGTGGGCCGGCCCTGGTCGCCCTGCAACCCTGTCTGGTCGCGATCACCGGAGCCGACTTCGATCCACTCGTCAACGGCCGGCCGGCGCCGATGTGGACCAGCGTGATCCTGGGCCCAGACGATCAGCTCAGCTTCGCCGGCCGGCGCTCGGGGGCTCGCGCCTACATCGCGGTGGCAGGCGGGATTGCGGGGGACCGGTGGCTTGGCTCTTTCTCGACCAACCTGCTCGCACAGCGCGGCGGCTTCCGTGGACGTCCTCTGATCGCGGGGGACCTGATCGCCGTCGCGAGCCCGCCCGCCGGGCGCGCGCAGGGCGCATCACAATCGGCGCCCGCGATCTCGAGGCACCAGCTGAACCGCGACCTCCGGCCCGCGTACGCCGACCACATGCTGCCTGCGATCGCGGGCCCCCACATCACGCGTCTGCCCGCCGAGAGCCGCAAAGCCCTGTTCGGATCGGCGTACACCGTGGGTCGCGACGCCGACCGCATGGGGTACCGGCTCGAAGGGCATTCGCTGGACGCCTCCGGGGACGAGCTGCTCTCGTTCGGTCTGGTTGCCGGCGCGCTGCAGGTGCCCCGAAGCGGCCAGCCGATCCTGCTCATGGCCGATCACCAGACCGCCGGAGGCTATCCCGTCGTCGCCACCCTGGCCGGCGCAGCCATGCCGATCGCCGCGCAGCTGCTTCCTGGCGACGAGTTGAGCTTCGTAGAGGTCACCATCGAAGCCGCTCTGCGCATGCGCGCGGCTCAGCGAGCGGCGCTCGACTCGCTCAAAAGCTGATTGATCCAGCCGATGTGCTTGGCGTAGTGCTCGTACGTGTTGCCCGCGACCCAGCCGATCGCCGGCCTCTTTTCGTCCGGGTCGCCCGGCTGGAAGTGGCTATAGGGCTTCTGGAGGTCGGCGTCGCTGAGCTTTCCGAGCGCAGCCACCATCTGCGCGTGTGAATCTCGGAAGTACGCAAGCGCCTCTTCCGCCGTGTCCTTCGCGTGCAGATTAATGATCGCCTCATTGATCGCGTCAGTGTTCTCTTCGACGGGCCCGCGAATGCCCATCGCTTCGAGCATGTCGCGGCCTTCAATCAGCGCCACGAGCGAATGCTCCCAGGCCGCGACATGCGCGATGTGGTCTTTGACCGACCATCCATCTGTTCTGACCCGGGTCAGGCCGCTCGCGGCCTGGACTTGATTGACAAGTTCGTCCAACTTGTTCCATGAGACCTCGATCCGCCGCATCTCTGCGTTGGAGCCGGTCATCAACCAGCCCCCGAGGCGCCGGCCGCTTTGCGTGCCTCCTCGATCACCAGGTCGTAGTCGGGCTGCGGCATTTCTCGCGAGGTCACCCAGCTGTACCGAATGACCCCCTCGCCATCGATGACGAGAACAGTTCGCCGCGGAATTCCCGAGTACCCCTCAACGTCATCCCGGCGCACCTCGTAATCCGTGACCATCTTGCGCTCGAAGTCCGCGATCAGCTCGTACGGGAGGCCGCCCAGCTCCTTGGCGAAAGCTGTGTGCGAGAACACGGAGTCGACGCTGATGCCGTAGATGCCGATGCCATCCGCAGCGGCCGCCTCGTGCCTGGACCGAAACTCGGTCAACTCCATCCTTCAACCACCGGTGAAGTCCAGCACGTAGAAGAGAAAGACGAGCGCTTTGTGTTTCTGGAGCGCCTCCGCGAGCGTGAGCTCGGAACCTCCAGTGGTGGGAAGCTTGAACTCGGGCGCCTTGTCACCAATCTTTAGCACCGGAAAAGTCTAGTTAGCTTCGGTTTCCAGCACGTACCAACCCGAACGCGTGGCGCCGCTCACCTCGTAGCCGGCAGCCAATGCATCGGTGAACGTCTTGCGCAACGCCATGCGCCACGAACGCGCGAGTGAAGGATCGGAACGCCTGAGCGCCACGATGTCGTCCGGCACCTGACATAGAAGGACGCGCGCAACGGCGCCGGTCGCCACCGGTTCGCCCGCGTCACCGGCCGAGAGCACCACGAGCGCGCCATCGCGCCGAAGCCCGTCGGGCTGTGGCTCGGGACCGCGTCCCACGGCCGCGGCCTCCGCGGATGGTGAGTCGAGCCGCCAGGTGATCAGCAGGCGATCCGACTCCTCGCCCGCATTGATTCCGTCTGTCATCTCGCCATAGACGTTGACCAGGTATTCCCTCGCACGCGCGCCGAGCTTGGTGAGGTTGAAGTACGCGTTGCGCCGCACGAGCGGGTCGGTCGTCCACTCGATGACCTTGACGTCCCGCGCGAGACACCAGCGGCGCTGGTGTTGCTTCAGCTCAAAACCGAGGCCGTGCGCGTCGCTGCCGCTGAGCACGCCAAGGATGTGCGAGTGCATGTGCAGCTCGTGTGGAGGCACGCCACCGAACCATCCGACCAGGCCACCTGCGAGCCTCCCGTCGATGTAGGCGCCCGACACGTAGTTGCCGGAGTGCGCGAGCGCCTTCAGGATGTCCGAGCTGACCGGAGGCTCGCCGGGGCGTCCCCAGACCACGGCGAAGAGCTCCGCCAGCTCTCGCAGGTCTTCGATCTCCGCGAGCTCGCGGATGGAGAACGCCACCTACGCGACCCGCGGATGCCCGGCCAGAGAGCCCGTTACAATCCCGGCGCCATCGAGCGCCTGACGCACGGCCGCCGCGACGAAAGCCGCGCCCGGCGTGTCGCCATGAATGCAGATCGTGTCGTAGCGCCCGCTGCGGGCCAAGCGCAACGCCTGGTCGACAGCGCGCCCAGGTTCGAGCACGGATCCAGGCTCATTGCGCGGCGCGAGGGTGCCATCCGGCAGCACCAATCGATCGGCGAATCCTTCCCGATAAGCCGGGATACCAGCCCGCTCCGCGGCGGCCACGATCTCGAAGCCGGGCTGGCCCATCAAGCCTGCGCCATGCTGTTTCGCAACCCGGGCGAGGGCATCGGCCGCGGCGCGGTCATGCTGGCAGCGGTGGTAAAGGGCTCCATGCGCCTTGACGAAAGCGAGAGGGCCGATCGCCGCCAGGCTCGCGACCTGGAACGCGAGCAGCGCCTCGATCTCCTCACAGGACAACGGAACCTCGACACGGCCGAAGTTGGGGCGGTCGTCATAACCAGGATGCGCTCCCACCTCGACGCCGAGGGCGCGACACCTTGATACGGTCGCGAGGCTGATGGTCGCCGAGCCGGCGTGGACACCGCATGCGACGCACGCGCTGTCGACATGGGCGAGGATCGCCTCGTCCTCACCCGCTCCTTCCCCGAGGTCCGCGTTGAGGTTCAATCGTGAGTGGTATTGCCGTGCAGAAGGCTGATGGCGTGCTCCAGAACCGGCATCACCGATTCAAGAGATTCGGTCGCGCCCTTGATGCTGCCGGGCACGTTGATGACCAGCGTGTGCCCGCGCACGCCCGCCATCCCGCGCGAGAGCGCAGCCATCGGGGTGCTCCCCGCGCCCGAGCGCCGCATCGCTTCTCCAATCCCTGGCACTTCGAAGTCGATGACCGACGATGTCGCCTGCGGCGTCACGTCGCGAGGACCGAGTCCGGTGCCACCCGTCGTCACCACCACGTCCGCTCCATTGGCGACTGCGGCGACTATGGCCTCGGCAATCCGCTCCCTGCTGTCGGGCACGACCTCCGGTCCTGAAACCTCGAATCGATCGCGTTCCAGGATTCGCACCAGCGCCGGGCCGCTTTCATCGGCCATCTTGTTCGCCGAAACGCGATCGCTGACCGTGACGACATGAACCTTGCTCATCTTTTCGCTCGGTTGGTTTCCACTTAAGTGCGCCCTGCGCGCGCCCGGCGCTTCCAGGTCCCGGAGCGGCCTCCCGATTTCTCGAGCAACCGGACCGTTTCGAGATAGACGCCCTTTTCAATTCCCTTGGTCATGTCGATCAGGGTGAGCCCCGCGACCGCCGCCGCCGTGAGCGCCTCCATCTCGACACCGGTCTGGCCGGTGACGCGTGCCCGCGCCAGCACGCGCACGCCGCCGGTGACGAACTTGAAGTCGACCGCGACGCTGGTCAGTGGAAGTGGGTGACAGAGCGGGATCAGGTCCGGCGTTCGTTTCGCCGCCATGATGCCCGCCACCCGAGCGACCTGGATCGCATCGCCCTTGGCCGTGCCCTGCCTGACCGCACGCAGGGTAGCCGGCGCCATGCGTACCACGCACTCAGCCAGCGCCTCGCGCACGGTCGATGCCTTGTCCGCCACGTCGACCATGCGCGCCGCCCCCTTCTCGTCGAGATGCGTCAGTCCTTCTCGTTTTGGCACGCGATCAGGATATGCGGATGCCACGCACCGTAAGGGGCCCCCGCGAGCTCACGCCAGAGGCTCTGAGTTCGTGGAGTTGTCAAGGAGTGCTGTTCGACTACGGCCACACCCTGGTCACCTTCGACTACCCGACCGAAGAGCTGCTCGAGGTGATGCGCGGCTTCCGGCCTCGAATCGAGTCGGCCCTCGGCGCACTCGCCCCCGATGCAGAGTCGATCTTGGAAGAGGTCCTGTTGCCGCTCGAGAAATTTGTCGGCAGCTCGGATGAAGAGGAGGTGGACTACATGGACGTCTACCGCGAGACCTGGGCCAAAGCGGGATGGAAGCTCCCCGACGGCCTGCTGTACGACATCCTCGACGCCGAGCAGCTCTGCTGGGATCGCGCGGTCCGGTTGGACCCTGACGCGCTGGAGGTTCTGTCCTGGCTCGGCGCGCACGGCATCAAGCGAGCCATCTGCTCCAACGCTCCGTTCCCGCCTGAGATGATGCGGCGCCAGGTGGACACGAACGGGATTGGAAAGTTGGTTGACGCGGCGGTGTTTTCAAGCGAGGTCGGCCGCCGCAAGCCGGCGCCCGAGCTTTACCGGGCGGCCCTAGAAGCGATCGGCGTTGACGCGCGCAATGCTCTGTTCGTGGGCGACCGCGTACGCGAGGACTACGAAGGCCCGCGCGTGCTGGGCATGCGGGCGGTGATCTTCACGGCGCACGCGGAGGACGCGCCGCCCGACGGGGTACAAACAATCTCATCTCTTAGCGAGGTGCCGCGCCTTCTTTGAACGCGCCCAAAAAACGACCGGGGCCGTTATGGATGCTGTTCTACGGCCGTCAGCGGCGCGGTTTCCCGTGGCTCTTGGTCGGCGTCCTGCTGGCGGTGCTGATCCTTGCGCTGCTTTTCGCGATTCCTGGCGGATCTGTCATGTCGTGGACGGTCGCCGCGGCGCTCTTTGGTTTCCTGGTCGTGGGCGCACTGGCCTTTGCACTGCTGGCGGTGTTGCGTCCGCGCAGGCGGCGCTGAGCGATGAGCACCGCGGCGGCGCCCGCGCCGACCCCGTTGTCGATGTTCACCACCACGAGCCCGGTCGAGCACGACTGGAGCATCGTCGTGAGCGCCGCCTCGCCCGCGCCGCCTCGCCCGTAGCCGGTCGAGACCGGGAGGCCGATCACTGGCACGTCGATGAGTCCGGCGACCAGACCGGGCAGCACGCCATCCATTCCTGCGGCGACGATGATGACGTCGCATCCCCATTCGAGCGTCGACGCCAACGGGCCGACGAAACGATGCAGGCCGGCGACGCCCAGGTCGGCGTCGAGCCTCACCTCGAGGCCGCACGCCTCCACGACCATCTGCGCTTCCTCGGCCGCCGGGAGGTCTGACGTCCCGGCAGTCAGGATCCCAACCTTTCCACCTATGTGCTCTGGCACGAATCCAGGACGGAGCACCCGCGCTGAAGCTGCATAGGTGATCACGGGCATGCCCGCGGCGGAGCTCAGCTCGTGAAGCGCGGCCCCGTGCTCCGCAGTCATGCGGCTGATCAGACCCTGGCCCTGCCGCTCGGCCATCGCGACGGCCAGGCGCGCGGCGTCGGCCGGGGTCTTGCCTGTGGCCAGGACGACCTCGGGTACGCCGCGGCGCAGGAAGCGGCCGAGATCGAGACGCGCCCGGCCGCCCAGCTCCTCGAGCTGAACCCGGCGCAGCTCAGAGATCGCCTCCTCTTCGCTGATCTCGCCCGCCACTAGCCTGCGCAGAACGTTCTTCAAAGGCCGGCGAGGACCTCGCGCATCCGCTGCCAGTGGGTGCCGGCCCAGTAGATCCGCCCGCACTCGGGGCACTCCGAGTATCTGGACTGGGTGCGGCGCACGTACGGCGGCACCCGCTCCGCCACGGTCGCCGGGACCCGCGACTGCAGCTCGGTGTTGCACACAATGCACCGGGTGAGGGCCTCCTTGAGCTCCAGGTCCAGCTCCCCAAAAACCTGGCGCAGCTGCTTGGTCACGTCGTCGTCGCGGATGAGGATGGCCCGGACGACGCCGGTCTGGATCACGCGACGCCGGGTCAGATCGCGATCGCGAGTGAGCAGCACCCGGCTCTCCGCGGCCGCTTCGCGGACGAGCTCCGCGTCCCCAATGCGAGAGTGGTAGGACGCGTCGTATCCAAGCGCGCGCAGCCAGCGTGCGAGCCGCCCGACGTTGCAGTCGGCCAGGAACCGGGGCTTCACCCGTCCAATCTTAGAATCGGGTCCATGGGCGAGGACCTTATGACCCGGCTGCGCGGTGAGGCGACCGGCTGTTACTCGTGGTCGAACGGGCCCGGCGATCGCTACGCCGCCCACAGCCACTCGTACGAAAAGGTCCTGTACTGCGTAGAAGGATCGATCACCTTCGCGCTGGAATCTGAAGGAAGGCTCCTCGAGCTGAACGCCGGCGACCGCATGGTGCTGCCCTCCGGCACGGTTCACTCAGCGGCGGTCGGGCCATCCGGCTGCACGTGCATCGAAGGCAAGCGCTAGCCCCACCTCGGGGAATTCGCGGAGCGTAATATGGGCCAGCGATGGGCATCATCGAGTTCATCCGCGATCGAGCCCGGTTCTACAACTGCCCGGTCTGCGGACGCAGCCTCAAAGGCTGCGACGTCCAGGTCCTCAGCCATGAGGAGGAGCGCTTCCACCTTCAGGTCACGTGCGCACAGTGCCAGGTGACGTTCATCGTCGTGCTGGCGATCGCGGGTGGCGCCGTCGAAGAGATCGAGAAGGTCGCTTCAGAGGCCGCGATGGAGCCGGTGGTGGCGGCCGAGCCGATCACCGTCGACGAGATCATCGATCTCCATCTCTACCTGAAGAGCTTCCAGGGCACACTCACACAGCTCATCCAGCAGCCGGACCACAGCCGCGGCTGACAGCCGGAACCTGTTCGGTGCGGTGAGCCGCATTTTTCTCGACGACGCGGGCTCTGCGCCGGTGCTCCCCGAGGTGCGCGAAGCGCTTCGCAACCTTCCCGAGGGAAATCCATCGAGCCCGCATGCCGATGGACGGGCCGCTAGAGCAGCGCTCGACCGCGCGCGCGACCTCGCCGCTCAAGCCATCGGCGCCGACCGAACCGAGATCACGTTCACCGGATCAGGTACCGAGGCGGTCAACCTCGCCCTGTTCGGCGCCGCGCGCCGCCTGCCGAAACGCGGAGCCGTCGTGACCTGGGCGGCCGAGCATCAATCCGTGCTGGGCGCGGCCCGGCGCCTCCAATCGGAAGCTCACGTGGTCGAGGTGGCCCGAGTCGACGGATCGGGGCGGGCCGACCCAGACGACATCCCTTCCTCCGCCACGCTGGTCTCAATCGGGCTCGCCAACAATGAGGTCGGCACGATCCAGCCGGTGGCCGCGATCATCGCGCGGGCGCACCAGATCGGCGCCATCGTGCATGTCGACGCCTGCGCAGGTCCTCGATGGATCCCCATCCCCGACGGGGCCGACCTCGTTTCGCTCAGCGGCCACAAGCTCGGGGCCGGGCGGGGCGGCATCCTCTTCGTCAAAGACGGGGTGAAGCTCGATCCCCTGGTTTATGGAGGCCCGCAGGAATGGGGCCGCCGAGCCGGTCGCGAGGATGTCGCGGCCGCGACCGCGGTTGCGGCGGCGCTCCACGCGTGCAGTCGCGACAGGACGTCCCGATCCGATGTCGCAGTGCGGCAGGCCGCGAGCTTGCGTGCGCTGCTGGCCGAGCTGGGTGGAGTGCCCACCGGCGCGGAGTCCCCGCTGCCCAACTTCGCCACTTGCGCTTTCGGGGACCGCCGAGGCGAGGACCTGCTGCTCGCGCTGGACCTGGCCGGAGTCTCGGCCTCGAGCGGATCCGCGTGCGCGTCCGGCTCGCTCGATCCATCCCACGTCCTGCTCGCGATGGGTTTGAGCCTAGACCAGGCGCTGGGCAGCCTGCGGCTCACCACCGGCTACGCCACGACCGATGACGAGATCACCGGCGCCGAGGCCATCATCCGCTCGGCATTGGCGCGCACTCCCGCCCGTGCCTAGCCAACCGGCCGGGACGCCAGGCCGGACAACAGTTGAAGAGCAGCTCGCCGGTCGGATTTCGCGCGGCGAGGAGGTCGTTCTCGCGACCGTGGTCAAGGTGGACGGCGAGCCACCATCTCATCCGGGGGCAAAGCTCCTCCTCTCGCGCACAGCCACGCTGGCGGGCACGCTCGGCTGCAGCGAGTTCGATGCCGCGGCGCTGGCCGACGCCGGTGGAATCGCAGATGCGGGGAAGCCCGCCGTGCGCACGTACCGGCACGACCTGGGTTCGATCGAGGTCTACGTGGAGCCTTACCCGGTTGCGCCGGCGCTCGTCGTTTTCGGCGCCACGCCGGTGGCCGCAGCTTTGGTGCGCTGGGCACCCGAGCTTGGCTTTCGAACCATCCTTGTGGAGACGCGTTCCGACCGCCTCAAGGGTGCCAGCTGGCCGGAGGCGATTACCCGGCTGGCCGACCTGCCTGCGGCTCTCGGCACGGAGATCTACGCGGTTCACACCGACCACGACGCCGAGGATCTCGTGCAGGCGCTCGAGGCGCTTCTCCCCAACGAGCCCCGATTCATCGGGCTCGTCGGAAGCCGGCGGCACACGGGTCACCACCTGGAGGCGCTGCGCGCCAACGGCGTGCCTGAAAAGGTGATCGCGCGAATCCAGAGTCCGGTCGGCCTCGACCTGGGAGCGGTCACGCCCGGCGAGATCGCGCTGTCGATCCTCGCCGGGGTCGTTGCTGTCCGGCGGCAGGGCCGCGGCGGATGGAAGCAAGAGTCAACGATCGGTTAACTCACGATGGGTTCCGGGAACCGAACCTCATAATCTGGGACCGTGCCGATCGCTCCCGGAACCAAGCTCGGTCAGTACGAAGTCCAGGACTTCATAGGCCAGGGCGCGATGGGTCTCGTCTTCCGCGCGTACCACGTGCAGCTGCAGCGCACGGGCGCCGTCAAGGTCCTGCAGGGGATCTCGCCCGACCCTGACTCGACGGCGCGGTTCCGCCACGAGGCGCAGGCGATCGCCCAGATGCGCCACCCCAACATCGTCAACGTCTATGACTTCGGCGAGCACGATGGCGTGCCCTACATGATCATCGAGTACGTCCCGGGCGGGAGTCTCGCGAACCGGCTGAGCAACGGACAGCTCGACACCGCCACGGCGTTGAAGTATCTCCGCGGCATCGCGGCCGGCCTCGACCATGCGCACGGGCTCGGGATCGTGCACAGGGACGTCAAGCCCGCGAACGTACTCCTGGAGAAAGACGACACTCCCGTCCTCGCCGACTTCGGGCTGGCCAAGCTGCTCCAGGGCTCGTCGCTGAAGTCGATGACAGGAGTCACCACCGGGACGCCCGCCTACATGGCGCCCGAGCAGGTGACCGGTATCAGGGTCGGGCCGGCGGCCGATCGCTACGCGCTTGCGACCATCGCCTACGAGATGTTGACGGGCGTGATCCCGTTCGACGGCGAGGGCTTGATGGAGCTGCTCTACGCGCATGTGCATCGCGAGCCGGTGCCGCCTAGCGCGCGCAACAAAGCGCTCGGACCCCGCGTCGACGCCGTGATCATGCGCGGCCTGGCGAAGGATCCCAATGCCCGCTGGGAGAGCTGCGCCGCGATGATCGACGCTCTCGGCGCCGCTTTGACGCGCCGGCCAGAGCCGGCGGTGGCGCGAACGGTGGTGATGACGCCCGGCCCGTCGGGCCCATCCGCGGTCGCACCGACGGCTGCTCCCATCTCCGTCGATGCCGAAACGCCGAGCGACCCGATGATCGTCGCCTACCCCTCGCCCCCATCGCCCCCGCCGCCAGTCCTCAAGCGCAAATCGCGAAAGGGTCTCATCGCGGTGGCGATGACAGTTCTCATCCTGCTGCTCGTGATCGGAGTCGCGGGCTATCTCACCACGCGGCCGATGCCGGCGCTGTCACTGTCGCCGTCAACGGTGATTGCGGGCGACTCGGTTTTGGTGACCGCGAGTCGCCTGCCGGCCAACCAGAGTGGCGAGATCCGCGTGCACAGCACGCTACGCACCTTTGTGTTTCGGGCCGATTCGAATGGAAACGTGAGCCGGTCCATCGACGTGCCCAGAGACGAAGGGATCGGCGATCACACGATCCAGATCTGTTGGGCGTCTTCGTGCGGCCTGACTGCAATCCTCCACGTTCTCGAGCCGGTCGCAATCGTGACGCCCACGCCCGCAACGTCGCCATTGCCGTCACCAACTCCTCGAGCGAGCACGAGCCCGACTCAACATCCGGCAACGATCACGCTTTCATCAGCGATCGTCAAAGTCGGTGGTTCGGTCACCGTCTTCGGCTCCTATTTCAACCCCGGTACCACCGCAACGATTTACTTCGTTCAAGCAAGCAGCACGCAACGCGCAACAGTGAGCATTGCTTTCACCGGCTCGTTCTCTAAAACCGTGACAATTCCCCTCACGGCGGTCCCGCGTGTCGCAGCCTCGATCAAGGCATGCGACACGTTTGGCGGTTGCGCAAGCCAGCCAGTAACTGTGACGGCGGCCTAACCGCTAAAACACCTCAGCGGCGAGAAGGTCGTCCAGCGTTTCGCGACGCCGCATCACGCTCGCCTTGCCATCGTTGAGCATCAGGACCTCCGGCCGCGGCATGCCGTTGTAATTGCTGGCCATCGCGAGGCAGTACGCGCCCGCCGCCGGCAGCGCAATGACGTCGCCCGGCTTCAGTGGCGGCATCTCGATGTCGGTGATAAGGATGTCGGTCGATTCGCAGTACTTGCCGGCGATGGTGACCTTGCCGCCGGCAGCACGGTCGGGGTCGGAGGCAAGGTACGCCTCGTAGCGCGCGCCGTAGAGCTTCGGCCGGATGTTGTCGCCCATGCCACCGTCGACCGCGACGTAGCGCCGCACACCTGGGATGTCCTTGATCGAGCCGACCGTGTAGAGCGCCATGCCTGCGGGCCCGGCGATCGAGCGCCCGGGCTCGACCACAAGCTGCGGCACCTTCAACCCGCGCTCCACGCAGCCCGCAACCAGGGCGTGACGAACGACCTCGACGAAATGGCGCGGCGTGGGTGGGTCGTCGTTGCGCGTGTACGCGATGCCCAGTCCGCCTCCCGCTCCCAGCTTGCGCGGCTCGAAACCCAGCTTGTCGCGCAGCTGCACGAGGAGGTCCAGCATCATGCTCATCGCGTGCTCGTAAGCGCCGAGGGCGAAGATCTGCGACCCGATGTGCGAGTGCAGGCCGATCAAATCGAGTCGGGGATGCGTCAGCGCTTTTTCGACCGCCCGGCGTGCGGCGCCGGACTCTATCGAGAAGCCGAATTTCGAATCCAGCTGGCCGGTCGAGATGTGATCGTGCGTGTCCGGCTTGACTCCGGGCGACAGGCGCAGCATGACTGGTGTCCGCTTGCCTTCGGGAACGACCTCCCGCAGCAGCTCGAACTCATACTCCCCGTCGATGACGATCGTCGCGCCGGCACGGTACGCGGCCTGCACATCCTCGCGGCTCTTGTTGTTGCCGAGAAAGTGAATGCGGTCCTGCGGAAAACCGGACTTCAGAGCAAGGTGGAGCTCGCCAGCCGACACGACGTCGAGGCCCAGCCCCTCCTCGGCCACGACCTGCAGGAACAGTGGCGAGGCGAAGGCCTTGGCCGAGTACAGGACCTGGCCGGCCGAGCCCATCGCGGCGACGTATTCAGAGGCGCGCTGGCGAACGGTCGCCTCGTCGTAGACGTAGAGAGGAGTGCCGTGCTTGCGAGCCAGTGCGACGAGGTCGCAGCCGCCCACCTCCATGTGGCCGGCGGCGTTCACCCGGTACGTGACCGGGAAGAGCAACTTAGGAGATCAGTTCGGGCTGGTGCCGCAGGAGCCGCAACCGCCGCCGCAGCAGCCGCCGCCACCCTCCGCGCTCCCGAAGTCGAGCGACCCGGATGATTCGCCGCCGGCGACGGCAAAGCTCGAGACAAGCACCCTGGTCCTCGTCGATTCGCAGGCCGGGCAGGCCTGGGATGAGTCCCGCTCGGCGAACCTCGTCAGGAGCTCGAACTTCTCGGAACAGCTCTGGCACCGATACTCGTAGATGGGCATTTCAGTGACTGATTCTAAGCTCGTTGAGCTTGCGCGATTGATCTCGGAATGGCCGGGCCTGGTGTCCGGGCCGCCCGAGGAGCTCATCGCCGACTCGCTGGTCCTGCTGGAGCACCTCGGTGAGGCAGACAGGGTGGTGGACGTTGGCTCCGGCGGCGGCCTGCCGGGATTGCCCCTGAAGATCGCCCGGCCCGCCCTTACCGTGACGCTGGTCGAGGCGGACCAGGCGAAGGCGGCGTTCCTGGTCCGGGCCTGCGCCGCGCTCGGACTGAGTGATGTCGCGGTCGTTGCCAGGCGCGCCGAAGACGTGGGGCGCGACCCGCTCTACCGCGAGTCCTTCGATGTCGCCGTCGCGCGCGCCGTCGCGCCGATGCCCATTCTGGCCGAGCTGTGCCTTCCGCTTGTCCGGGTCGGTGGGCGCCTGCTGGCGCAGAAGACCGAAAGCGAAGACCTGGATGGCGCCAGTCGCGCCATCGACGCGCTCGGGGGCGCAACCAACCGAGTGGTGCCTGCTCCATCGGCGGCCCGTCGCGCCGGCACCGTGGTCGTCATCGACAAGGTGCGGCCGACGCCGCCGGCCTACCCGCGCCGGCCTGGCATACCCGCGCGCAAACCACTTTAGAAAGAAAGACGGCGCGGGCCCAACCGACGCCGCTTGGCGGTGAACCGGGGGGATTTCTAGCTGAGGATGGCGGCGCCTCCGGCCTTGACCAGCTTGAGGTTGGTCAGCGCGAGACTCTGGACGGCGGAGGGAAGCGGTGCGTACTGGAGGTCGGAGCCCTCCGACTGGCCGCTGGAAACCAGCCACTTGAAGAGATAGACGACCGCCTTACCCTTCGTGGCGTCGCTGAACGAGGTGCGCAATATGACCCAGCTGAAGCCGGCGATCGGGTAGGTGGTGTCGCCCGGCTCATTTGTGATTGAGAAGTTGGTCGGGCTGATGCTTGTGTTCTGGGCTGCCGCTGCTGTCGCTCCGGCAACGTTTGCAGTTACGAATTTGCCGTTTGCGTTCTTGATGGCGGCCTGGTGCATGCCTGTCTGGACGACGTACGCAAGTTCTACGTAACCGATCGCTCCGTCAGTTGACGTGACGGTCTGTGCGACGGCCTGGTTGCCGCTGCCACCTACGCCTACGGGCCAGGAAACCGATTTGGCGGTGCCCACCTTCGCCTTCCACTCGCTGGAGACCTTGGCGAGATAGTCCGTGAAGATGTAAGTGGTTCCACTTCCGTCTGACCTGTGAGCGACGGTGATCTTGGTGCTGGGCAAAGTGACGCCCGAGTTGAGCGCCGCTATCGCGGGGTCATTCCACTTCGTGATATGGCCGAGAAAAATTGCGGATAGCGTGGCCGAGTCGAGGTTCAGCCGGCTCACGCCCTGTACGTTGAACGCGATGGAAACCACGCCGAGGGTGACCGGAATCTGCGTGAGCGTATCGGGACCGCCCGCTGACGTGATGTCGGCCGACGCCATCGGAACATCGCTCGCGCCGAAGTCAACGGTGTTTTTGATGAACTGCTGGATGCCCGCTCCCGAGCCGATCTGCTGGTAGTTGATCGTGACCTGCGGGTATTTGGCCGAATAGTCGTAAAAGGCCTTCTGAAAGAGGGGTGCGTCGAATGTGGATCCAGCGCCTGTGAGCGAACCGCTGCCGACGTCAAGCAGAGACGGCGAGGCGCTCGCAGTGCCGGTGCCGCCGCACGCGGTCCCGACGATGGCGGCCGCTACACCCACGAGCAGGATCCGCCAGATGAATGTGACTCGAAGCATCGAACCCCTCCTGAAACGCGATGGACTAACGGCCAACACGTTATGGATGGCGGTTTAAGAGCGGGTTAACCGGACCTTAAGCGTCATCACCCAAATCGCACTCATATACTCCGGCCGTGATCTGGGACCGGCGGCGCGAGATTGGACCGCTTGAACCGAACCTTCCACCCCGAGACCTCTTTGCCGAGCTGCTCGAGCACGCTCCGGTGATGGCGCTGCTGCTCGACGCGGGGAACCGCGTGGTGGGAGCGAACGAATCCGCCCGGGATTTTTTCGAGATCGAGCAGGCGAGGCTTCCCGCGAGCCTGGTCGAGGTGACTCTGGAATCGCGGCTGTTCGATGTGGTGCGACTGGATCAACCGAAGGCCGAGGCACAGCTGGTGCACCGCCGCGCCACCGTCTTGACCCAGCTGGTCGCCGGCCGGCGCGAGGGCGAGAAGCTTCTCTTCCTCACGAACATCACCGAGCTGAGACGGCTGGCCACCGTCCGGCAGGAGTTCGTCGCCAACCTGGTGCACGAGTTGAAGACCCCGATCACATCGTTGCGACTCACGGCGGAGAGCCTGCTCGGAGATCCTTTGCCGAAAGACAGGAGGCGTTTCGCGGAGCGGCTGGTCAGGGAAGCCGACCTGATGAGCAAGATCATCGACAACCTTCGCCAGCTGGGTGACATCGAGACCGGGACGATGGCGGTCGACGTTTCGGAGTTCGACCTGGCCGAGCTCGTGCACGACAGCGTGGCGCGCCTGGACACGGACCGGACGGTCAACAGCTCGGTTCCGGCGAACCTGGTCATCTCGACGGATCGTCCCAAGCTCGCACAGGCGCTGGGCAACCTGCTGGACAACGCCGCCAAGTTCTCACCGCCCGGCACGGCGATCGACGTGAACACCGAGGTCAAGGGCGAAGAGGTCGTGCTGAGCGTGCGGGATCGAGGACCTGGCATCTCGCCAGAGCACTGGAGCCGGGTCTTCGAGCGGTTCTACAAGGTCGATCGAGCGCGCCCAAGAGAGGCCGGCGGGTTCGGGCTCGGGCTGGCGATCACCCAGCACCTGGTCCAGGTGCTGGGCGGCCGGATCTGGACCGAGACGGCGCGTGAAGGCGGCCAGGTCTTCTACATCGCGCTGCCGCACCAAGTCTTAACGAACGCATAAACATGCCTTAACCAACCGCGGCATATCCTGATCTCGGGGGATGGCAGACCTTCGTCCTGTGATGCAGCCGATGGCTCTTGCGGGCAGGCCTGGGCTCCGCGCGGTGCACGGTGCGGGGAAGACCAAGATTAAGGTCGAACAGCTCACCTTTTATTACGGCAAGAACCAGGCTCTCCACAACGTGAGCTTTGAGATCCCGGAGAAGCGGATCACCGCGATCATCGGGCCCTCCGGATGTGGCAAGAGCACCCTGCTGCGTGTTTTCAACCGCATGTACGACCTGATCCCTTCCGCGCGCGCCGGGGGCAAGGTCCTCCTTGACGGAGACGACGTGATCACCACGCGCAAGCTGCTCGAGCTGCGACAGAAGGTCGGCATGGTTTTCCAGCGGCCAAGCCCGTTTCCGATGTCGATCCGCGACAACGTCGCCTTCGCACCGCGGCTGCTCGGCTGGAGCTCGTCACGCGTCAAAGAGGTCGTCCGCCAGAGCCTGGAGCGCGCGGCGCTTTGGGACGAGGTGCACGACCGGCTCGAAGCGCCGGCGACCTCACTCTCCGGTGGCCAGCAGCAGAGGCTCGCCATCGCCCGGTGTCTTGCCGTGAGCCCGCAGGTGATTCTCATGGACGAACCCTGCTCTGCCCTCGATCCCTTAGCCACGCTGAAGATCGAGGACCTCATGGCCGAGTTGATGCGCGACTACACCATCGTGATCGTGACCCACAACATGCAGCAGGCGGCGCGCGTCTCGGACTTCACCGCCTTCATGCTGATGAACCCCGAGGGCGGCTACGGCGAGCTCATCGAGTTCGCGCCGACGGCCTACCTGTTCAACCAACCGCAGGACCAGCGGACAGAGGCCTATATCACAGGCAGGTTCGGCTAAACCACATGCCGCGTCTTACATTCGAAAGGGAGCTCGCGAGCTTGCGTGAGTCGCTGGTCCGGATGGGCACGCTGGTCGAGTCGCAGATCGAGGCCGCCCTCGACGCGCTGCGCCGGCGCGACGGCGCCGCTGCAGAAAAGGTGCGCAACCAGGACCAGTATCTCAATGAGCTCTTCCGCCAGATCCGCGAGCAGGTCTTCATGGTCATCTCGACCCAGCAGCCGGTCGCGCGGGACCTTCGATACCTGATGGGCCTTCAGTACATCGCGATCGAGCTGGAGCGGATGGGGGATTACGCCGTGCGAATCGCGCGCATGACGAGCACCCTGGTCGCGCTGCCCGACAAGCCGCTGCGCGCCGAGTTCGGGCTCATGGGCGAACTCGCGATCGGCCAGGTGCACGACATCCTCGAGGCGATCATCGACCAGGACGTTCCCCGCGCTCGCGAGGTTGCGAGCCGCGACAACGAGGTCGACCGCCTCTGGCACCGCGTGTTCGAGGACCTGGTCAAGGAGATGGGCACCGGCGAAACCGACACCGACGGCGCGCTGCGCGCGGTCACCCTGTTGCTCGTCGCCCACAACCTCGAGCGAATCTCCGACCGCGTGACCAACGTGGCGGAGGACATCGTGTTCCTCGAATCCGGCCAGGTGGTCGAGCTGGGATGAGCCGGCCTGCCGGCAATGGCAGCGCCGGCAGGGTCCTGGTCGTCGAGGATGACGAAGGCATCCGCGAGATGCTCAAGTACAACCTGGTTTCGGCGGGATTCTTGGTGCAGGAAGCCCGAGACGGAGCCGCCGGCCTCCGCACCGCGCGCACGGCTCGGCCCGACCTGATCCTGCTCGACCTGATGCTGCCGGGCATGAGCGGCTTCGATTTCTGCCGCGCACTGCGGAAGACCAGTCGCGTGCCGATCATCATGATCACGGCCAAGGACGCCGAGGTCGACAAGATCGTCGGTCTCGAGCTTGGCGCCGACGACTACATCACGAAACCTTTCTCGATTCGCGAGGTCCTCGCCCGCGTCAACGCCGTGCTCAGGCGGGCCTCCCCGGATGCCAATGAGCCCAAGTCGATCCCAGAGCGTGACTCGATCGGAGACTTCAGCATCGACCGGGCCGCACGCCGGGTCGTCCTCGATGGACGCGATGTCAAGCTGACCGCCAGAGAGTTCGAGCTCCTGTCCTACCTGCTGGCGTTCCCGCGCCGCGTCCACACGCGCGACGTCTTGCTCGAAAACGTGTGGGGACACGAGTTCAACGGCGATCGTAAGACCGTGGATGTTCACATCCGCTGGCTGCGCGAGAAGTTTGCCGGCGTCGCGCCGTTCGAGATCGTGACCGTGCGTGGAATCGGCTACCGCCTGGATCGAACAGGCGAGCCCGCCGACCTCACCGAGTCCGGCTAGGTGGCGGCCGCCGTCGAAAGCGCCTCGACCGCGATGCCGCCGGCGAGGCGAGTTCCGGATCGATTTCGCACGGTGTCGGCGCTGGTCGCGGCGGCGGCCCCGGCGATCCTGGTCGTGATCGTCGTCATCCTCTTCCAGCAGGCGGCTCCGGCGGTGAGGCATTTCGGCCTGGGCTTCCTGACCGGGACCGAGTGGAACCCGGTCACCGACATGTTCGGCGCCCTGCCCGCGATCTTCGGCACGGTATCGACCGCCTTCCTCGCCCTGGTGCTCGCGGTACCCGTCGGAGTCGCGGTCGCGGTCGTCCTCGCCGAACAGGGCCAGACCACCCTGCGCGGCATCCTGGGCACCGGCATCGAGCTGCTGGCCGCCATCCCAAGTGTGGTGTATGGCATCTGGGCGCTTTACGTCCTCGCGCCCTGGTCATACCAACACCTGGAGCTCCCCATCTCGGACCGATTCGGCTCCATCGGATGGCTCTCGCAGCCCGGCGCGCGGAGCCTCTTCAACGCCTCGCTCGTGCTGGCGGTGATGATCCTGCCCACCCTCTCCGCGATCTCTCGGGAGGTGATCCGTGCCGTCCCCCGCGGATTGAAGGAGAACGCAGTCGCGCTGGGCGCGACATGGTGGGAAACCACCTGGCGCGTAATCCTGCCGTCGGCGCGCGCCGGCATCTTCGGCGCGACAATCCTTGCCCTTGGCCGCGCCCTCGGCGAAACGATCGCCGTGACGATGGTGATCGGCAACCGCTACGCGATCCCGCCATCGATCTTCTCGCCGGCGTACACGCTGGCCAGCGTGATCGCGAACGAGTTCAACGAGGCGACCGGAACGCTTTACCCGGCTGCTTTGATCGAGCTTGGGCTGGTGCTGATCCTCGTCACGCTCGTCGTCAACATCGTCGCGCTGCTCTTGGTCCGCTCGACCTCGCGCGAAGCGAGTCGCGCGGCATGAATCGAAACGTCCGGCGCCGATTCGCAAGCATGACCTGGCTCGGGGTCATGTATCTGCTCACCGTCCTGGCGCTCATTCCGCTGGGCCTGGTGCTGTGGTTCACCGTCAGCAGGGGCCTGCCTTCGGTGCTCCACCCGGAGTTCTTCACGAACTCGTTTCGTCCAGTTGGCATCCCAGGCGGCGGGATCGCCCACGCCATCGTCGGAACAGGGATCCTGGTCGGCCTGGCTTCGTTGATGTCGATCCCGGTCGGAATCCTCGGCGGCGTGTACGTGGCCGAGTACGCGGTCGACCCCTGGGCGAGCTGGGTCCGGCTCGCGAGCGACGTCCTGGTCGGCACTCCGTCAATCGCGATCGGACTCTTCGCCTATGCCCTGGTCGTCGTTCCGGTGCATCACTTCTCCGGAATCGCGGGCTCGGTCGCACTTGCGATCCTGATGCTGCCCATCGTCATTCGCACGGCGGAAGGCGCGGTCGCGCTCATCCCCCATGGACTGCGTGAATCGGGGCTCGCCCTCGGCCTCCCGCGCTGGCGTGTCTCGCTCCAGCTCATCCTCCCGGCCGCGGCTCCCGGCGTGATCACCGGCGCGCTCCTGGCCGTGGCGCGGGCATCCGGCGAAACCGCGCCGCTCCTGTTCACCTCATTGGGCAACACGCTCTTCAAAGTCGACCCCACGCAGGCCATGCAAGCCCTGCCGCTTACGGTCTACCAGTACGCGCTCCTCCCATACAAATCTCTGCAAGACCAGGCGTGGGGCGCCGCGCTCGTGCTGGTCGTGATGGTGCTGGGCATCAACCTGCTGAGCCGGTGGGTGCTGCGGCGCCAGATCCGGCTCGCCGGCCAGCTCTAGTGTCAAGAGTTCTCTTCGTCTGCCTCCACAATGCCGGTCGCTCGCAGATGAGCGAAGCGCTCTTCGAGCGCGCGGCGGGCGGCTTGCACGAAGCGCGCTCAGCCGGCACGACGCCGGCCGATCGCGTGCACGAGAGCGTCGTCACTGTGATGCACGAGGAAGGGATCGACCTGAGCGATCGCAAACCGCAATTGCTGACCACTGAGCTTGCGCAATGGGCCGATGTCGTCATCACCATGGGCTGCGGCGACGCGTGTCCGGTGATCCCGGGGAAGCGCTATGTCGATTGGGACCTCCTTGATCCCAGCGGCCTTCCCGTCGCACAGGTGCGCGAAATCCGCGATGACATTGCGAGGCGAGTGAATCTACTGGTGGAATCACTCAATCAAAATTCGTCTTGAATCAAGTGTTCGCGATGGCGGCCTTCGCGGTTAAACTCATTGCACTCCGCCACAGAGTCGTGAAATAAAAGAAGCGCACCGCGCATACGTTTCAGCAAAGGAAGGAGCAATCGTGGCAACGAAAATCCTGGAAGTGGCCGATGTGAGCGTGATCAGAGCCGCAGGCGGCGTCGTCTGCCGCAGCACGCGATCCGGCGAGACTGAGATCGCTGTCATCCACCGGCCCCAATACGACGATTGGACTCTGCCCAAAGGCAAGATCGAGCCCGACGAGAGTCCCGAGGACTGCGCTCTGCGCGAGGTCAGAGAGGAGACGGGGCTTCGCTGCGAGCTGATGCGCCCGCTCGGCTGCACGGCCTACGTCGACCGCCGCGGGCGCGACAAGGTGGCGTGCTACTGGGTGATGGAGGTGCGGGGCGGCCGTTTCAGGCCAGGCATCGAGGTCGACCGGCTGCTCTGGCTGACGGTCGAGGACGCGATCAAGCGCCTGACCTACGAACGCGACAAGACGCTGCTCGTACAGCAGGACCTTCCCTGACCTGATCCGGTAGCTGTTTCGAGGCTTCGCTAAGCTGGAGCCATGCAGACGATCGCCGCCGCCGACTCGTTGGTGATCGCTGGCGTCGAGCTGCGTTCGCGGCTGTTTCTCGGCACAGGAAAGTATCCGACCGACGAGTCGATGCTCGCCGCGCTGGAAGCTTCAGGTTGCGAGCTGGTCACTGTGGCGCTGCGCCGGCTGGACCTCGATGACCCGAAGAAGAAAACGATCCTCGACGTGATCGACTGGAAGCGCTACCGCATCCTGCCCAATACGGCGGGCTGCCGCACCGCGGATGAGGCAATCCGCATCGCGCGCCTGGCGCGCTCGATGGGCTTGTCGGACTGGGTCAAGCTCGAGGTCATCCCCGACCCGCGCTACCTCTTTCCAGATCCCGAGGAGACCCTGAAGGCCGCACGGGTGCTCGTCGGCGAAGGCTTCAAGGTCCTGCCGTACATCAACGCCGACCCCGTGCTTGCGAAGAAGCTCGAGGAGATCGGCACCGTGACCGTCATGCCACTCGGCTCACCGATCGGTTCCGGCCGGGGGCTCCAGACCCTGGAGCAGATCCGCATCATCATCGAAGAGGCTTCGGTGCCCGTCGTCGTCGATGCGGGAATCGGAGCGCCCTCCGATGCCGCGCTGGCGATGGAGCTCGGCGCCGACGCGGTACTGGTGAACACGGCGATCGCGCTGGCCAGGGACCCGGCCTTGATGGCCGCCGCGATCAGAGAGGGGGCGCAGGCTGGGCGAAAGGCTTACTACGCCGGGCGCATCCCGAAACGTGGCGAGGCCAGCGCAAGCTCTCCGGCCGAGGGCATCTCGCGACCGAGCTGATCATTCCGGTGGCGATGGCGATCGTGTCCAGCGCATCGGCTGGGCTGCGAGCGGCTGCTCCCTCGCCCCTTCGGGGAGAGGGGATTAAGCCTGTGAGACCCACCATCGTCCAGCTCCGAGGGCCGCATCTCACGGCGGCACAGCTCGAGCGCGAGGCCCTGCAGCTGGTCGGGGCATGCCCGGTGCCGGTCCTCGTGAGCTCGCGATGCGACGTGGCGCTCGCGACTGGCGCCGCCGGGGTCAACCTTCCGGAAAGCGACATCCCCGTCGCTGAGGCGCGGACCCTTCTCGGCCGGCGCCTCGTAGGTCGGTCGGTGCACTCGATCGCGGCTGCGCAGCAGGCTGAGAGCGAAGGCGCCGACTTCGTCATCTTCGGCCCCGTGTGGCAGAGCGCAAGCCATCCCGGCGCCGAGCCCGCGGGCCTGGCGGCGCTTGAGCGGGTGGTGCGAGCGGTGAAGATCCCTGTGCTTGCGATCGGCGGCGTGACCGAAGCGCGGATCGCGGAGTGCCACAAGGCGGGTGCGGCGGGCTATGCCGCGATTGGAATGTTCAGTTGATCACGCTGCAGGTCAACGGAAAGCAGGTCGAGCTCGAGCGCCCGACTGGGTTGCTCGTCTACCTGGCGCAGCTCGGGGTCAACCCGCGCGCCATCGCAGTCGAGCACAACGGAACCATCCTCGAGCGATCGGCGTACGAAGCCGTGACCCTGCGCGAGGGCGACACCGTCGAGATCGTGCGCATGGTCGGCGGCGGCGCGCCTAGCGAATCGCGAGCCGTTCCCTGATCGCCGCCTCGGCTTCCGCCCGCTCGTCCCACGGCTCAGAGCCGGACGCCATCCGCATCGACCGCTCGTGGCCTTTGCCGGCGAGCAGCACGCAGTCACCGGGCCGGGCCAGCTCGATCGCTCGGCGGATCGCGGCGCGCCGGTCGATGACGATCTCGTAGTCGTGTCCAGGCGCCTTGCCCTCCGCGCCCGTCTGCACGTCGCGGGCGATCTCGACTGGATCCTGGTCGAGAGGATCGTCGGTGGTGATGATGAAGAAGTCCGCGAAGTCGGCCGCCGCGCGGCCCATGCCGGGACGGTCGTGATCGGAGCGCGCGGTAGAGCCGAACACGACGATCAGGCGCCCGGGAGTGAAGGGACGCAGCTCGGCGAGGGCGCTGGCCAGCGCGCCAGCCGAGTGCGCGAAGTCGATGTAGACGCGAAAGTCCTGGCCCACGTCGACCGGCTCGAGCCTGCCGCGCACGCCTTCGAAACCGGCCAGCCCCGTGCCCACGGACTCGAGGGACACGCCGAGGGCCAGGCAAACGCCGGCTGCGCAGAGCGCGTTGTAGATGTTGAAACGGGCGGGCACGTGGAGCGTCACGTCGGTCTCGCCTAGCGGGGTCCTCATGCGAAAGCGCGAGCCTGTCCCGGTGACATTGAGGTCGAGCGGATGGAGGTCGGAGGCCGTCGTCAATCCATAGGTCCAGCGGCGGGCGATCGGGCGGCGCGCAAGGCGCTCGTAGCTCGCGTCGTCGCGGTTCAGGACGGCGGTCTTGTCGATTCCCTTGTCCGCCGAGCTCGCGGTCAGGTCGATCAGGCGAGCCTTCGCTTCGAGGTATTCGTCCCAGGTGGCGTGGTAGTCGAGGTGGTCGTGGCCGACATTGGTGAACGCCGCGACGTCGAAGTCGCAAGCCCCGACGCGCTCCTGCACGAGCGCGTGCGACGTGGTCTCGATGACCGCGCACGCGACACCCCCTTCGACCATCCGCGCGAGCCAGGCCTGGACCTCAGGCGCCTCCATCGTGGTCTGGCCGCTGAGGTTGTCCACCTCGCCGCCGCTGCCGGTGAAAGACACGGTGCTCATCGCCCCGGCCACCACGCCGCTGGCCTGCAGCACATGCTCGGCCATGTGGGTGGTCGTCGTCTTTCCATCCGTCCCGGTGACGCCGGCCACCCTGAGCTTCCGGGACGGCCGGCCGTAGAACTGCGCCGCCACCTGGGCCAGCCCGACCCGCGTGGAGCCCATTCTCAAGACGGGCGTCCCCCGTGGCAGCGTGACATCGCGATCGACCGCCACGGCGACCGCTCCCCGGGCGACAGCGTCGCCGACGAAAGCATGGCCGTCGGCCTGCAGCCCTTCGACCGCGACGAACAGGTCACCGGGCTTCACACGCCGCGAGTCATAAGCGATGCCTGTGATCTCGACGTCGCCGTTGCCATCCAGGGTGGCGCCGGGCACGCCGCCGGCCAGTTCGCCCAGTTTCATTGCTGGTGGGCAGCATAATCGGCGGATGATCGCCGACATCGGTGGCCGGAGGTTCGAGTGGGGCTCGCGGACCTACGTGATGGGAATCATCAACGTAACGCCCGACTCTTTCAGCGGTGACGGCCTCGGTTCGGATGAAGAGCGCGCTGTGTCGCAGGGAGTACGCATGATGCGCGAGGGTGCGGACATGCTCGACGTGGGAGGCGAGTCGACCCGCCCCGGCCACCAGCCGATCAGCACCGGCGAGGAGATCGCGCGCACCGAAGGGGTCGTCGCCCGACTTGTGCGTGAGACAGAGGTCCCGATCTCGATCGACACCTACAAGCTCGAGGTGGCGGAAGCGGCGGTTGCGGCCGGCGCCACGATGCTCAACGACATCTGGGGCTTGACGCGCTCGCCGGCTCTGGCCCAGCTCGCATCAAACAGGGGCTGCGCGCTGGTCGTGATGCACAACCAGGACGGGACGGAATACTCAGGCGACCTGATGGTCGAGATCAAGCGGTTCCTGCGCGAATCGATCGATCGAGCCCTGGAAGCCGGCGTGCCGCGCGAGAGGGTGCTGGTCGACCCCGGGATCGGCTTCGGCAAGACCGCGGAGCACAACTGGATCGTCATGCGGCGACTCGAAGAGCTGCGCGAGCTGGGTCAGCCGATCCTCCTCGGAACGTCGCGTAAATCGTTCATCGGCAAGGCGCTCGATCTGCCGGTCGACGACCGGATCGAGGGCACCGCCGCCACGGTGACCGCCGCGATCCTGCGCGGGACCGATGTCGTCCGAGTCCACGACGTGCGTGAGATGACGCGAGTGGTTCTGATCGCCGACCGCATGCGTTGACGATCGCCTACCTGGGCCTGGGCTCGAACCTCGGAAGGCGTTCCCGCAACCTCAGCGCCGCACGGAGGCGGCTGCGTCAAAAAGGAGCGCGCGTACTGCGTCAAAGTCGCGTCATTGAGACCGAGCCATGGGGCGTTCTCGACCAACCACGCTTTTTGAACCAGGCCGTCGAGGTGGACTGGCTCGGCACGCCCCGCCAATTGTTAAAAGCGGCCAAAGAAGTCGAGGCCGAAGGAGGGCGCAAGGGGGCTCCGCGCTGGGGGCCTCGCGTCATCGACGTCGACATACTGCTGTTCGGGGATCAGCGGCTGAAACAGCGCGGCCTCGTGATCCCACACCCGCGCATCGGCGAGCGGGACTTCGTGCGCGAATCGCTTCGGGAGCTTGGGGTAAATACCCCTATCAAGCCGGCCGGGCGTTGGTGAACCGGTAGCCGATGCCCGGGACGGCCAGGATGTAATAAGGACGCGAGGGCTGACTTTCTATCTTCCGTCGCAGGTTGCGAATGTGCACGTCGATCACGCGGGTCTCGATCGGGTACTCATAGCCCCAGATCGAGTTCAGGATCTTTTCGCGGCTCAACACCTTGCCCGCGTTGCTCGCGAGGAACGTCAGCAGGTCGAACTCAGTGTGGGTGAGCTCCACCTCCTTGCCCGACTTGTACGTCCGCCGCTCGTTGACGTCGATCACGAGGTCGCGAAACTCGAGCCGGCTGCGCATGGCCTCGGCCGACTCGAAGCGCGTGCGCCTCAGGTGGGCAGTCATGCGAGCCACCAGCTCGCGCAAACGCAGCGGCTTGCCCACGTAGTCGTCCGCTCCGATCTCCAGGGCGACGACGACGTCGATCTCCTCGGAGCGAGCGCTCATCATGATCACCGGCACGGCAGGATCCACCTTGCGCAGCTCCCTGCAGACGTCGAAGCCCGCGCCGTCGGGGAGCGTGACCTCCAGCAGGACGAGGCTGGGATGTGACTGCTCGACCTGGCGCAGCGCGTCACCGGCCCCATCGGCCTCGAGCACCTGGTAACCGTCCTGCTCGCACGCGGCGCGCACCTCCCGGCGGGTCGCGGCGTCCGGGTCGACGATCAGGACTTTCCGAGAAGAATCCACTACCGAAGCCACTTTTCCAATCCTAACCGATTTGAAGGATTGTTAGGAGATGTTGTGTTTCAGCCCACGAACGTAGGCTCGTGACTTCTTTTCGAGGGCGATGAGCTTCGCCCCAGCTCCCGAAAGCACCAGCTCCCAGGCTCCGGGATAGGTCACCTCCTCGCCTCCGAACTCGGACTTGAAAAAGCCCAGACCGTGCCAGGGATGGTCCGGCCCGGCGCCAGGAGGCGGCACGCCCCAGAGGTCGAAGTCCCGGCAGCCGGCCTCCGCGGCGGAGCTGATCGCAGACCACCAGGCGAGGTCGTTGCCCATCAGCTCAGGATGAACGCCGCTGCGTCCCGCGAACAGGCTGTAGGCGCGGCCGGCATGGCGAGCGACCAGGACTGTGGCGAGCGCCTCATCGGCGGCCTCCTGGTAGGCGACGTAGGTGCGACACCAGGGCAACAGCTCGAGTAGAAGCGCGTAGTAGCCGCGGTCCGGCAGATGGATGGACTCGCGCCGCTCGACCGCAGCCGATTGGCGCCCCAGCTCGGCCGCGTCCTTGCCTTCCTTGACGACCACACCGCGACGCTGGCCCGCGCGGATGTTGTACCTACGCCCGTGCCGGAAGCTCTTCAGCAGCTCGTCAGGAGGACGCAGCTCGATGATGCGTGTGTGCTGCGGCTGCGTCGGCGCGGTCGCGGCAAACCGCCGTTCTGTCAGCGCTTCCTGGAGAGCCGTCGGCCCTTCTGGTTCCACGAGCAGGCGGGCCATCCTGGCGTCCCGTGCCCATTCCACGAGCGCGTCGACGGCTTCCCCGGTCGCCGGCACGGGACCGCGTGGGATGTACGCCTCACGCGCCGGGCCCACCGAGCGCACCTGGACACTTGCCATCGCGCCGCCTTTGAGGCGGATCCTCTCGACGCTCCATCCCGCGCGCGCCTGGACTTCTCCCCAGGCCCACGACTGCAGAAGGGGAGCGGGTGAGCTTCGCTCTTCGAGCTCGCCGTCCCACCGCGAAGCCTCACTCATCATCCCGGGCCGGGTTCGGTGACGAGTGCCGGCTCAAGGTGAGCGATGTCGTTGGAGCCGGCGATGACCATCCGGCCATCGGGATGCTCGATCACCGAGATGGATGCGTTCTGGATCTTGAAGGGGAAGAGCCCGTGGCTCGGGCGGCCGACCGCGCGATGCAGCGCGACCTGGATGACGCCACCGTGGGTGACCACCAGCAGGTCTCCATGCGCATGGCCCTCGAGAATTGCGTCCAGCGCGGCCACGACGCGGGTTTCGAACCGATCGGCTCCTTCCCCGCCAGGCACGACGTCCCAGTCCGGCTCCTCGTTCCATCTCGCCCACGCTTCGGGAAACCTCTGGGCGATCTCCTCGGTGCGCAGACCCTCCCACTCTCCGAGGTAGATCTCGCGGAGGGCGGGGCGGGGCTCAGGGTCAAGGCCGATCGCCGAGCCGATCGCCTCGGCGGTCTCGAAGGCACGCTTCAGGTCACTCGCAAAAAAGCCCGTGAACCGGCGGCCGGCAAGCCGGCGCCCGAGCAGCTCGGCCTGCCGCCGGCCCTCGCCCGAGAGGGGAGGATCGAGCTGGCCCTGGATGCGATGTTCGCGATTCCAGGTGGACTGCCCGTGGCGAACGAGGATCAACCGCGCGGGCGTAGGCTTGGGCGCAAGCGGTAGGTCTGGCGGCTCCGAGCGCGCGGATCTAATCTCGATATCTATACTAACTTTCTCTTAATCCCCCGATCGGGCTGGGCCGATCTCAGGAGAATTGCTCTTGCAATCGCACGGCTCACTGGCCGAAAATTCCCTTCGATCACTTCTGGAGGCTGCTCAAGGCGAGCGCTCCACAGGTACCCTTACCGTCCGCAATGGAAACGGACAGTCGGCCTCGCTTTATTTTCTGTTCGGCCACCTTTTCCACGCCCAGAGCGATGGAAAGGCAGGCGACGACGCCGTCGTTTCCGCCCTTCACTGGACCAGGGGCGATTTCGAGTTTGACGCCAAAGCCAAGCTGCCGGCCGACGAATCGGTCAAAGCCGGCATCTCGGAGCTGGTCCAGACCGCCGAGTCAGCGCCCAACGTGCCGGGCGCTGCCGAGCCCGCGGCCCAGGTCGAGGCCAAGGCGGAGAGGATCGAGGCACGGGTTGATCGCAGAGATCATGTTGAACCGGAGAGAAAGGTGGAAGCACCCCAGCCGAGACGCGGCGTGAAGCACCGCCCGCAGCCGAAGCACGGTCGCGAACCTATCCCCGTTCCCGCGGGGCAGATCATCTACGACTCCCTCAAAACGTCGTTCGTGGATTTCCCGCGCCTGATCACGACCCTCGAAAAGGAGGGCTACACGGGCTACGTGCGCTTGCTGACCGACGAAGCCTCGGGACTGATCCTGTTCCGCGAGGGGTCGGCGCTCGAGTGCTTGTACGACGGGGCCGCGGACGCCGGCAGTCTCGTGCTCGGCAAGCAGGCGCTGCAGCGGTTCAACGACGACGTGACGAGCGGCCACGGGGTGCTGGACGTGGTGGGACTCTCGCCGGAGCTGATCGACGGCCTTTACGAGCTGACTGTTTCCAGGCCGATGTACACCGAGCTGTACGCGGCCTGGGTGGACATGAAGGCGCTTCTCAAGTTCCTCAGCGACCGCAAGTTGAGCGGAAGCGTGATGATCCGCTCGGCGGGTGGCACCGGCGTGATCATCCTTGCCGACGGCGAGCTCGCCGGCGCTTACACCAGCGAATCCCGGGACATTTCCGACAAGCCCGACCGGGCGCTTGCGCTCTGCGACGACCCCGCGGCGATGATCGAGGTCAAATCGGCCGACGCGGTGAAGCATCCACCCCTCGATGTCGACGAGATCGTGGGCGGGCTGCGGGGCTCGCGCGGCTCGCAGGTCGCCGCGCCAATGCCGCCGGCGCCCCCGTTGGCGGCCGCGGCCGCGCCCGAGCCCGTCATGCCGACCAACCCGACGATGCCAGTCATGCCCGCCGAGCCGCCGACCGCGCAGATCCCGACCGGCGGCTACTCCAACTACACGCAACCCACACCGCCCTCGATGCAGGTCGCGCCGACCACGCCGCCACAGTCATCCGGACCGCAGCTCGATTGGGCGACCATCGTCGCGGAACTGCAGGCGATGGCGGAAGACGCCCTGGGCAACCGGGCGCGCAAGGTGAAAGACATACTCGGCGCGGCCGATCCGTCGCTCGGCGGCGTGGAAGCAGCGATCGACCAGATCCCGAGCATCTCGCTGCTCTTCGTGGATTCCTCGCGGCTCGAGCAGCTCGCCCAGGAGATGAGGGCCCGGCTCAAGTCGCACCTCTAAGGCGCACGTAGCCTTAACAGGGTGGGCTGCCTCTCCTTCGTTTCGCGCTTAGCCTCAGCTACGGTAGGTCGGCTGGGGGCAATCAGCGGGTCCCATCCTCATCGCGCTTGCGCGCAGGAACCGACGCGGGAGAGGGCAATCAGTAGGTCCCATCCTCATCGCGCTTGCGCGCAGGGCCCGCGGCAGCTGCGCCTGTTTGGCGTAGCGACGATCGGGACGCTGTTGCTGATTCCTCTGACCGCGTGCGGCGGCAACCCGCCCCAGATCGTCGACTACTCGCCCCAGCGCGGCGCGATCGAAGTTTCAACGGCGGCCCCGATCAGGATCGCGTTCGACCACGCCGTCGACCAGGCGTCCGTGGAGAGCCGGCTGCACCTCCTCCCCGTGTCCAACGGCAGCGTGCACTGGGAAAGCGCGCGCCAGCTCGTTTACGACCACACCACACTGCTTGCAAGCACGACCTACGAGGTCATACTCGAGGCGGGATATCGAGACCTGGCGGGCAACACCTACTCGCTGCGCCACCACTGGTCCTTCGTGACCGAGGGCCCTCCCAATCTCGCGAACTCGACCCCCTCCGACACCGACACCGGCGTCGACCCCGCCGCATATATCGACCTCGCCTTCACGCGCGAGATGAACGCGACGAGTCTGCGGTCGGCCGTCACCTTCAACCCCAGCATCCCGTTCGACGTGCGGCTGGACCCCGCGGATGGCCGTCGAGCCGTCATCGCCCCCTCTCAGCTTCTGGCCCCTAATACGACGTACGAGGTGTCGGTCAACACAGCGGCTCTCGATATCGACGGCAATCAGCTTGGCCGCGATCAGACGATTCGTTTCACGACAGGCTCTCAGCAGGCGCTGAAGGGCTGGCTCGCCTTCGCGACCGACGGTGCGGGCGGCGCCCCGGGTGGATTGTGGATGGTCAATGAGACAGCCTTCCCGCGCCAGCTGTTCAACAACACCCCGGTGCACTCGTTCAGCTGGTCGCCAGACGGCGAGAGTCTTCTGATCCAGGGCGACGGCGAGTCCTGGTCCGAATTCGTACCCGGCAGCGGCGCCGTGCAGCTCACCTTCAAAGGCACGTGGGCGGCCACTCTCGCCTCGGGCATGGGATACGCGTACATCGACGACGCCGGGGTCTTGCATCGACAGTCGGCTGACGGGGTGGACGAGGCGATCGCCACCGACGTGGCGCAGGCCACGGTCGCACCCACCGGGTTGAGGATCGCTTACGTGCAGGGCGCGCTCGCACCGAACAAGGTCTGGGGCTACGACGTCGGCCTGCGCGCGCGCTACCAGCTTGCGGTCGACACGGGTGCGGTGTCCGACGTCAGCTGGGCGCCGTCAGGAAACCGCATCGCATATCTCCGTGACGAGGGTGGGACGGCGAGCCTTCAGGTCAAGAACCTGACCGGATCAGGCAGCACGACGACGGTGGCCTCCGGAGACCTCGGGCCCCCAGCCTGGCTTCCGGACTCGACCCACCTCGTCTTCGCAGCGGCCACCCAGTCGGCAAGCGGCACCTCCCACAGAGCTTTCGTGGTCAACGTCGTCGCTCCCCCCGCCGCTTTGACCTCCGGATCCGCCCTGCCGGCGGACCCGAACGTGGACCTCTCGGCGCCGGTCCCGTCACCGGACGGGCATCAGATCGCGTTCGTCAGCGGCAACCAGGTCTGGCTGATGAATGCGGACGGAACAAGCCCCACCGCACTGACGCGATACGACCCGGCGTCGTTTCCCTATTCGTGCCGCGCGCTTGCGTGGACCAGGGCCTGATTTCCGGCGACGACCTGCTCAAAGAGCTGTTCCAGGCGGTCGGCGGTTCGCGTCCATGAGAACCGTTGGGACAGCAGCCTGCCTCGGCGGCCCATCTGCTGCGCGAGCTCGCTGTTCTCGAGTAGGCGTCCGATTCGCTCCGCATACGCCGCTGGATCGTGCCGGTCGATGAGATATCCGCTGACCTCATCGCGCACCACAGACCGCAGCCCGGAAACGCCCGAGGCGACGACGGGACACCCGCACGCTTGCGCCTCCAGTGCGACCAGGCCAAAGGACTCGCTGTAAGACGGCATCACACAGACATCGGCTGCCGCGTAGAAGTACGGCAGCTCATGGTGGGCGACAGAACCGACGAAGTCGACCCGATCGCGCACACCGACCTCTGCGGCAATCGCCTTCAGTCGCGCCTTTTCGCTCTCGTCGCCCTCGTGGCTGTCCTCGCCGAGGATCAGGAGCCGCACGTCGTCATGGCGCCGGTCGCGCAGAAGCCCGAGGGAGCGAATCGCGACCTCGACACCCTTGAGCCGCTCCAGCCTGCCCACGAAGAGGAGGAGCCGCCCGCTGCCGTATCCGATCTTGCGCCGGGCGACGGCCCGATCCATGGGTTGAAACATCCCTAGGTCGACTCCGGGTGGCACTACGCAGACGCGCTGCGGGTCCGCGCCGTAGCCGGCGATCAGCTCCTGCGCCTCGTCCTCGGTCGAAGCGATCAGAAGGTTTGCCTGTTGGGCGAGCTCAGCCTCGACGCGAATGCGAAGCTCAGGCTCCGGCCGGGCGCCGGCGGCGAGCGTGCGATTCTTCACCAACCCGAGCGTGTGCGCGATGTGCGCCCAGCCGGTGGCCAGCTCAGGCCGGAGAAGGCAGGCGACCTCACCCGACAGCCAGTAGTGCGAGTACAGGAGGTCGTAGCTGATGTCCTGTTGGGCGGCGAACTCCTTGATCCGGGCGGCGAACGACGGTACCTCCCGATACAGGGAGTACTTGTCGAGCCCGTTGCCCGCGGGGAAGTAGATGACCCGCGAGAGGGGGGCAAGAGTTTCGATATCCGGGTCGTCGATGGACTGCTTGCGGGTGAAGATGTCGGTGGCGATGCCCCGCTCGCTGAATGCGGTGCAGATCTCTCTTACGTAGACATTGAGGCCGCCGTTTGCGTTCTGGCCCAATGAAGCTGTGGGCGACGTGTGCATGGCAACGACCGCGATCCGCCGGCGGGCGGCACGGTTGGCGCTGTTTCTGGTCGCCTCAGCCACGGTAGGCCGATCTCGCGTCAAGCCAGCGCCGTGAGACGCAGCAGAAGCCGGAACGAGAGACCGGCGAGCAGGATGCCATACCAGTAAAACCTACGCGCTCAGCAGCTATTCCCGCCGAGGCCCGGGAATAGAGGCGGTTATGATTTGGCGCGCGATGCGCCTCCCGAAGGGCTTCAAGCTTTCCGTGCTGATCGCGCTGGCGGTACCGGTGCTGGTCGGCCTGACGGCGATCACAACCCTGGCCGACAGTTCCCCTTCACCGTCACCCTCAGGCACCGCCGGGGCGCTCCCAGGCGACCCGACAAGGGGAGCCACACTCTACGGCCAGAACTGCGCCACCTGCCATGGCGCCGGCCTCGAGGGAGGGATCGGAGCGGTCCTCAACCCGATCGACAAGCTGCCTGGCGTGCCGAACTCGCTCGACCCGAATTTCCTGATCAGCATCATCACCAACGGCCGCACGCCGCAACCCGGTGACCCCAAACAGATCGCGATGCCGCCCAAGGGCGGAAACCCCGGCCTGACCGACCAGGACGTGAAGGACCTGGCCGCGTACATCATTCAGCAGAACAGCATTCAAGGCGGAGCGCCCCTCTCTCCAGGTGAGCTCGCCAAGCGAACCATCCTGTGGGTCGGGATCGGGATAGTCGCCATGGTATTCATCACCTTCCTGCTCGCGGAGTACAACATGCGGTGGATCGCGCGCCGCGCGGCGGCGCGACGGAAGTAAGCGCCGAACCGGCGGACGCCGACCACCCGAAGGCGCCCCCACTCGTACCGACACCCGCAGGCGGTTCGCCACGGGTCCTGATCCTCTTTAGCGACACCGGTGGCGGCCATCGAGCCGCCGCACGCGCCCTCACCGATGCCCTCAAGCTGCTCGATCCAAGCTGCATCGTGACGGTTGCCGACCCGTTGATCGGGCAAGGCCCGACGGTGGTCAGACGGCTCGCCTCCCTTTACTCGCCGGTGATCCGCCGGTCGCGCGCCGCGTGGGGCGCGGTCTATCACACCAGCAATACCAGGCCCGCGTTCGCCGCGATCCGCGCAGTTTTCGGCCCCGGTGTACGCAGCTCCGTAGTCGATCTTTTGAAGACGCACGACCCCGACGTCGTGCTGTCGGTGCACCCGCTGCTCAACCACATCAGTCACCAGGCGATTCGAAAGAGCGGCCGGCCGCGCGCGCTCATGACGGTGATCACGGACCTCGTCGATTTTCACCGCGGCTGGACCTTCAGCCAGGCCGACCTCGTGATCGCACCGACCGAGCTCGCGCGCAAGGTGGCCCTCAGACGCCGGGTGCCGTCTGACCGGGTCAAGCTGCTCGGGCTTCCCGTCGACCTTCGGTTCCGGCCGCCTGCCCCAGGTGAGAAGCAGGCGCTGCGCCGGCGCTTCGGGCTCGACGAGGGCCGGTTCACCGTGCTGGTGATGGGCGGCGCGGCCGGTATCGGACATCTCCCTCAGCAGGTGCGCGCCCTCGCCTGGGAGCCCTACCAGTGGCAGCTCGTCGTCGTGGCCGGACGCAACGAGAGGCTGCGGCGGCGCTTGCAGGAGCTCCGCTTTGCGACGCCCACCCTTGTCCTAGGGTTTGTCGAGTACATGCCAGAGCTGATGCGTGCCTGCGACATGGTGGTGACCAAAGCAGGTCCCGGTGCGATTGCCGAGGCGCTCGCCACGGGGCTGCCGCTGATCATCACCGGCTTTCTGCCGGGACAGGAGACGCCAAACGTCGACTACGTCGTCGACTCGGGCTTCGGCGCCTATGCGCCGAAGGACTCGGACCTGCTCGACGAGGTGAGGGTTCTGGCCGAAGGTGGACCGACGTGGCGCGAGATGTCACGCAAGGCGCAGGACCTCGCGCATCCCTACGCCTCGTCGGACATCGCGCGTGAGTGCCTCCTGCTCGCGGCGCGCTACAGGGCGTCGGCGCAGGCGAGCCGGTAAGGGCAGAGCCGGCAGCGCCGCCGCTCCGGTCGCGCCTCGAACAACCCCTCTCTAACTCCCGCTGCCACCTCCGTGGCCTGGCTGGTGGCGTCGGTCACGAGGTCTCCAACCTTCTCGACCTTCACCGTCTCACCCGTCGCCAGGTAGACGACCTCCAGCTCGATGGGGTCCAGTCGCAGCGCATTGCTTGCGCCTAGCGCATACAGCGCGACTTGCAGGTCCCGCCGGCGGCGAGTCAGCGGCCGGCCGCTCTTGTAGTCGACGATTCTCCAGCCTGAGTCCGTGCGATCGATGCGGTCGATGACGCCGCGAAGCGTCCATCCGTCGACCGCGGCACTGAAGGGATGCTCGAGAAACTCCGCCGGTGCGTCGAATCCTCCCCGGCTGCGATAGGCCTCCAGCTGTGCCGCGCCGATCCGCTTGAACGTGGCAGCGCGCCGCGGATCCGGAAACGCGCTCACGAGCCAGACCCCTTCGTGAATCGACTTCAGCGCCTTGGCGGTAACCTGGCGGCCGCTCCTTCGAGCTTCGCCCGCCTGGCGCAGGACCTCGTGCTGGATCACGCCGTGCACGGCCTCCGCGCTCTGCGCTGCCGGGAGCCGCTGCTCCTGTCGGAACCAGTACTGGCGAGGGCACTCCCGATAGGCGGCGATCGCGCTGTACGACAGCACGACCTGGCCGGGTTTCCTCGTCGCCATTCGGCGCGCGGGAGGCTGCGTTACGGCTTCGAACGTACGCTCGCAAACCGTTCGCGCGCCCGCGGCGCGCACCTCCTCGAGAAACCGCGAATCTCTCCATCGGCGGCCGCCTTCGTAGTGCGAGGCGCGGGTCAGGTACAGCTGGTTCCTGGCTCGAGTCATGGCGACGTAGAGCAGCCGCCGTTCCTCTGCGACCACGTCCTCACGGCCGCGCACAAGCGGTTCCAGGACGGAAGGGGGCAGCTCGAAACGAGGCGACCTGCCCGACTGCGGCAGACGTCCTTCGACCAGCCCGGGCACGAAGACGGCGTCGAACTCGAGCCCTTTGGCCTGGTGGATGGTCATGACGTGGATCGCGTCGTCCGCCGCCTCGACCGGAGCCGGCTCTTCGTCCTCTCCGGACAGGAGGACGAGGTCCAGGTGCTGCATGTAAGCCGTGAGCGACCGATCGACCACGGTTTCACAGAACTCGGCGATCATCTCGGCAAAACGGCTCACGTTCGCGGTGACACGCGCTGCCTCGCCTGCCTCCAGCGTGTCGCCGACTGCTTCGAGGTAGCGGGTGCGGTTCATCAGCTCGAAGAACAGGTCACGCACGTCGAGCCGGGTCGCGGCCGAGGCAAGCTCCTCCAGGAGGCTCGCGAATGGCGCCGCGGGCTTGGAGGCCTTGATGGCGTCGAGGGGCAGCTTTTCACCGCGATCCCTGAGCACGGCCAGCGCTCTCGAAGGATCAAGGCTCAACGGCGGGCGGGTGATCGCTCGGGCGATTGCCACCACGTCGCAGGGGTCACGCAGCACCCGCAGCAGCGCGATGACGTCCCTGATCTCCGCGCGGTCGTGAAAGCCGCGGCCTCCGATCACCACGTGAGGTAGTCCCTGCGCCGCCAGAGCCGACGCGATCGGCCGCGCGATCGCATTGGTCCTGCAGAGCACCGCGATCTCGCGCAGCGCTGTTCCACGTTCAACAAGATCCGCCGCCTGGGTGGCTATGGACGCCGCCTCGGTCATTCCGTCGGGGCAGCTCCACAGCTCGACCTTGGGTCCTGGCTTGGCGGAAGCCAGTTGTTTGGGAAGCCTGCCGGCGTTATTCCCGATCAGCGTGGCGGCGGCAGCCACGATCTGGTGCGAGCTTCGCCGGTTCCGGCCCATGGTCATGGTGCTGGTGTTTGGAAAGCTGGCGACGAACCTTTCCAGGCTGGCCCGGGAAGCCCCTCGAAAGCGGTAGATCGATTGATCGTCGTCGCCGACGACAAACGGCTGGGTCCTCGAGGCGACGAGCTCGACCAGGCGTTCCTGCGCCAGGTTGAGGTCCTGGTACTCGTCGACCAGCACGCTCATGTAGCGAGCGGTGTATGTATCCAGGAGCTTCGGGTTTTCCTCGAGCATCCGGACCGTGAGCAGGAGGAGGTCCTCGAAGTCGAGAAGACGGCGCTTCCTGCATTCTCTTTCGTACGCGCGAAACAACCGGACGCACGCGCGCATCAGCTCGCCACGCTCCGCGTCGTCGGTCGAGGCCGCCCAGGCAGCGAGTCTTCCGATGGGTACGAGCTCCTGCTTCATCCGCTCGAGCATTTGCAGTGCGGGCGCAACCAGGTCGTCCGGGCGCTCGTCGCCCGTCAGGGCGTTGTCGCCCAGCTGCCACATAAGCTCGCGGGCCACAATCCAGCGGTCGGCGCCGGTGAGAATTCGAAAGCCGGCCGGGACCCCCACCGTGCGGCCGTCCGCACGCAACCACCCGAGGGCGATCGAGTGAAACGTCCCCACGGCGGGAGCAGCGGCGCCGATCCGCTCTTCGATCCGCTGGCGCATCTCCGCCGCGGCGCGTTCGGTGAAGGTCATCACGAGGATCGAAGCCGGAGACAATCCGCCGGCGACCAGCCGGCTGAAGCGCTCTGCGATGACCGCCGTCTTACCGGTGCCGGCCCCGGCGACCACGCGGATCGGACCGCCCCCGATGGCGGCGGCCGCGCGCTGTTCGGGTCCTAGGCGGGTGCTCATTGCGCCGGCGTGGAGTGGCCGATTCGGACCCGAAGCGCCCGAACCTTGCGCCCCAGCTCGAGACCGTTCAGCCGGCCGAGAATGGCCTCGGAATCCAGCCGCAGCTGATGGGCCAGCGCCGGGCTGGAGGTGGTGACCACGAGCGTGCCGGAATGGAGCTCGATCTCGTCGCACAGACCGGCCGGCTCCGCCCCGATCACAGCTCGAAATGCCGAGGCCACCTGGGTGCCCATCAGCCTCGCGCCGCCGGGCTGGCGGCGCAACACTCTCGGCAGGATATTGCCCAATTTATCCACAGGCTTCGATCCTGCCTTCGATGACGGTCCAGACCATCGCATTGGCGATGAGCTCGGGAGGGAAAGGGCCAGCCTCGACCGACGTGATGATGACCTGGCCTTCGCCCCCGACCTGCCTCAGGAGGGCGGCCCTGCGTTCGGCGTCGAGCTCGGACAGAACATCGTCCAGCAGGAGTACGGGGCGCTCGCCCGTGCGCCTGGCCACCAGAGCCGCCTCAGCCAGCTTCAGGCTCACCACCGCGGTGCGCTGTTGCCCCTGCGAGCTGTAGGCGCGTGCGTCTTGACCCTCGAGCAGAACGCGCAGGTCGTCGTGATGCGGCCCGACGGTCGTGGACCCCCGCCGGAGGTCTTCCGCCAGCGAGTTATGCACAGCCTCGGACAGATCCTTGGGAGGCCCCTCGTAGCTGATATCCAGGCGCTCGCCACCGGCGATTTCGGCATGGTAACGGGCTGCCTCCGGCTGCAGCTCCAGGACCGCCGCCGATCGGGCCGCCGCCACCTCGCCTCCGAGCCGGATCAGCTCCTGATTCCACACGTCCAGGACGTCTCCGCCCTCCTCGCCCGCGGCGATCCGCTTGAGGAGGCTGTTGCGCTGCTCGAGGACCCGTTTCAGCCCGGCCAGGGCGCGGGCGTAGCCGGGCTCTATTTGGACCAGCATCTGGTTGAGAAACCGGCGTCGCAGCTCGGGTCCGGCCTTGATGAGGCCAAGGTCGTCCGGCCAGAACAGGGTGACCCGGAAGCGGCCGGGTAGATCGAAGGCCCTGCGCCGGACACCGTCGACCTCGATCACTCGCCGCGCCCGGTCGCCTTCCACGGTGAGGGTGATGGCGAGCTCAGCTGTGATCCCTCCGCTTTCGACCTCAGCCTCGATTCTCGCCATCGGCGCGACGGGGCCCACGAGCTCGAGCTCGCGCCGCGCCCGTGGAGAGGACGAGAGGGCAAGCATCGCGACCGCCTCGAGCAAGTTGGTTTTGCCCTGCCCGTTGGCGCCGATGAAGACATTCACCCCTGGCCCAGGGGCGAGGTCCAGCTGGGCGTAGTTACGGTGATTTCTGAGTCGCACCCTGCGGAGTCGCACTCCGCCTTAGGACATCCTCAGGACATCGCGACCCGCACGGGCATGATCACGTACAGGTAGTGCTCCTTGCCCGGCGGTCGAAGGAGCCCGGGGCTCAGGGGGCCGTCGAACAGCAGCTCGACCTCGTCCTCCCCGATGACTCCCAGGGCATCCAGGACGTAGCGGGCGTTGAACGCGATCTGGATGTCGGAGCCATCGACGTCGGCGGCCATCTCCGCCTTGCTGTCCCCAACCTCGTTGGTGGTCGCTGAAAGGATCAGCGCACCGGCCTGCGCCTTGACCCGTATGACGTTCGCGCTGTCACGGGCGAAGAGCGACACGGCGCGGACCGTCTGCGTGAGCTCGCTCGTGGACACCCGGACCTTGGTCGAGCTTTTGTTGGGGATAACCTGTGCGTAGTTGGGATACTTTCCGTCGATCAGCCTCGATGTAAGCTCGGAGGTGCCCGCCCGGAAGAAGATCTGGTTGCGGGCCTTCGAGATGATCACCTCGACCTTCCCAGGCTCGCCTTTCAACACCCTCGAAAGCTCGGCGAGGGCCCGGGCCGGGACAATCAGGCTGGCTTCCAGGTCGGCGGGGCCGTTGGCGGCAAGCTTGCGCACCGCAAGCCGGTGACCATCGGTCGCGGCCAGGGTCAGGCTGCCTCCCTGGATCAGGACAAGCACCCCGGTCAGGACGGGCCGGGCTTCGTCTGTCGAGGCCGCCATCTGCGTCTGCTCGACCGCACTGACCAGCTCGTCCAGGGCAACCTCGAGACGGTCGCCCTCGTC
>Ga0208356_1000028_pt1 | contig 60444 bp, 56 predicted proteins | sample NGESurshal072012_4_FD_184467 | JGI IMG/M metagenome (GOLD analysis project Ga0208356, IMG submission 184467) | Arctic peat soil microbial communities from Barrow, Alaska - NGEE Surface sample 53-1 shallow-072012 (SPAdes) | ecosystem: Environmental > Terrestrial > Soil > Wetlands > Peat ... | reverse complement strand
AAGAGACTCATGCATCGCAGCAATTCCGGCTAAAATCGTTTTCCAGACGAGGACGTTCTCACTTTGGTGGGGGAGCAACGACAAACTCTGGGGTGAGCGTGACCCTAGCGTTAATGGAATTTGCGATGAAGCAGTGTGCTTCGACGCCTTCCATGGTTTTGCGGGCAGGCTCGAGTTCGGCGTCGCTCTTGAGGATGACGCGGGGTAGGACCGTAACTTCGGTGATGTGATACTCCCCCTCAACGTTCTCGAGCAGACCTTCGGCTTCGCTTTCATATATTGCCGGTGATGGACGAGTTCGGTTTTGAGGGTGTGGAAGAAACTCTCCATCGGAGCATTGTCGTAGCAGTCGGCCTTGCGGCTCATCGAGACCTGGAAGCCGGCGGACTGCATCACCTTGCGGTAATTCGCCGAGGCATATTGAACGCCGCGATCGGAATGGTGAATCAGGCTGGCGCTCCCTAGGGGAATCGAACCCCTGTTTCAGCCTTGAGAGGGCCGCGTCCTAACCGCTAGACGAAGGGAGCGTGCGGCTTCAGGGAATAGCCTTGAAATCGGCCCGCGGCAAGACGGCGGGCGCCCCCGGTTGCATGATCCGGGTCAGGGTTCGCCGACAAAGGTCAGCCGGCCGGCCGGCTTCAGCGTATGGGTGTCGAAGGTGCGGATTTCGGTCGTCCCGCCGATATCCAGCGTTACCACCAGCCGGTCGCCGGCGACCCCGGTGGCAACGATGCGAGCGCCTTTGGGCAGGGTCGCGGTGACGTCGGCCGCGACGGAGCTTCCCTCGGTGCGGAAAAGACGATAGCCGATGGCGATGAGAACGGCCGCGATCGCCAGCGCCGTGGTCAGGCCCACGATCAGCATCAGCCGCCGCACCCGCAGAAAAAGCGCGGCTTGTTCTGGTGTCGGTTCGGGCGCGACGGTTTCGGTCATTCAGGCTCTCTTCATTCAGGCTCTCTTGGGCTCTCTTGGGATCTCTTCGGAACAAGGCTCTTCGTTGGAACAAGGCGTGTCGTCAAACAGCGGTCAAAGGCTTGAAGTCACCGTCGCCGGCGACGAGGGATCGGCCCGGCTCGACCGCGTGCTCGCGGTGCGGCGCCCGGAAATGTCGCGCTCGCGGCTGAAAGCGCTGATCCTGGCCGGCTCCGCCGCAATCAAGGGCGTCCCCGTCCGCGACCCCGCTTATCATGTCGCCGCCGGCGATACGATCACAATCGATGTGCCGGAGGCGACCGCCGCCGAACCCCGGGCCGAAGCCATCGCACTCGATATCGTCTACGAGGATGACGACATCATTGTCATCGACAAGCCCAAGGGTCTCGTCGTCCATCCCGGCGCCGGCCACGAGACCGGCACGCTGGTCAATGCGCTGATCGCCCATTGCGGCGCCAGCCTGTCGGGGATCGGCGGCGTCCGCCGCCCGGGCATCGTGCACCGGCTCGACAAGGACACCACCGGGCTGATGGTGGTGGCGAAGAACGACCGGGCGCACCAGTCGCTGACCGCGCAATTCGCCGATCACGGCCGCACCGGCGCGATGCGGCGCGGCTACCTGGCCTTTGCCTGGGACCTGCCGCACCGCCAGCGCGGCACCGTGGATGCACCGATCGACCGGCATCCGCATGCCCGGGAGAAGATGGCGGTGCGCGAGCGCGGCCGCGACGCCATCACCCATTGGGAGGTCCAGGAATCGTATCGCGGGCGCGACGGCAAGCCGGTGGCCTCGCGGATCGCCTGCCAGCTCGAAACCGGACGCACCCATCAGATCCGGGTCCACCTCGCCCATATCGGCCATCCCCTGCTTGGCGACAGCGTCTATGGCCCACACTTCAAGACCAAGGCGAGCCGTCTCGGCTTCGGCAGCCAGGCTGCCTTGGCGGCCCTCGGGCGCCAAGCGCTACATGCATACCTCCTGGTGCTGGAACACCCCCAGACCGGAGAAATTTTGCGCTGGGAGGCAGCTTTGCCGAAGGATCTGGTTCTTCTGCAGGACGCCCTGCGAGCGGCGCTATGACGCAGGCTCTTTTGAAAATGCAAGTTATGCCAACAGGTTATGGCAGCCACACGGGGACGTGACGCTCAATATCCTTCCAAATCCCGGTCGATTTGGTGTATGCTGCACCTGCGTTGAATATCCAACGCGGAACATCGCAGCGCGACTGGCTTTAACAAAGCGGTCGTCTGCCGGGCCCGCCGCTGTCGGGGGCCTGAACCACTGGAGGGCGCTGAAAATGGCCCGTACAGCTACATTACCGGTTCTCAACGGAGAATCCGGCCTCTCAAGATACCTCGCCGAAATCCGCAAATTTCCGATGCTGGAACCCCAGCAGGAATACATGCTCGCCAAACGCTGGCGCGAGCATGACGATCGCGACGCGGCACATCACCTTGTCACCAGCCATCTCCGGCTCGTGGCCAAGATCGCCATGGGCTATCGTGGCTACGGCTTGCCGATTTCCGAGGTCGTCTCGGAAGGCAATGTCGGCCTGATGCAGGCGGTGAAGCGGTTCGAGCCCGAAAAGGGGTTCCGCCTCGCCACTTACGCCATGTGGTGGATCAAGGCGTCGATTCAAGAGTATATCCTGCGTTCGTGGTCGCTTGTGAAGATGGGCACCACCGCGAACCAGAAGAAGCTGTTCTTCAACCTGCGCAAGGCGAAGAGCAAGATCTCCGCGCTGGACGAGGGCGATCTGCACCCCGACCAGGTGAAGCTGATTGCCAAGCGCCTTGGCGTCACCGACCAGGATGTGGTCGACATGAACCGCCGTCTCGGCGGCGATGCCTCGCTCAACGCGCCGATCCGCGACGACGGCGAGGCTGGCGAATGGCAGGACTGGCTGGTCGACAATACGCCCAATCAGGAAGCCATCATGGCCGAGCACGAGGAGTTCGATCATCGCCGCAAGGCGCTGAACGGCGCCATCGGGGTGCTCAATCCGCGCGAGCGCCGCATCTTCGAGGCGCGGCGCCTGGCGGACGATCCGATGACCCTGGAAGATCTCGCCAGCGAATTCGGGGTATCGCGCGAGCGGGTGCGGCAGATCGAAGTCCGCGCTTTTGAGAAGGTGCAGTCCGCCGTGAAGGGCACGATCGCCCGGCAGGAGCAGGCCGCACTGGAAGCTGCGCACTGATTTCGCCGACAAGGCGACGAACGGCAAAAGCCGGCGGCAACGCCGGCTTTTTGTTTGGGACGGGGTAGCCGCCCGAACCTGCCGCACTTCTCGCGCGACCAATCCGGACTGGCGCTGCCAGTCGAGAGCCTGTTCGTTGAATCAGAACAGGCTCTGGTTTTCTTGTTTTGACGCGTTTTCTTCACGCGAACCGGTACCCACTTCGCTCGAAAACGCTATGGGTGCGGGTACGCTCAGCGGTCACATGGCGATCAAATTGCAATCAACCGTCGGCGGGTTTTCTCCCGCGTTCCTGCGCGAGCTGCCGCAGCTCGAGCAGGCCATGATCGCGCACGGACTCGATCCCTCGGAATTCGTCATCTCAAAGGATCGCGCCTCGCCGACCATGCCTTTCCTCGGCCCGTTCTTCTACGAATACACGGTATTTGTGGGCGGGGAGAATTTCACCGTCACCGAGCCGAACGACCTCGCCTTCTACGAATATTTCCATCAACGCTGCGTCGCGGAAGACGAGGCGGCGCCGGCGCAGCAGCCGCACCGGCCCGGACTGATCAGCCGTATCTTCCGCTGGATGGCGCAGCCGATTTGAAACAACCATCAGCGCGACCTAAAGGCCGGGCTGCCGCGCCAGGGTGGCGAGCGCGCAGCCTTCGCAATAGCGAGCGTCCTTATAGTCGATCCAGTCATGCGCATAGATCCGCTCGGCGGGGATGCCGTAGCGCGCCCGCAGCACCTTGACCAGAATTCGCCACGCCGCGATCTGCGCCAGGGTCGCCTCGCGGGTCACGTCGGGATAATTGCCGGCGAATTCCACCCCGATTGAATTGCCGCCGACCACCTGATGATAGGTCGGGCGATTGTCGATATATTTGTTGTCGCTGCGGTTGGCGCCGTCGCCATGGGTTGGAACCCGATCTTCCGGCACGGCCCAGTACACGGTGCCGTCGGTTTCGACCCAGACGGTGAGGCCGCGCCGGGTCGGATGTTTGGCCTGTTCGAGTGCGCCGGAGCGCGCCGAGCCCACCGGTCCCTCGGTCTGGTGCACGATGATGTTGCGCCAGGGATGGGCCTTGGTCACCTCGCCCCACGGCGCCAGCCAGACCATCTTCAGGCCGGGAATCTCCGGCGTGCCCGACGCGCGCGCGATCGTTGCCAGGTCGGGCAGCGCGGCTGCCGGAGCAAGAATGACAATGGCGCACAACGCCGCCGCAAGCTGGCGAAACCGCCTGGCCGGTGTCCTATGCGCGCTTGCGCAGAGTCTGCTCGAGGATCGCCTCATATTCGAGCGCTGGTGGCGCCGGCTCATCGACCGCATAGCGGTTCTTGCCCTCGTTCTTGGCGGCGTAAAGCGCGTGGTCGGCGGCGGCGATCAGCCGGTCCGGGAACGCGCCCATGTCTCTCGTCCACTGCGCGACGCCGATCGAGATCGCGATCGGGATATCGGCGCCGACGCAGGCCTCCGCGTCTTCGCGGCACACTTCCAGGATGCGGCGCGCAATCATCGCGCCCTCGCGCAGGGTGCTGGCCGGCAGCACGACGCAGAACTCGTCGCCGCCGGTGCGCGCCAGCATGTCGCCGGGCCGCAGCCGGGTCTGCGCCATCAGGGTGAAATGCTGCAGGCAGGCGTCGCCGGCGGCGTGGCCGTGGGTATCGTTGATCATCTTGAAGCCGTCGAGATCGATCACGAGCAGCGAGAACGCCTCGCCGCGGCGCTCGGCCCTGGCACACTCCTCGCTCAGGCGCTGCAGCAGATGACGGCGGTTGCCGACGCCGGTGAGATCGTCGAGCAGCGCGAGATCGGCGACCTCGTTGCGCAGCCGATCCATCGCCATCAGCAGCAGGCCGAAATTCCAGGCCATTGACAGGAACACCAGCGCCAGAATCAGCACCGACTGCAGCGGGCTGAAGCGAACGAAGGAGACGTCGCCGCCGAGCAGGCTGCCGGCCAGGCGGACGCCGTAAATGGCGATAATGACAATGGCAACCATCGCCGCGAGCCGGGCGCCGGGATTGACGCAACCGTTCCGCCGCGACAGCAACAGCTTCAGCGTCAGCGCGAGCGGGATGGACTGGCCGATCGAATAGATCGAGACCCGCATGGCCGCGCTGTCGTGCCCGACCAGGAAGAACGTCAGCCCGGCAAAACTCAATCCGGTAATCAGCGCGGCGTCACGCCAGCTGACCTCGCGGTCGTAGAACCGGTTGATGCCCATGGCGCCGAGGCAGGCGGCAAAAATCAGCACGGTACCGCCGGCGAGCAGCGGCACCAGCGAATCCACCGCGACGATGCGCAGCATCGCGAGCGCCGCGCCACCGGCCGCAGCAAACGCCGAGCCGGTCCAGAACCGCGCCGCCTCGAAAGTGGGATAGCTGCGCATGATGTAGGCCCAGATCAGGCCAAGCGCGAGAAAATTGATGACAAACACCATCCACAGCGTCGGAACGCTTAGCATCGCGCACCCAGAACGCTCATGGCTCCGCCTCCCGTGTCGAACGGTCTGTCCAAGACACCCCCGCTTTGTTGCAACGAGGATGCGGCCGCGCGACTTAACGGACTCTCACCGCCGCACAACATTCGACGCCGTGGTTTTGAATTGATGAAGAAGGCATTTAGCGGCCCTTGCCTGTTCCGGATCGGTGCAGGATGGCGCCGGCGTTCGCACCTCGTTAACCCTGACGCCGTGGCGCGAGCGGCGCAACTCAGGCGGCGTGCGGCGGTTTTGCGGCGCGCTGCGCACCGCAACCGGGGAAAAACCCGTCAAAACGCGTAACAACTGTGGATAACGCGATGACAGCGGCATCACGGTATGGGGCAGCGCGCCGCGAATCTGTTGGGATTAGATTTGAGGATATTGCGAGGCTGGCCCTCCGCCGAGCATGCCTCGTGTCGCGTTTCCACCCATTAAACCCAAATGAGGATGCTATGGCTAAGAAAGCGAAGAAGGCGAAAAAGGCGAAGAAGGCAAAGAAAGCCAAGAAGTCCAAGAAGTGACTTCAGGCCCGGGTGGAGTCCCGCTCCGCCCGGGCCCCTCACACCGGGCGAGAGATGATTTGGGGCGAGATGATTTGACCAAAAACGGCGGGCCTCGAGCCCGCCTTTTGATTGCTGCCGACAGGTAGCCCGGATGGAGCGCAGCGCAATCCGGGAATCGCAATGCGGATGGGATGGCCCCGGATTTCGCTGCGCGCCATCCGGGCTACGAAATTTCACCGTCATTGCGCGGCCTCATCGCCCGACCAGGCGGTCGGCGAAATAGGCGATGGTCTTGCGGTAGATCGTGGCGTGATTCCATTCGCGCATCGCCTCGAAATTCGCGCTGCCTTCGCCATACGGCGCGCCGTTCCTGAAGCCGTTGGTGTGCAGCAGATTGGCGGTGGAGGCGAGCACGTCGGCGACGCTGTGGCGCAGGTCGACGCGGCCGTCGCCGTCGAAATCGACGCCGTATTTGATATAGGACGACGGCAGGAATTGCGTCTGCCCGATCTCGCCGGCGTAGGCGCCGATCAGATCGCGCAGCGGCAGGTCGCCGCGTTGCACGATCTTCAGCGCCGCCAGCAGTTCAGCCTGGAACAGTTCGGAGCGGCGGCAATCATGCGCGAGCGTGGCGAGCGTCCGGATCACCGGCAGCCGGCCCATATCGCCCTTGCCGAAATCGGTCTCCAGGCCCCAGATCGCGACCAGGATCTGCGGCGGCACTCCGAACCGCGCCTCGATCCGCGACAACAGCGCCGCGTGACGCTGCAGCATCGCCCGGCCGCCATTGATGCGTCCCGCCCCGACCCGGGTCGCGACATATTGCTCGAACGTCTTGTTGAAGGTGTAGCGCTGGCGGCGGTCGAAATTCAAAACCGCCGCGTCCTCCGTCACGCCGCCAAACGCCTGCGAAATCACGCCCTGCGAGATCCCCGCGGCCTGCGCCTCCGCCGACATGCTAGAAATGAACGTGCCGAAATCGCCGCCGCAGCGCGCGGCGAGCGCGGGAGTTGCGAGGGTGAGGACAACGAGGATGGTGGCGAGACGCAGGATGGGCATGAGCAGGAAAGTCCTTCCGAAGAGCTCGTGATGGACCGGACTGTAACATTGCTGGCGTTCCATATCGAGAGCGCCGGGCCGGCGACAGTTTTACGATCGGCGGGGCCGCAAAATCGCCGCCAAATTGGCTGACTGATCGCTGCCAATTCGGTATCCTTCGCTCCAGCCCCGCCAGCCGGGCCGGGGCCTGCAGGAAGGTCAGGATTCCCATGCTTCTCGCACACCGGTTTGCTGTTACGACGGCATCGCTGCTGATCGCATCTGGATTGTTTTTCTCGGCAGGGGACGCAGCGGCCGAAGCGGCATCCGGCAACTGCGCAGAGGCGGCCGAGCTCACGGTGTTGCCTTCGCCGCTCGCGCCGTGGAAGGGCGCGCCGTTGCGCGTCATGGTCGTTACTCAAAAGCCGGTCGAGGGAACGCTTTCGCTGATCGCGCCCGATGGAAGCGTCGCGGCCAAATCGCCCGACCGGCATGACGGGCCGCCCTATTCCTGGTTCGCCGAGGTCGCCGCGCCGGCCGCGGGGACGTGGCACGCGACGCTGACGCTCGACCACCCGCCGGCGGAATGCAGCGCGATCACCCGCGACATCGTCGTGAACGCGCGCAAGCCGGCGCCGCCCCACACGCCGGCGGGGAGCTTCTGGCAAGTGCGCAATAGCTGGAACCATGAGACCGAGAACCTGTTTTCGGCATGGATCGCGAAGCTGTTCGACGCGCCGCTCGACCAGGAGCTGTCATGGAAGGCTTGGAATGACGTGCTGCGCGACCGATCGCGCAACTTCCTGTTCAACTATCTGGACATCGGCGAAGACAAACTGGGGATCGGCCTTCGCCCCGACTGTGCCGACTTTGTCTACTTCCTGCGCGCCTATTTCGCCTTCAAGATGGGACTGCCGTTCGGCTATTCGAATTGCTCGCGCGGCACCGCCGGCAAGCCGCCCAAATGCTACCAGTGGTTCGACATCGAGCATCCCGAAGTCACGCGTCCGGCACCGCCGCCCGAGCAGGACATCGCATCGGTCACCCCCGCCGCCGCCACGCCCCCCGCGCCGGCTCCGACCCTGCTGGGCTTGCTGGGCCAGCCGCGTCCGGTCGAGCCGTCCGCGAATCCACCGGCCAATCCGCCCGCGCCGAAGCCGAAGCGCCCGACCACGTTCGGCGAATATCTGCGGGACGTCGGCGACGTCGTCCACACCGGCGCCGTGCGCGTGGCGGCGAGCGACGACAATACGGATTTTTACACCGTTCCGCTGACCCAGCAGGCGCTGCGCCCAGGGACGGTGTACGCCGACCCCTACGGCCACGTTCTGATGCTGGTGCGTCGGGTGCCGGAATCGAACGGCACGCCGGGCGTCTTCCTCGCCGTCGACGCCGAGCCGGACGGATCGATCACGCGCAAGCGCTTCTGGCGCGGCAATTTCCTGTTCGTGCACGATCCCGCGCTCGGCAGCCCCGGGTTCAAGCACTTCCGGCCGATCATGCGCGACAAAAACGGCCCATTGCGCCGGTTGACCAACGCCGAAATCGGCAAGAATCCACAATACGGCGATTTTTCGCTGCAGCAGTCACAGTTGAGCGGTGAGGATTTTTACGATCGCATGGATGACGTGATGTCGCCCCAGCCGCTCGATCCGGTGCGGGCGATGACGGACGCCATCACGAGCCTCGAAGAGCAGGTGAAAACGCGCGTCACCTCGGTCGAGAACGGACGAAAATACCAGGAGAAGGAGCGCGGCGAGACCGCCATGCCGAATGGCGCTTCGATCTTCGAGACGACCGGCGCCTGGGAAGATTACTCGACGCCGGCGCGCGATTTCCGGCTGCTGATCGCGATCGACGTGGTGCGCGGGTTTCCCGGTCACTTCGCACGACGGTCGGAGCGCTATTTGTTGCCGGGCGGCAAGAGCATCGCGGACGCGAAGAGCGAATTACAGGGCGTGCTCGCCTCCGAGCTCGCCGCGCGCAAGATTTCCTATACCCGCAGCGACGGCTCGCAGTGGACGCTGTCGCTCAAGGACGTGGTCGATCGGGCAGCAAATCTGGAGATGGCCTACAACCCGAACGACTGCGTCGAGCTGCGGTGGGGGGCGGCGGAAGGCAGCGAGGAGGCATCGACCTGCAAGCGGCACGCGCCGCAGCCGCAGCGCGCCAAAATGCTGGAGTACCGCAGCTGGTTCCAGGAACGGCACTGGCCGACCCATGCTTAAGGCGAGATAGCCTTTGGCCGAACTGTCATTCCCGCGAACGCGGGAATCCATTACGCCGTAGCCCTTCGGTTTGAGACCCCGCGGAATACTGGATCGCTTGCTTCTGCGGGCGAGACAGATGGTTTGGGCCGCTTTGGCGAGGGGACCATATTGTAGCCAAATAGTGACACTTTTACGTTTTCTGAAGGAATGACGGGCTTCGAGGTCCTGCGGCACTTCCCAAACTGTGGCTTTTTTAAGATAGTTCCCCGGTCATGAGATGGGGAGCGAAAAATGCTATCTCTCGCAAGAATGCGAAGATCGGTTAGCGCTCGGGACCGGATCAAATGCGCGACCCTGGAGGTCGCCATCGCGACGGCGGTCAAGAGATCCGACCCGCGCTGCGAGCCTTTCGTCGGCGTTGTCGTCGAGCGCCGCACGCCGAGATCACGCGACGACACCAACTGGGCGGTCAGAGGCATCCGGTTTGGCAAAGCGGAGCGCGAGAATTGCAATGCCGCTTTGTCCGTGATTATCGAGCGACTGAAGCGCGAATTTGAAATTTCCGATTGATGTGCGCCTGTTCTGCGGTTCGCTGCGCGGCCTGCGATCGAGATCTCAATTATCCAGGAAACTCCGCAGCTTCCGCGACCTTGACGGGTGCTTCAGCTTGCGCAGCGCCTTGGCCTCGATCTGACGGATGCGTTCGCGGGTGACCGAGAACTGCTGGCCGACTTCTTCCAGAGTATGATCGGTGTTCATGCCGATGCCGAAGCGCATGCGCAGCACGCGTTCCTCGCGCGGGGTCAGCGAGGCCAGCACGCGGGTGGTGGTTTCGCGCAGGTTGGACTGGATCGCGGCGTCGATCGGCAGGATCGCGTTCTTATCCTCGATGAAATCGCCGAGATGGGAATCTTCCTCGTCGCCGACCGGGGTCTCCAGCGACAGCGGCTCCTTGGCGATCTTGAGGACTTTCCGCACCTTCTCCAGCGGCATGCCGAGCTTTTCGGCGAGCTCTTCCGGCGTCGGCTCGCGGCCGATCTCGTTCAGCATCTGGCGCGAGGTGCGCACGATCTTGTTGATGGTCTCGATCATGTGCACGGGAATGCGGATGGTGCGGGCCTGATCGGCGATCGAGCGGGTGATCGCCTGCCGGATCCACCAGGTGGCATAGGTCGAGAACTTGTAGCCGCGGCGATATTCGAATTTGTCGACCGCCTTCATCAGCCCGATATTGCCTTCCTGGATCAGGTCGAGGAACTGCAAGCCGCGGTTGGTGTATTTCTTGGCGATCGAGATCACCAGCCGCAGATTGGCCTCGACCATTTCCTTCTTGGCCTGGCGCGCCTCGCGCTCGCCCTTCTGCACGCCGTGCACGATCTTGCGGAATTCGCCGATCTCAAGCCCGGTCAGCGCCGCCAGCGACTGGATCTCGTGGCGCAGCTCCTTGATGCGGTCCTTCTCGTGGTGGACGAAATTCTTCCAGCCCTTGGCCGAGAGTTTCGAGACCCGGTTGAGCCAGCGCGGATCGAGCTCCGAGCCCTGGTAGTTGCGCAGGAAATCCTCGCGCGCAACGCCATGGCTGTCCCCGAGCCGCAGCAGGCGGCCTTCGAACGACACCAGCTTCTTGTTGATGTCGTAGAGCTGCTCGACCAGCGAATCGATGCGGGCCTGGTTCAGCCGCAGCGACTTCACCTCGACGATGATCTCGTCCTTCAGCTTCTTGTATTTGCGCTCCTGCGCCGGCGACAGCGTTTCGTTCTGCAGCTGGTTGGAGATGTCCTGCTCCTGCAGGCGGCGCAGCTTCTTGTAGTTGTCGGCGATCTTGTCGAAGGTCTCTACCACCTTCGGCTTCAGCTCGGCCTCGATCGCCGCGAGCGACATCTGGTTTTCGAACTCGTCGTCGTCCATGTCGCCTTCGGCGGCGGCTTCCGACGTGGTCTCAGTGTCGGCCGCAGCCGCCGGTGCGGCACGGAACGGGGTCGGCGCCGGCGGCGCCGCCGGCGGCGCGATATGCGACGGCGCGGCCTGCACGGGGCTCGCGGCGCCATTGCCTTCGGCCGCCGCGAGCGGCTGGCCGTCGGGACCGAGCGGGGCAGCGAGCATCGCCGGGTTCATGTTGTTCTTGGCGTCGGGGCCGGCATAGGTGGCCTCGAGATCGATGATGTCGCGAAGGAAGATCTTTCCCTCGTTGAGCTCGTCGCGCCAGATGATGATGGCCTGGAAGGTCAGCGGGCTTTCGCACAGCCCTGCGATCATCGCCTCGCGGCCGGCCTCGATGCGCTTGGCGATGGCGATTTCGCCCTCGCGCGACAGCAGTTCGACGGTGCCCATCTCGCGTAGATACATGCGGACGGGATCGTCGGTGCGCTCGCCGGGTTCGGATTTCTTGACTTCGGTGACGGCCTTCTGCGTGACCTCGACCAACTCGTTTTCGGTCTCGTCCTCGGCGTCTTCCTTGGTCTCCTCCTCGCTGTCGGCCTCCTCCGCCTCGGAGACGTTGATGCCCATGTCGGACAGCATCGACATGATGTCTTCGATCTGCTCCGGCGAGGTGGTGTCGGACGGCAGCACCTCATTGAGCTGGTCGAAGGTCACGAAGCCGCGCTTCTTGGCCTGCTTGATCATCTTCTTGACCGCGGCATCGGACAGATCGAGCAACGGCGAGGGGGCGTCCGGTGAATCCTTCTCGGGCGCGTCCGCTGCCTTGTCGTCTTTTTCCTTGTCCTTGACCTGCAGCGTCTTTGCCTTGGTGGCCATTCATCGCTCCTAAAACGCGCTCATGCAGGATGCGTCGCCGCGCCCGCGCTTTCATCCAAACGTCACGTGTGACGCGCAAAGGGCGGCGCAGACTTCTCGCCACCCTCGAATTGCTTCAACCGGTCACAAGCTCTTGGCCCGCGGGCGCCTAAGCTTCGATTAACCCTATTTTTGCAGCCAAACCATGGGTTTGGCGAGTCATTTCGCGGTTCCGGCAGCAGCCATCCGCAGCATTTTTCAGTCAGACGCTCCGCTGCAGCCGGCCCGAAGATTCGCCAAAACCCTCGATCAGGGCCTCGGTACCGTCCAGGGACTCCAACCGGGCCTTGACATCGCGAAGCCACGCCAGATTGGCCTCGCTGGCTTCCTCGCCCAAGGCGGCTTCCGCATCCTTCAATTCCCTAAGTAAGGAGTGCCATTGGCGATGCAAGGAGACGAGCTGATGCCAGGTAGAAAGAACATCCTCGCGCGCTGCGCCGGCTTGCGTGCCCCACACCGCCGAGGTCGTGATCGCTCGTTCAACCCTTTGAAGAACCTGTGAAAATCCGCTTCCAGCGAGGTCGCCCCGCATCTTTTCGCTCTGCTCTTGGGGCTCCGCGCCGTGGTGGTGGTCGTTGGCGAACGCGGCAATGATGCCGGCGCGCAATTTGTGCGCCTCGGGATGGGCCAATTCCAGCGCCGCCACCTCCTCCAGATGGTCATGCAACAGCCAGGGGTGATTGATCAAAGACTGCAAAATCAGCGCCTCGCGGCGGGAAATCGCGCTGCGCTGCCCGCGCATGATCGGGCTCAGCGCGAGCTGCGGGCTGGCCACCTGGTAGGGCTGACGGTCGATGGTCTGGCTGCCGGCCGAGTTTTGCGAGCGCGCGCCGCGAGGCTCGAATCGGCCCGCCGCGCCCGGCGTGAACGAACCGCGCGGCGCAAAGCGGCGGCCTGATTCGCTGCCGGCGCGCTGATAGTTGCCCCTGCCATAGCCGCCGCGCCCGGTCTCCGGTGCGAACGTCCGCTGCAGGCGCTCGGCCAGATCCTGGCGGTAATAGCGCCGCACCACCTCATCGCGGATGCCGTTGGTGAGGTTCTTGATCCGCGCCTCCAGCGCCGCACGCCGTTCCGGCGTCGCGTAACTGCCGCCTTCGATCTCGCGCGACCAGATCACATCGGCGAGCCCGCGCGCCGCGCCGATCACCTCCTCGATCGCGCCGCGCCCGCCGGAACGCGCGAGATCGTCGGGGTCCTGGCCCTCGGGCAGCAGCGCGAAGCGCAGGCTCTTGGCCGGTGCAAGCAGCGGCAGCGCGAGCTCGGCGGCGCGATAGGCCGCCTTCTGGCCGGCCCTGTCGCCGTCGAAACACAGGATCGGCTCGTCCGCCATCTTCCACAACAGCGCGAGTTGGTTTTCGGTGAGCGCGGTGCCGAGCGGGGCCACGCTGGCCGGAAAACCGGCGCCGACCATGGCGATGACATCGACATAGCCTTCAACCACCACCAGCGGCGCGCCGTCATGCGCGGCCTGCCGCGCGGTGGCGAGGTTGTAGAGATTGTCGCCCTTGTGAAACAGCGGGGTTTCCGGCGAGTTCAGGTACTTCGCCGCGACCTCCTTCTCCAGCGCACGGCCGCCGAACGCGATCACCCGGCCGCGCAAATCCGTGATCGGAAACGTCACGCGGTCGCGAAACCGGTCATAGGGCACCGGGATGTCGTCGCCGGCGACCAGCAGGCCGGCCTCGACCATGTCTTCGACCGGAACGCCCTGTCCGCCCAGATGTTCCTTCAGCGCGAAGCGATCGGGCAGTGCATAGCCGATGCGGAACTGAAATTGAGTCGCCGGCGAAATCGCGCGGTCGCCGAGATAGCCGCGGGCCTTGGCGCCGTTGCGCGAAGCCAGCGTGTCGGCGAAGAACTTCGCCGCCAACTCCATCACGTCATGCAGCGTCTTGCGGCGCTGCTCGTGCCGCGCGGCATCGGGGGTGACGGCCGGCAAGGCGAGGCCCGCCATCGACGCCAGCCGTTCGACCGCCTCGGGAAAGGAAACACCCTCCGTCTCCATCACGAAGTCGAAGATGTTGCCGTGCTTGCCGGTGGAGAAGTCGTGGTAGAACTGCTTCTGGTCGTTGACCGTGAACGACGGCGTCTTCTCCTGCTGGAACGGCGACAGCCCCTTCCACTCCCGCCCCGCCCGCTTCAGCTTCACGCGCCGGCCGACGACTTCGGAGACCGGAAGCCGGGCGCGCAGTTCTTCGAGAAATTGAGGCGTAAAGCGCATGTGGGATTTTGCGTGAGTCGCGGGTCGGTGCCAACCGATCATGGATATAGGGAGAACTGCCCGAAATACGAAGATTGTCGGCCTTCTCCCGGCTATTCACAGGGCGTTGCATCGGAAGATTGCCAAGAGAGAACCATCGTTGACAAGCAATATACAAACGTATATACGAATGGAAAAATCATTGGGAAAGCGCCTGTGGGCAGTCTCGCGAGGGCAGCTGCACGGAATCAACCCATGATGGAATATCTCGACCTTGAATCCAGCGGTGGATTCGATTGGGATAAACGTAAGAGCAAGTCGAATCTCGACAAGCACGGAATCGATTTCGGCGATGCGGTCGAGATCTTTATGGCCCGATCATTCTTCGCCGGTCAGATCGGAACAATGAGGAGCGCTGGATCGCGATAGGTTTCCTGGAAAACAGACTCATCGCCGTAGTCTTTACACGGCGGGCAGATGCCTTCCGGATAATCTCGGCGCGCCGCGCGAGGAAAAATGAAGAGAGCGAGTATCGTAACGCGAAAATGGGGCGACCGCCGCAGGGGCAAGACTGATTGGGCTCGCGTCGACAAGCTCACAGATGAAGACATCGCTAGGGCCGTCGCCAACGACCCCGACGCGGCGCCCATCGATATCGACTGGTCAGACGCCGTTTTGGTGATACCCGCCAGAAAAAAGGCGATCTCCATTCGCGTCGACGAAGACGTGCTCGACTTTTTCAAGAAGGCGGGCAACGGCTATCAGCGCCGCATCAACGCGGTACTGCGTTCTTACATGCAACAGAAGGCCAAGTCGAAAAAACGCGCATAACGAACCTGTTCTCGTCATTCCGGGATGGTGCGCCAGCACCAGACCTCAGATGCGCAATTGCGCATCTGGGAATCTCGAGATTCCGGGTTCGCGCTTCGAGCGCCCCGGGATGACGGACCGCGCCGCTACGCCGTCACGACTTCATCGCTGATGACCAGGAATTTGACCAGGTCCATGCGGCCGAAACTCGTGGTCAGGGCGACGTCGGCGGCGTCGCGCCCGGTGCCCATCAGGATGCGGCCGATCCGCGGATGGTTGTGGCGGGCGTCGAATGTGTGCCACTGGCCGGACAGATAGACCTGAAACCAGCCGGAGAAATCCATCGGCGCCGGATCGAACGGAATTCCGATGTCGCCCATATAACCGGTGCAATAACGCGCCGGAATGCCCATGCAGCGGCAGAAGGTGAGCGCCAGATGCGCGAAATCGCGGCAGACGCCCTTGCCATCGGCGTAGACATCGTGCGCGGATTTCATGTGATGCGCATGCTGGTAGCCGAAGGTGACGTGGTTGTGCACAAAGCCGCAGATCGCCGCCACCCGCGCCCAGCCCGGCGCGGTGTTGCCGAACATCGACCAGGCCACGTCGGTGAGTTTGTCGGTTTCGCAATAGCGGCTCGGCATCAGATACAGCAGCAATTCGTCCGGCAACTGATCGATCGGAAGCTGCTGCGCGGTCGGCATCACCGCGTCGGGCAGGCCGGAATCCCGCACCAGCGCGCTGCCGCGCAATGTCACCCCGCCGGCCGGCGCCACCAGCCGGCCGCAGACATTGCCAAAGCTGTCGCGATAGAAGCCGATCGGCGCGTTCGGCTCGGCGACGATGCTTTCGGTGCCGACGATGTCGGCGAACCGCGACGGATGGATATTGAGCATGGTCACCATCGGCGTCGACTGGACCGCCGCATACGCAATCTCGAAGCCCACCTTGATTTGCATGATCAGGCCTTTGCCTCTTCAGCGACCGACATGACTTTGATGTTGACGTCCATGCCGACAAACGCGTCGGCCGAGCCGAGATAGGTGCCGTGCAGCGGGACGGCCTGGCGCGGATCGCGCGCCACCGCCACCCGAATCAGGTCGCGGGTGCCGACAATGCCGTTGGTCGGATCGAATTCGATCCAGCCGGCGCTCGGCAGAAAGGCCTGCACCCAGGCGTGGGTCGAGCCGCCGCCGACATAACCATGGGCGCGGTCGCCCGGGATGAACAGATAGCCGGACACGAAGCGCGCAGCGATGCCGAGCCGCCGCAGCGCCTCGATCATGAACAGCGCATAGTCGCGGCAGCTGCCGGACTTCGTCTGCAGGGTGTCGAGCGGATGCTGGGTGCCGTGCTCGTGCCGCTTGCGATAGGCGAACGCATTGCGGATGCCGTGAGTCATGCCGCTCAGGATCTTGAAAGTCGGGGTTGGCGCCTCGTCATCGAGAAAATTCAGCGCCCATGCCGACAGCTCGCCATTGGGATCGCCATATTGCGGCGTGATGAACTGAACGAGGTCGGGGAATTCGTCGTCGTCATGGAGGAACGGGTAGAAATAGGCCGGGTCATCCGGCGTCAGCGCGAATTCCTCCGCCGGGTTATGCTCGACCTTTGCCGTGCTGACGAACGACAGCCGGTCCGAACGCTCGTCAAAGGTCGCGATCGCGACGCTGTTGCCGAATACATCATGGATCCAGCGCAGCGACGCCGGCCGCGGCTCGATCTCGAGGTCGCTCGACAGCACGCGAAGGTCGTGGCTGTCGCGCGGGCGCAGCATGATGTCGTGTTCGCCGAACGCCACCGGGTGGGCGTAGCGATATTCGGTCTTGTGATGGATCGTGAGTAGCGGCATCGTTGAAGTCATCATCGTGGATTCAGGCTATCCAATCTATAGCGATCCACTGCCCATTTCCGGCCGGTGTGCCGCTTCGATAGGCAACGCTCGAGGAAATTGCTTTGGACGATTTCGGCGACACATCACTACTCCTCGGCAGCGAAGAGGTTCCGCCGGTTCGGGAAGATAATGCGTCGGGACGTTCGCCGTTTCTGCTCGCTTGCGACCATTACGGCCGGCTGATCCCGCGCGTACTGGGCGATCTCGGGGTGCCGGCCGCCGAACGGATGCGGCACATCGCCTGGGATATCGGCATTGCCGGCGTCGCCGAGGCGCTGTCCGGACATCTCGACGCGCATCTGATCGCGCAGCGCTACTCGCGGCTGGTGATCGACTGCAATCGACCGCTCGAGGTGCCGAGTTCGATCCCGCGCATCAGCGAAGCGACCGCGGTCCCCGGCAATGACGGCCTCACGCCCGACGCCATGGCGGCGCGGCGCCAGGGGATTTTCCAGCCCTACCATCGCCGCATCGGCGAGACGATCGAGCGGCGCCTGCGCGACGGCGTGCCGACGGTGCTGGTGTCGCTGCACAGCTTCACGCCGGTCTATGCCGGCGTCGCGCGGCCCTGGCACATCGGCACGCTCTATCATCGCGACACCAGGCTGCCGCCGCTGCTGCTCAAGCGGTTGCGCGCGGAGCCCGGCATCGTGGTCGGCGACAACGAACCCTATGCGGTGAGTGACGAGACCGACTACACCATTCCGGTCCATGGCGAGGCGCGCGGCCTGATGAATTCGGGCCTCGAAATCCGCCAGGACCTGATTGCCGATCAAGCCGGCCAGCGCCAATGGGCGAACCGGCTGGCGCGCATCCTCGGCGAGATCGAGGCGGCGCTGCGGACACAGCGGCTGATCTGACTACCGCGCCCGGGTCAAGGCGAGCCAGACCCCGCCGCCGATCATGCAGCCGCCGGAGATGCGCGACAACAGCCGGGTCCGCCGCGTCGAGAAGAACAGGCGCGCTCGGCCGGCCAGCAGCGCATACATCGCATCCGTCATTCCGGCGATCACCATGAAGGTGACGCCGAGCAAGGCGACCTGCGAGACATGATCCCGGCTCATGTCCATGAATTGCGGAATGAACGCACCGAAGAACACCAGAACCTTGGGGTTCGACAGCAGCACCACGACGCCTTGCAGGAAGAACCCGCCGCGCGGCGGTGGCGGGGGTGCCGCATCGGCATCAAGGCCGACCACGGGTGCGCGGATCAGCTTGACGCCGAGCCAGACCAGATAGGCGGCACCGGCAAACCGCACCCAGTCGAACCAGTAGCCCATGGTCGCCATCAGCGACGTCAGGCCGACGGCGACGATCCCGATCACGATGGCGAGGCCGGCTTGCGCGCCGGCGATGTTGGTCAGCGCCGCGCGGGTGCCGTAGCGCAAGCCGTTGCCGATCACCAGCGTGACAATCGGTCCCGGCAGCAGCGCCAACGCGATGCAGGCGGCGACAAAAGCAAAATAGAGCTGAAGCGACATGATGGGGGGCTCGCGAAATGCGTCATGGCCATCCCGGCCACCCACGTCTTACCCCAAGGCTGCCCCGATAAAAAGACGTGGATGACTGGGACGAGCCTGGACGAGCCCCGGGCATGGCGGCTGGTTGCGCAGGCCATCAACCGCCATCCAGCGCGGACATCATCCAATGGGCCATCGCATCGGTGCCGAGGAAGTCGATCGCCGCGCGCTGGACGCTGGCCGCCGGACCGTCGCCCCGCACCACGGCCACCAGCAAGTCGCAGCGCCGCGACAGCGCTAACCCGAAGGCGATGCGCTTCGATCCACCGGCCATGCGGAGATCGTAGCTGCGCGATCGTCCTGACATGCCGTCGAGCTCGATCACCTGGCCGGCCTCGCGCGGAACAAATCGGTCGCTCATCAGATCGAGATCGGCGACCCGGTCGACCTCATCGTCATCGGCGACGCCACTGTCGCAATTGCAAAAGCCGATCTTTGACCGCACATACAGTTCGACATCGGCACCGCAGGCGGCGACGTCGCAGCGGAACGCGCGCCCGGCGGGCCATCCATCGCGCGGAAACGGCCAGGCGATTTCGCGCCACTGCGCGCCGCCCGGCCGGGCCTGCTCGTGCTGGTAGGCAGCGACGCCGGACAACGTGGCGATCACGGCCGCGGCTGCGATCAGGAGCCTACGCATGTCGATGATCCGGCATCACGGCAGGCCGGCGACGGCGCGCGCCGGGCCGGTCAGTTCGAGGACATGCAGGCCGGTATTGGCGCGATCGACGATATAGATGTAGCCGCGCTCGTCGGTTTCGACATTGTTGGTCTGGATCGCGACCTTGCAGCGTTGCTTGCCGTCGATGGTCACGCAGCGCTTGTCAGTCACCGCTGTGATCGACGGGATGAAGTAGCCGACCTCCCTCGGATGATAGGGGTCGCGGATATCGAGCGCGCGCACCCCGGCATTGAAGAAGGCGATGAACGCCATCTTCCTGTAGTAGACCGGCGCCATGCTTTCGTTGGAGGAATGCGAGCCGAACCGGCCGCCGCGTTCGCAGAACGATCCGCTGGCTTCCGGCACGGTGTAGCTCGAGATCACCATCGGCCGGGTCTCGGTGGTGACGTCGGCGAACCAGACCATCTGCCGCGGCTCGCCGCATTCGTTGGCGATCGCCTCATCGACGATCATCACGATATCGCGGGTCTGGCCGTCCTTGTCCCGGGCGAACTCGGCAATCGGCATGCCCTTCATCGGAAAGGTGGTGTGGGCGCCGTTGAAAGCCGACAGCGGCAGCCGCGCGATTTCCGGAAAGCGCAGATTTTCCGGCGTCGGCTCCGCCGGTCCGTGGATCAGCCTGTCGCGATCGACGATCTGCAGGATGCCGCCCTTGTCGGTGCCATAGCCGAAATAGACCCGGTTGCCTTCGGGGCCGGTCGAGATCGGCCCGTGCAACTCGGTCGGCACGGCGCCGGTCGAGCCCGGCTCCTGGCCGGGCAGCCCGAAGTCCCTGATCTTGACGGGATGGGCGGGGTCGCTGAAGTCGTAGACCTGGGTCATGCGGCGCGTGCGCCAACCCGGCGCGCCGGAGACCAGGAAGGCAATGCCGGTTTCGCATTCCCACCAGCTCTTGTGGGTATCCTTGAGCCCGTCGAGCCGCGTGACCAAAACCGGATTGGCGGGATCGGCGACATTCCAGATCTCGTGGGCTGCGCTGCCGAAGGTGCGCAGCATGTAAACCGCGTTCGGATCGCCCTTGGGCAGCGTCTTGCCGTCGCAGACGCGCACCATCTGCGCGCCGCCGGACTCATACTTTCCTTCCTGTCCGGGTATGTGGTGCAGATATTTAGGATGCACCGGATCGGTGACATCGACAATCGAGGTGCCGTTCGGCTCGGCTTTCCCCGTCAGCGGATTGACCGGATCGGGAACCGCATCGGTGCCGCCGTGATGGCCGATATAGGCGACCCAGCGGTCGCCCTGACGATGGATGGTCGGTTGATAGGCGCTGCGCGCCTGTAAATCGTTGCTGCCGACCAGCCTCATGTTCAAAGCTTCCGGCGGCGCGCCGATTACCTGCTGCTGCGCATGCGCGCCACCCAAGCACGCGACGAAAACCGCTGCGACCAACGCGATCAGGATGCCCCTGCAGCTCATCTTCTTCCCACCCAACTGTTCAAGGCCAATCTGCGCCGGCTGGTCGTGACGATACTATGCTCAAACCGGTTGCAAACACACGCTCTTGACTCGCTCAGCGAATTGAAACGTCAACTGGAGAAGCGTGATGGGTAAGCCGGAATTTATCTACGTCACCTGGATCGAAACCACACCGGAGAAACTATGGGAGGCGCTGACCAGTAGCCCGGATGCAGCGCAGCGTAATCCGGGAATCGCGATGCGGGCGCGACGGCCCCGGATTACGCTTCGCTCCATCCGGGCTACGACTGTCATCCCGGAATGACGTGGCTGATCACCCCGTCAACGCGACCTTGACGAGGCCGCTGGCCTTGCCGAAATCCATCTGGCCGGCGTATTTCGCCTTCAGCGCGCCGATCACCTTGCCCATGTCCTTGATGCCCGCCGCCTGGGTCTCGGCGATCACGGACGCGATCGCCGCCTTGACGTCGGCTTCCGACATCTGCTTTGGCAGATAGGCCGAGATGATCGCGATCTCCTCGCGCTCCTGCGCGGCGAGTTCGGCGCGGCCGCCCTTGTCGTAGAGTTCGATGGATTCCTGGCGCTGCTTGATCATCTTCTGGAACACGCCGAGCAGGTCGGCGTCGCTGAGCGGCGGCTTGCCCTGCCCGCGCGCATCGATGTCGGCGTTCTTGATGGTCGAATTGACCATGCGCAGCGTGGAGAGCCTGCGCTCGTCCCTCGCCTTCATCGCCTCCTTGACCGCGTTGTTGATGTCGTCGCGCAGCATGGTGGTATCCCCTGACTCTGTCGCCGTCCTGATCTAGGCGGTTCGCGCCGCTGAAACAACTCATATGCGATTTTGCATGTGAATCCGGGACTTCCGGCTTTGACGCGGGCCGATGCGGCGCCTATGTAATGAGCTCATGACAACCACCGAGAACGCCTCAGCCTGGCCGGACCATAAACCGACCGCGCTCCTTGTGCTTGCCGACGGCACCGTGCTGGAAGGTTTCGGCCTTGGCGCGGAAGGCCACGCCGTCGGCGAAGTCTGCTTCAACACCGCGATGACCGGCTATGAGGAGATTCTCACCGATCCCTCCTATGCCGGACAACTCATCACCTTCACCTTCCCGCATATCGGCAATGTCGGCACCAACGACGAAGATATCGAGACGGTGAACATGGCGGCGACGCCGGGTGCACGCGGCGTGATCCTGCGCTCCGCCATTTCCGACCCGTCGAGCTATCGCGCCAGCCGCCATCTCGATCAATGGCTGAAGGCACGCGGCATCATCGGGCTTTCCGGCATCGACACCCGGGCGCTGACCGCGCTGATCCGCAGCAAGGGCATGCCAAACGCCGTGATCGCCCACGCCAGAGACGGCCAGTTCGACCTGCACGGACTGAAGGAAGAAGCGCGCGAATGGCCCGGCCTCGAGGGCATGGACCTCGTGCCGATGGTGACATCAGCCCAGCGCTTCAACTGGGACGAGACGCCGTGGGCGTGGGAGAAGGGCTTCGGCCGGCAGACCGCACCCGAATTCAACGTCGTCGCCATCGATTACGGCATCAAGCGCAACATCCTTCGCCTGCTCGCCGGCGAAGGCTGCAGGATCACGGTGGTGCCCGCGACCACCTCGGCCGAAGATATCCTGGCGATGAAGCCGGACGGGGTTTTCCTGTCGAACGGACCCGGCGATCCCGCGGAAACCGGCAAATATGCGGTGCCGGTGATCCAGAAGGTGATCGAGTCCGGTACGCCGACATTCGGCATCTGCCTGGGCCACCAGATGCTGGGCCTCGCGGTCGGCGCCAAGACCAGGAAGATGCATCAGGGCCATCACGGCGCCAATCATCCGGTCAAGGACGAAACCACCGGCAAGGTCGAAATCACCTCGATGAACCACGGCTTCGCGGTAGACCAGGCGACCCTGCCCAAGGGCGCGACGCAGACTCACATCTCGCTGTTCGACGGCTCCAATTGCGGCATCCAGCTTGAGGGCAAGCCGGTGTTCTCGGTGCAGTATCACCCCGAAGCCTCGCCCGGTCCGCGCGACTCGCATTATCTGTTCAAGCGGTTTTCGGATCTGATGCGCGCCCACAAAGGCCAGTAAGACCCCGTCATTGCGAGCGAAGCGAAGCAATCCATCGGGCGTCGTCGGGACGATGGATTGCTTCGTCGCATACGCTCCTCGCAATGACGTGGGAGGAAAATCGCTGGTGCAACGGCGCACGTTTTGTATGACACCCATCATCACAAGGCAGGCGTCGCAGGATGGACAGTGGGCAAATCCCGACGGGCTTACGCCTCGTTGCCGCCTTCCTGACGGCTCGCCTCGAACAGGAACCAGGTGCGGCGCTCGGTCTCGTCGATGAAGATCTCGAGCAGGCTGGCGGTGCCGGAATCCTCGTGATCGTCGGCGAGCTTGTGCGCCTTGCGCATCGCCGCCGCCATGTGCTTGTTGTCTTCCATCAACTCGCGCAGCATCTCGCGCGGCGGCACGAAGTCTTCGTTGTTGTCTTTGATGGTCTGCAGCTTTCCGATCTGCCCGATCGAGCGCACCGTGGTGCCGCCGAGCTTGCGCACGCGTTCGGCGAGCTGATCGGTGGTGGCGAAGATCGCGTCGGACTGTGAGTCGAGCATCAAATGATAATCGTGGAAATGCCGGCCGCTGACGTGCCAGTGGAAGTTCTTGGTCTTCACATACAGCGCGAAGGCATCCGCCAGCAGGGTATTGAGCGACGCCGAAATCTTCTCCACTGCGGCCAGCGGCAGGTCGGTGGGTGTATCGAGATCGGGCGGGTTTTTGTCGGACTTGGCTTTGCTCACGATGGACCTTCCTGTTAGGAAACCGAAATTGGCGGCAATGGACACGGCCCGCCGAACCATCTAACGCATCATCAACCCGCCGGTTCCTTGACCGGAACCCCTGTTTTTGCCGGACGCCTGCGACGATGGACGACTGGATCGATTATTACGATTCCACGCACACGATCTACGCGAGCAGGCTGCATCGCGAGCTGCATTTCCAGCTGATCGCCAAGGACATCATCGGCTACATCTCCTCGCCGGATGCGGTGGTGCTGGATTATGCCTGCGGCGAGGCGCTGTCGGCGGCGCGGGTGGCCGATGCCTGCGGCAAACTGATCCTGGCGGAGCCGGCGGCGGGGGTGCGCGGCCGACTGATCGCGCGGTTTGCGCCGAACACCAGGATCAGGGTGCGATCCCTGGATGAATTGCGGAAAATGAGCGAAAAATCGGTCGATCTCGCGGTGATGAATTCGGTGGCCCAGTACATGACGCCGGCCGAACTCGATGCCGCTTTGGTGGTGATCCGGCGGCTGCTGAAACCGTCCGGCCGCCTGATCCTGGGCGATATCCTCCGCCCGGAAGTCGGCATGCCCAGGGACGTGCTCGCTTTGCTCCGCTTTGCGCGGCGCCACGGCTTTCTGAAGGACGCCCTGATCGGCCTCGTCAGCACCGCGCTATCGGATTACCGGCAATTGCGCGCCCGGGTCGGCCTGCAGCGCTATAGCGAGACCGAAATGCTGGCAAAACTCGCCAGAGCCGGATTCACCGCCTCGCGCGCGCATTTCAACATCGGGCACAACCCGTGGCGGATGACCTTTGTCGCCCGCCATGCTTTCTCGCCCGGTTAGGGTTAACCCAAGTGAGGAGTGGCTCACCGTGGCGTGATCGGCGATGATGGGCACGGCCCGGTGGCGGAAAGCGTCGACGCGAGAGCAGTGCATCGCTCTTTATCCTGGTTCAAATCCAGGCCGGGCCTCCAGCCTTCGCCGCTTGTCCGCAATAGCGCAAAGCGCGAAGCCGGCAAAATCATCCAAAAGCCGGTTGATGGGGTCTTTCAGACCCTTTCGCGGTTGCGAAATCTGGTCTAAAGACCACCCGCGCGAAGGGGTAACCCGGCGCCGAGGCTCGAGGGACGCGCGGCATGCGCGCCCTTTTTTTGTGCCTGATGTTCTGTCCGCGAGACTTGATGCCCAAAAGAACCGACATTTCGACCATCCTGATCATCGGCGCCGGCCCGATCGTGATCGGCCAGGCCTGCGAATTCGATTATTCGGGAACGCAGGCGGTCAAAACGCTGAAAGAGGAAGGCTACCGGATCGTCCTGGTCAATTCCAACCCGGCCACGATCATGACCGACCCGGAACTGGCGGATGCGACCTATATCGAGCCGATCACACCCGAGATCGTCGCCCGCATCATCGAAAAGGAACGCTACGTCATTCCCGGCGGCTTTGCGCTGCTGCCCACCATGGGTGGACAGACCGCGCTGAACTGCGCCTTGTCGCTGCGCAAGCAGGGCACGCTGGCAAAATTCGACGTCGAGATGATCGGCGCCACCGCTGACGCCATCGACAAGGCCGAGGATCGCGGCCGCTTCCGTGAAGCCATGACCCGGATCGGGCTGGAGACGCCGCGCTCGATCCAGACCAAGAATCTGCCCGATGCGTTGCGCGCACTCGACGACATCGGCCTGCCCGCGATCATCCGACCGTCCTTCACCATGGGCGGCACCGGCGGCGGCATCGCCTACACCAAGGCGGAGTTCATCGAAATCGTCGAGCGCGGCATCGACGCCTCCCCCACCGACGAAGTCCTGATCGAGGAATCCGTGCTGGGGTGGAAAGAGTTCGAGATGGAGGTGGTGCGCGACAAGAACGACAATTGCATCATCATCTGCTCGATCGAGAACCTCGATCCGATGGGCGTCCATACCGGCGACTCCATCACCGTGGCGCCGGCGCTGACCCTGACCGACAAGGAATACCAGATCATGCGCGACGCCTCGCTGGCGGTACTGCGCGAGATCGGGGTCGAGACCGGCGGTTCCAACGTGCAGTTCGGCGTCAACCCGGCCGACGGACGCATGGTCGTGATCGAGATGAATCCGCGGGTGTCGCGCTCCTCGGCGCTCGCCTCGAAGGCCACCGGCTTTCCGATCGCCAAGGTCGCCGCCCAGCTTGCGGTCGGCTACACGCTCGACGAGATCGCCAACGACATCACCGGCGGCGCGACCCCGGCTTCGTTCGAGCCGACCATCGACTATGTCGTCACCAAAATCCCGCGCTTTGCGTTCGAGAAGTTTCCCGGTGCCTCCACCACCCTGACCACCTCGATGAAGTCGGTCGGCGAGGTGATGGCGATCGGCCGCACCTTCCAGGAAAGTCTGCAAAAGGCCCTGCGCGGCCTCGAGACCGGGCTCACCGGCCTCGACGAGATCGATATCGAAGGCCTCGGCCGCGGCGACGACAAGAACGCGATCCGCGCCGCGCTCGGGACCCCGACGCCGGACCGGATCCTGCAGGTGGCGCAGGCGATGCGGCTCGGCTGGAGCAACGAGGAGATCTTCACCTCCTGCAAGATCGATCCCTGGTTCCTGGCGGAAATGCGCGGCATCGTGCAAATGGAAGGCCGGATCAAGACGAACGGCCTGCCCACAAACGCGTTCGGGATGCGGATGCTGAAGGGGATGGGATTTTCCGACGCGCGGCTGGCGGTGCTGGTCGAGACCACCGAGGCCGAAGTGACGGCGAGACGTCACGCGCTGGCGGTCCGCCCGGTGTTCAAGCGCATCGACACCTGCGCCGCCGAATTCGCCTCGCCCACCGCCTACATGTATTCGACTTATGAATCGCCGTTCGCCGGCCAGCCCGCCGACGAGAGCGCGCCGTCCGACCAGCGCAAGGTCATCATTCTCGGCGGCGGGCCGAACCGGATCGGCCAGGGCATCGAATTCGACTATTGCTGCTGCCATGCCTGCTTCGCCCTGCACGATGCCGGCTATGAAACCATCATGATCAACTGCAATCCGGAAACGGTGTCGACCGATTACGACACCGCGGACCGATTGTATTTCGAGCCGCTGACATCCGAAGACGTGCTGGAGATCATTGCCACCGAACGGCAGAACGGCACCCTGCACGGGGTGATCGTGCAGTTCGGCGGCCAGACGCCACTCAAGCTCGCCAGCGCGCTGGAGGCGGCCGACGTGCCGATCCTCGGCACCTCGCCCGACGCCATCGATCTCGCCGAGGACCGCGACCGCTTCAAGCGCGTGCTCGACAAGTTGCGGCTGAAGCAGCCGAAAAACGGCATCGCCTACTCGGTCGAACAGGCGCGGCTGGTGGCCGCGGATCTCGGGCTGCCGCTCGTGGTACGCCCGTCCTATGTGCTGGGCGGGCGCGCGATGCAGATCATCCGCGAGGAATCCCAGCTCAGCGACTATCTGCTTGGCACCCTGCCCGAGCTGGTGCCGGGTGACGTCAAGGCGCGCTACCCGAACGACAAGACCGGACAGATCAACACCGTGCTGGGAACCAACCCGCTGCTGTTCGACCGCTATCTGTCCGACGCCATCGAGATCGACGTCGATTGCCTGTGTGACGGCAAGGACACCTTCATTGTCGGCATCATGGAGCATATCGAGGAAGCCGGCATTCACTCCGGCGATTCCGCCTGCTCGCTGCCGCCGCGTTCGCTCGACGCCCGGATGATTGCCGAACTCGAGCGGCAGACCCGCGAGCTCGCGCTTGGCCTCGACGTGGTCGGGCTGATGAACGTGCAGTACGCCATCAAGGACGGCGAGATCTACGTGCTTGAAGTCAATCCGCGGGCATCGCGCACGGTGCCGTTCGTCGCCAAGGTGATCGGCATGCCGGTGGCGAAGATCGCCGCCCGGATCATGGCCGGCGAGAAGCTCGCGGATCTCGATTTGAAGAAACGCAAGCTCGGCCATGTCGGGGTCAAGGAATCGGTGTTCCCGTTCGCCCGCTTCCCCGGCGTCGATACCGTGCTGGGACCGGAGATGCGATCGACCGGCGAGGTAATGGGCATCGACCGCTCGTTCGAGGTGGCGTTCGCCAAGAGCCAGCTCGGCGGTGGTACCCGCGTGCCACGTAAGGGCACGGTGTTCGTCTCGGTCCGAGAGATCGACAAGACCCGGATTGTCGAGGCGGTCCGGCTATTGTTTTCGCTGGGCTTCAAGGTGATGGCCACGTCGGGCACCCAGCGGTTCCTCGCCGACAACGGGGTGCCGACCGAAAAAGTGAACAAGGTGCTGGAAGGGCGTCCGCATATCGTCGACGCCATCACCAATGGCGACATCCAGCTCGTCTTCAATACCACGGAAGGACCACAGGCGCTGGCCGACAGCCGCTCGTTGCGACGAGCTGCCCTCTTGCATAAAGTGCCATATTACACCACTCTTTCAGGTGCCGTGGCGGCCGCACAGGGCATCCGCGCCTATCTGGGCGGGGACCTTGAGGTCCGTACCCTGCAGAGCTATTTTTCCGAAAACTAGCGTCCTGACGCCGGAATTCGCCGACCTGACAGCCTGTTCGGCAGCGGATTTGGGGTTCGAAAGGGCGCTAGAAAAATCTATGATCCCCCAGGCCGGAGCGCGGGTCCGGCAACCGATTGGCGTTGAACCCCTTCATGACCGGAACTCGCCCGTCATGAGGGTGTTCTGTTTCGGCGTTTGTGCGTGCCGCGGATTGGTCCGCATGAGGTTGAAGGACGAAGACAGATGATGGAAAAGGTACCGATGACCGCTGGCGGCTATGCCGCGCTTGAGGACGAGTTGAAGCAGCGCCAGTCGGTGGAGCGTCCGCGTATCATCGAGCATATCGCCGAAGCGCGCTCGCATGGCGATTTGTCGGAGAACGCGGAATATCACGCCGCCAAGGAAGAGCAGTCGCACAATGAAGGCCGCATTGCCGAGCTCGAGGACAAGCTCGCGCGCGCCGACATTATCGACATCAGCAAACTTTCCGGCGACACCATCAAGTTCGGCGCCACCGTCACGCTGATCGATGAAGACACCGAAAAGAAAGCGGTGTGGCAGATCGTCGGCGAGCCGGAAGCCGATGCCAAGAAGGGCCGCATCTCGATCACCTCGCCATTGGCGCGGGCGCTGATCGGCAAGAAGAAGGGCGCCTCGGTCGAAGTGATGGCGCCCGGCGGCGCCAAGGCCTACGAGATCACCAAGGTCGAGTGGCGCTAGCGTCTTTTTGCGGCTTGTAGCGAAGATCGTCGTGCCCGGGCTTGTCCCGGGCATCCACGTCTGTGCGCGCATCCGATGGCGTCGTGGTTCGAGACGCGCGGCGTTGCCGCGCTCCTCACCATGAGGGTCTGAAGACCTCGGACCTCAGTCTGAGGAGCATCGCGAGGCGATGCGTCTCGAAGGATGAAGCCATGGAACCGCGGGCGCACTCGTCGCGGCAAACACTTCGCCCTCGGCATTATTCCGGTGCTGCTCTGCAAAACGTTGCCGATTTTGTTACGGCGATATGCTTTCCCTCGGCGGCACGACGCGATACCAATTGCGCGCATCGAAACCTCGGGGGAAACCATCATGAATCAAACTATGGCGGCATGGGCGCCGCGCGCCCTGAGCGTGCTGCGCACCATCACGGGCTTGATGATCATTCAGCACGGCATGGGCAAGATCATCGGCTTTCCGGCGTATCCGGCCTACGCCAACGTCAAGCCTCTGTCCCTGATCGGCGCAGCCGGTTTCATCGAACTGATTGGCGGCGCACTCCTGATTCTCGGCCTGCTGACGCGTCCGGCGGCCTTCATTCTCTCGGGTGAAATGGCGTTCGCCTATTTCATGGTGCACGCGCCAAAGAGCTTCTTTCCGTTGATCAACGGCGGCACGCTGGCGATCATGTACTGCTTCACCTGCCTCTATCTGTCCGCTGCAGGCGCGGGTCCGTGGAGCGTCGACGCCGGAATGAAGCGGGATTGAGGGGGAACGGCAATGGACAAGATGAACCGAATGTTTGCCGGTTGTGAGCCGATGGTTCTCAGCATCTTCCGCATCGTCACCGGATTGCTGATGCTTCAGTTCGGCGTGGCGAAGCTGCTGAAATTCCCGGATGTGCCGATGTTCGCAAAGGTCGAGCCGCTTTCGCTTTTCGGCGTCGCCGGCATGTTCGAACTGATTTTTGGCGGGCTTCTGATCTTCGGCCTGTTCTCGCGGGTCGTGGCATTTGTCCTGTGCGGTGAAATGGCGTTCGCCTATTTCATCTCACATTTCCCGCGCGGCTTTATCCCGCTGCTGAACAACGGCAGCCTCGCGATCATGTTCTGCTTCGCCTGCCTCTTTCTCGCCTGCGCCGGCGGCGGGCCGTGGAGCGTTGACGCGGTGCGCGGCAAGCGCTGACCGGTCGAATTACCCCGGCACCTTGACCTCGAGCGGCACCGCGGCCTCGTATTTCGAGTTGTGCAGCACGAGCGAAGTCCTGACATTGCGCACATGCGGCGCCGCAGTCAAATGGGTGACGAAATCCTGAAACGTCGCCATGTCGGGCGCAACGCATTTCAGGATGAAGTCGACCTCGCCCGACAGCATCCAGCATTCACGCACCAGCGGTTCGGCGCGCACGAAATCCTCGAACGCGCGCAGATCGGCGTCGGCCTGGCTGGCGAGATGCACCGACGCGAACACCGTAACGTCGAAACCGAGCCGGCGCGGATCGAGCAACCCGCGATAGCCCTGGATGTAACCGTCCTCCTCCAGCGTCCGCACCCGACGCAGACAGGGCGGCGGCGATATGCCGACGCGCTTGGCCAGTTCGACATTGGTGATTCGACCGTCGGCCTGGATTTCGCTGAGAATTTTAAGGTCGATTTCGTCAAGATTCTTCGACACGCGGGTCCTGGGCTTGGGGTAGACCGGCAACAGTCTTAGCGCAGCTGCCGCACCTTGCGCAATTTTATTGCGCGTGCGGTGCGCCACTTCGCCCGTCAGCGTGGAAAATTTGCGGATTTGGATTGCAATTCTTGCATGGCTCGCCAGATGTCTTAGACTTGGATTTGACACTTTCGGTGCCCCGCGACGCCTTTCCGGGTGATTTCCGCCCAAGCAACAGCCAATTGCCCTGGAGAGAGGACCTTCCATGCCTGCTGCCGTCCACGCCAAGGTCGTCATCATCGGTTCCGGCCCGGCCGGTTATACCGCGGCGATCTATGCAGCGCGTGCGATGCTCGAGCCAATCCTGATCCAGGGCATCCAGCCCGGCGGCCAGCTCACCATCACCACCGACGTCGAAAACTATCCCGGCTTTGTCGATGTCATCCAGGGCCCGTGGCTGATGGAGCAGATGGAGAAGCAGGCCGCCCATGTCGGCACCAAGATCGTCACCGATCTCGTCACCCGGCTTGAACTCGGGCAGCGGCCGTTCCGCCTGACCTGCGACAGCGGCGACGTCTATCGCGCCGACACCGTCATCCTCGCCACCGGCGCCCAGGCGCGCTGGCTCGGAACGCCGTCGGAGGAAAAATTCAAGGGCTTCGGCGTTTCGGCCTGCGCCACCTGCGACGGCTTCTTCTACCGCGGCAAGGAAGTCATGGTGGTCGGCGGCGGCAACACTGCGGTCGAGGAAGCGCTGTTTCTCACCAACTTCGCATCCCAGGTGACCATCGTGCACCGCCGCGATCATTTCCGCGCCGAGCGCATCCTGCAGGACCGCCTGTTCAAGCATCCGAAAATCCGGGTGATCTGGGACAGCGCGATCGACGAAATCTGCGGCACCGAAAGCCCCAGCAAGGTCACCCACGTCCGGCTGAAGAATGTCAAAAGCGGTGCGCTGACCGAGGTCGCCGCGGACGGCGTCTTCATCGCGATCGGTCACGCGCCGGCGACCGAGCTGATTCTCGGCCAGATCAAGCTGAAGCCGTCGGGTTATGTCGAGGTGGCGCCGAACTCGACCGCGACCTCGGTGCCGGGCGTGTTCGCCGCCGGCGACATCGCCGACGAAACCTACCGGCAGGCAGTCACGGCCGCAGGCCTTGGCTGCATGGCCGCCCTCGAGGCCGAACGTTTTCTCGCCTTGCGCGCGAGCGAGCGCGCGGCGGCGGAATGATCATGAACCGAGCTCGCGACGGATTTACCGATATGGATTGGGACAAGCTGAAAGTGTTTCACGCGGCGGCGGAAGCGGGCAGCTTCACCCATGCCGGCGAGCAGCTTGGGCTGTCGCAATCGGCGGTGTCGCGCCAGGTCAGCGCGCTGGAGCAGGAGCTCTCGGTGTCGCTGTTCCACCGCCACGCGCGCGGCCTCATTCTCACCGAGCAGGGCGACCTGTTGTTCCGCACCGCCCACGACGTGTTCATGCAGCTGCAGGCGGCACGCGCCAAGCTCACCGACAGCCGCGAGCGGCCGAGCGGCGACCTCAAGATCACCACCACCCCCGGCGTCGGCATCAACTGGCTGATCCCGCGGCTCGGCGAATTCACCGCGCTCTACCCCGAGATCCGGATTTCCCTGATCGTCACCGATGAGGAACTCGATTTGTCGATGCGCGAGGCCGATGTCGCGATCCGCACCCGCAAACCGACGCAGCCCGACCTGATCCAGCGCAAGCTGTTCGCGATGGGCTTTCACGCCTACTGCTCGCCGGAATACATCAAGCGTTTCGGCACGCCGCGGACGCTCGACGAGCTCGATGCGCATCGCATCATCACGCTGAGCGACGGACAGGTCGCGCCGCATCTGCAGAACCGCGCCTGGCTGATCGAGGCCGGACGCAACGGCAGCGGTCCGCGCGAAACCTATTTCAAGGTCAACAACATCCTCGGGCTGGTGCGCGCGTGCCAGCAGGGGCTCGGCATCGCGGCGCTGCCGGACTATCTGGTCGAGGAAAACAATCGCCTGGTGCAGTTGTTCGGCGAATCCGATTCGATCCAGCTCGACACCTATTTCGTCTACCCCGAAGAGCTGAAAACGGTAGCGCGCGTGCAGGTGTTTCGCGACTTCGTGGTGAGCAAGGCGCAGCGCTGGCCGTCCTGACATTTGCAAGCCCCCGGTCATCGCATGACTGACATGCGGCTCACCCGGTTGCCGCAGGGTGCCGACGCGGCCCATAATGTTTCCACGCTGAGCATTGGCGTTACGCATTTGTCCCCCTCCTCCAGTGGCGCGAACGCTCAGTAATCCCTCTTGGAAGGTGATTGTGTCGGCCTCACGTGGCCAATACCTCAAGCCGGGCTCTCTGGAGCCCGGCTTTTTTTCTTTGGTGACGCGCGTGGATACGATCCACGCCGCCCAAACGCAAATGATCACGTTTTTGTGCGCAGCTGGTCTCGCGTCATTGCAATGACGGCGAGAATTTGTAGCCCGGATGCAGCGTAAGCGAAATCCGGGGCCGTCTTGCCCGTATCGCGATTCCCGGATTGCGCGGAGTTTATCCTTGGGTACGCCGAAGGCGTGACCCGAGGGCTCTATCCGGGCTACGACACTATGCCGTCGCAATGACGCGGAGGGCCCCGCCCCACCCCTAATCAAGCCGCGTGCGTGCCAGCCGCAGCGCGTTGCCGATCACGCTGACTGACGACAACGCCATCGCGGCGGCTCCCACCATCGGCGACAGCAGGATGCCGAATACCGGATAGAGCACGCCGGCGGCGATCGGCACGCCGGCGGCGTTGTAGATGAATGCGAAGGCGAGGTTCTGGCGGATATTGCGCATGGTCGCGGCCGATAGCCGCCGCGCCCGCACCAGCCCGGCGAGGTCGCCGGTCAACAGCGTGATCCCTGCGCTTTCGATCGCGACATCGGTGCCGCCGCCCATCGCGATGCCGACATCGGCCGCCGCCAGCGCCGGCGCGTCGTTGACGCCGTCGCCGACCATGGCGACGCAGCGGCCCTCGCGGCGCAGCCGCTGCACCACCTCGCTCTTGCGCGCCGGCAGGATGCCCGCCTCGATCTCCTCGATGCCGAGCTTCGCCGCCACCGCACGCGCGGTGGTGAGGTTGTCGCCGGTCAGCATCACCATGCGCAGGCTGTCGCCGCGCAGCGCCCGCAGCGCGGCCTGCGCCGACGGCTTGACCGGATCGGCGATCGCGATCAGGCCCGCGGCGCGGCCATCCACCGCCGCATAGATCGCGGTGGCACCGCCCTCGCGGGCGGCCTCGGCGGCGCCATCGAGATCCACCGTCGCAATCCGCAACCCCGTCATCAGCGTGGCGTTGCCGAGTGCAACAGCCCTGCCATCGACGATACCGGTGGCTCCCTTGCCGGCGGACGAAGCAAAATCGCTGACCTCGGCCAGCGCAAGCTGGCGCTCCCTGGCTGCATCCAGGATCGCCTGCGCCAGCGGATGCTCGCTGCCGCGCTCGACGCTGGCGGCGAGCCGCAGCAACTGGTTTTCGTTGAAACCGTCCGCCGGAATGATCCCGACGATCTTCGGCTTGCCTTCGGTCAGCGTACCGGTCTTGTCGATCACGATGGTGTCGACGCGCTCGAGGCGCTCCAGCGCCTCGGCGTCACGGATCAGAATGCCGGAATGCGCGCCGCGGCCGACGCCGACCATGATCGACATCGGCGTCGCCAGACCCAGTGCGCAGGGACAGGCGATGATCAGCACCGTCACGGCCGCGACCAGCGCGAAGGTCAGCCGCGGCTCGGGCCCGAACACCATCCAGGCTGCGAATGCCAGCAAGGCCGCGGCGATCACCGCCGGCACGAACCAGCCGGCGACCCGGTCGGCCAGGCGCTGGATCGGCGCCCGCGAGCGCTGCGCCCGCGCCACCATGTCGACGATCCGCGCCAGCATGGTGTCGCGGCCCACTCTATCGGCGCGCAGGATCAGGCCTCCGCCCTGGTTGACGGTGCCGCCGATGACGTGGGCGCCTTCGGCTTTCGAAACCGGCATCGATTCGCCGGTCACCATCGATTCGTCGACCGACGAGCGGCCTTCGGCGACCACGCCATCGACCGGAATCTTCTCGCCGGGGCGCACCCGCAACAGGTCGCCGACCGCGATCGCGTCGATGGCGACGTCCTCGTCGCCGTTGACGGCGATGCGCCGTGCGGTTTTCGGCGCAAGCCCGAGCAAGGCGCGGATCGCTCCGGAGGTGCGTTCGCGCGCACGCAATTCCAGCACCTGCCCCAGCAGGACCAGCACGGTGATGACAGCAGCCGCCTCGAAATACACCGCGACGGCGCCGTGCATGCCGCGAAGCGCGGGCGGGAACAATTGCGGCAGCAGCGTGCCGACCACGCTGTAGAGAAAGGCCATGCCGGTGCCGATCGCGATCAGGGTGAACATGTTGAGATTTCGTGTCACCAACGAACGCCAGCCCCGCACGAAGAATGGCGCGCCCGCCCACAGCACCACGGGCGTGGCAAGCACCAGCGAGATCCAGTTCGACCATGGCGACGCCATAGTGGACATCAGGCCGAGATGGCCGCCCATCTCGAGCACGAAGACCGGCAGGGTCAGCACCAGCGCGATCCAGAACCGCCTCGTCATGTCGATCAGCTCGGGATCGCGGGCCTGGTCGAGCGAGACCTGCTCGGGCTCGAGCGCCATGCCGCAGATCGGGCAACTGCCCGGTCCGACCTGCCGCACCTCCGGATGCATCGGACAGGTGTAGACGGCGCCGGCCGGTGCGGCGGGCGCAGCCGGGCGGCCCGGCAGGAATTTTTCCGGCCCGGCTTCGAACCGTTCGCGGCAGCGGGCGCCGCAGAAGAAATAGTCCTGATCCCGGTACGAAGAGCGATGCTTCGCGGAGGCCGGATCGACCTTCATGCCGCAGACGGGATCGATCGCCGGCGCGGTCGCGACGCTGGCTTCGTGCTGGCCGCAGCTTGCGTGCGGGTCGGCGGCATGCGCGTCGCCGTGAGAATATTCCGCCTGTGCCACCGAGCGCCCTCTTGATGAAAATACCCTAGGGGGGTATATGACGCGGATGCGCACCGAGATCAAGGCCTCCTGCCTGAAACGGCTGAAACGAATTGAAGGCCAGATTCGCGGCCTTGCCGGCATGGTCGAGGATGACCGCTATTGCATCGACGTGGTGACCCAGATCGCGGCGGCGAAGGCGGCCTTGCGCCGGGTCGAGGAGGAAATCCTACGTGACCACGTCGCCCATTGCGTCGAGCATGCGATCTCCTCCGGCGACAAGGCCGACCAGCGCCGTAAGATCGCAGAATTGATGGACGTGGTCGGCCGCGCCGATCGGTGATCGGAAGCCGGCCGTCATTCGGTCGTTCGCGGCATGCCTTGGTTAATGTGCGGTGACGCCACCCCCTCAAATCGCAACCAGGCGGCGGCTGCATCCTTAAAATTTGTGACTTATTGACACCCCCATCAGAACCGACGGGGGAGACAAAATGGCCACACCAATCACCGGGGACGACAGGTATCCGGTTTGCGAACGGGCGCTGCGGAGACAGGATTGGCTTCTGGTATCGTCGTTCGGGCTGTGGGCCGCGGTGCTCGGGCTGTCGCCGGTCGTGGCGTTCCATCTACTGATCGGAAGCTGAGGTCGATCGACAACTGCCATCGTCGTTAATCGACGGTAGCACCTGTGTTTAAATGCGAGCGAAATTGCGACCGGCTTTTTAAAAGACGACGCGTATCAAAGTCTCCGGAAGAATAAAAAAGCGCGGGGGCGTCGTGAATAAAGAGAACCGTGAACAGCGGGGTTTTACCACGCAGGATATCCTGTGGGCGCTCGGCATCTGGTCGGTGATCCTGACCCTGTCGCCGGTGGTCGCCTTCTATTTGCTGATGGTGAATTAGCCCGCACGAGATAACGCGCGGAGCCCCGCGCGTTCTTTCTCGGCCTTGCAAGGCGGCGTGGCTAGGCCGCCTGCTTGTGCATCGCGCCGGACCCCGACGCCGAACCACGGATCGCCTTCACCGAGCGCTCGATCGCAGCCCACAGCCGGCCGATCTCTGCCGCTGCGCGACCTTCCGCATAATATTCACGCGCGCCTTCGCCATGGCTCAGGGCCATCAGCAGATCGGCACGGTTGGTGATCTGGCCGCCCCAGACCGGAGCCCGGAACTTGGCGAGTGCCTCGCGGGCGATGGTAACGATCGGGCTTTCGACCTCGTCCCGGCGCGCCGGCGCGCCGTTGAGCACGACCGCATAGGGCTTGCGCGCCGAGCGGCAGGTCTGAATCGTTTCCTGCACCGCATTGACGTCGAATACCCCCGGCCGGGCCGGAATGATCACCATCGTGGCGTTCCTGATGGCGTCTTCCACGACCGACGACATGTTCGGCGGCGTATCGATGAACACCCATTCGATGCCGTCGCGCTTGGCGGCGGCGACGATCCCGCTGACGGAATTGACCGCCGTCTTGATCGTCGGTTCGTTGGTGCCGCGCAGCTTGTGCCAAAGTGTGAGCGATCCTTGCGGATCGGCATCGACCAGCAGGCACGGCTTGGTTGATTTATGGACTTGCGCAGCGAGATGGGCTGCCAGGGTACTCTTTCCCGAGCCGCCCTTACGCGATGCGAAAACAATGACGTTCATACCTTGGCCTCCAGATTGACCCCAGAAATCAAAATGAATCAGCGCGGTGATTCGTGAAAGAAAAATTTACTGCAAATTATGGCGAAGCCCCGGATTTATCTTGGACGCGGGCTTTTGAGTCACACCCTTACGCCGCAGCAGAACCGAAAAAATCGAATCACCAGTGGCGATTAAGCGGTTTTTGCCACCTATTGGTCAATCCTTCGCATTCAACCTTTTCGCGATATTTGAAACGGCGGTCGGGCGAACAAAACGAGTCCGGCCGCCGCGCGGCGGCTTTCGAAGCAGACCAAGGGCGGGATATCCACGGCAAGCCGTGCCGCCAACCGGCGATCCGGGGCTGGCAGACCGCCGTCATTGCGAGCGAAGCGAAGCAATCCATAGTTCCGCATACGACGGCGATGGATTGCTTCGTCGCTGACGCTCCTCGCAATGACGGTGCATTGTCGGTCACGCCGTTCCGTGCAATGACACCATGCGCGGCGTTACTTCACGTCATCCCAACTCGCGCCGTTGAAGCGCTGCAGCTGCATGTAGGTGATGACGCGATAGTCGGTGGCCGAGGTGTTGATGCGGCTCTCCGGCAACAGCAACCCGACGCGGAAATCATGCAGGCTCGCCGCCTGTTTCATGATGTTCTCGCGGGTGAGGTTGTCGCCACACTGTTTCAGCACCTGTTCCAGCGTCTGGGCGAAGCTGTAGCCGGCGGCGGTCAGGCTGTCATTGAGATCGGCACCAGGCATGTTGGCCTTCATCCACTCGGTCCAGGTCTTGACGTCGGGATCGGTGGCCCATTTGGGATCGGTGACGTCCTTCATGAAACCGGCGCTCATGATGCCGACCGACTTGTCGAGCCCGGCCGGCTTGAAGGTGGCGCCGACCGACGCCGCGCCGAGGTGCAAATAGGTTTCGGGCTTCCATTTCAGATCGTACATTTTCGAGATCGCCTGCGCCGCCTGCTTGGCATAGGTGAACAGGAACAGCGCGTCGGCACCGGAGTTCTGCAGGATCACCATCTGGCTGTCGATGGTGGGATCGGTCGACTGGAAATTCTGCGCGCTGACAATCATCTTGTCGGAGTCTTCGCCCAGGCCTTCCTTGAGGCCGTTCAGCAGATCCTTGCCGAAATCGTCGTTCTGGTAGAGCACGGCGACCTTCGGCTTCGGATTATGCGCGAGCAGGTGCTTCGCATAGAACTTCGCCTCGTCGCGCAGATTGGGCTGCCAGCCCATGGTCCAGGGGAAATGCGCGGGATCGTTCAAGGCCGACGAGCCGGCGGCGACGAACAGCTGCGGCACGCCCTGTTTGTTCAGATAGGGCCGGATCGCCATGTTGAGCGGCGTCCCGAGCACGCCGAACATCAACGCGACCTCGTCGCCTTCGACGAGGCTGCGCGCATTTTCGACCGCCTTCGCCGGCGAATAGCCGTCGTCGCGGCTGATGAAGGTGATCTTGCGGCCGTTGATGCCGCCCTTGGTGTCGTTCAACCATTTGAAATAGGCGGCCTCCACCTTGCCAAGCGTGCCATAGGCCGAGGCCGGGCCGCTATAGGCGATGGTCTGGCCGATCTTGATCTCGGTATCGCTGGTGCCGGGACCATACTGCTTCTCGGCCAGCGCCGGCGGCGCGAGCAGCAGCAGCGCAGCACCAAGGAGAATCATCCTGCGAACCGACATCGGGCTTCCTCCACATTTTCGTTGTGGAGCAAGTGTGAGTGAGCGGCCGGGTGTTGGCAAGCCGAGACGCCGCATGGCGTGCCGGCATCGAACAATGCTGCACTGCCCTCAGGTCGCGCCGCGCCGGGCCGCTTTTTTGGCCTTGTGCGGCTTTGCAGCCCCCGGCCTGATGCTGAGCGGCGCGCCTGCGTCCGCCTCCGGCTCCGGGCCGGGCTTGAAGAACACCCGGCAGCCCGGCGAAAGCTGCTCCTTCTTGCTGACCATGCAGGCGGTGACGCGATCGACATCCGGAATCTCGGGGCCGCAAAGCCGAAACGCATCGTCGCTGCAGGCCTGCTGCTGCTCCGGCGTATAGGCCTCGCTTGCGGTCGGCAGCATCGCTGCCGAAAGCGCGGTCGCGAGCAGCAGACCGAACTGGAAACTTGCCGATTGCACGATAGCCATGAATCCCCCGAGGCGCTGATGGCGCGAATTGTGGGGGACTGGCGGAGGATTGGCAAGCGGCGGACCATGCGCACGAGCGCGCCTCGGTCGCGCCGAGCATCGCGACCAGCCGGCGCACCACGTTCGATGCGAGCCGAATGATTCCGAGCGTTCAGGCGACCGCGTTGTCGGTCGCTTCCGGGCTTGCGCACAACAGGCGCCTGCGGATGGCCTCCTCGACCAGCGCGAGGGCTTGCTGCGCCTCGCGCGCTTCGGCCTCGGCGGCCTGCGCCCGGAATTCCACCGCCGTGAGTTGATCTTCCACCGCCACGATCCGCGATTGGGCTTGCTTCAGGGCTCGCGACGCGTCCTGCAGCTTGCAATCGGTCGCGGTGATGAGTTCGCGTCGCTCGCGCTCGGCGTTTTCCAAGCGCTGCTCGGCGGTGGTCAGTCTTTCGGCGGCGCTCCTGCACAATGACTGTGCGCGGGCTTCGGTCTCGCGGGCGCGGTCTTCAATGCCGCCGATGACTTCGGCGGCCTGATAGACGAGATTGAGAGCGGTCGCGCCATAATCCGGTGCAGACGACCGCGCAAACTTCAGGACTTTTTCGCTGCTGCCGACCGCCGCTCTCAACCCGCGCTGCGCCATGAGTTCGAGACCTTCTGCAAATAACTACGATTATCTAACCGCGACCCCTATCATGAACATTTATGGTAAATGGACAGTTAAACCGGACCGCTCGACGGCGGATGGAGGTGCTATCGCCTGGCGGCGGGAAAAGGCACCCACAAGCTCGCCAGACCCGTGGCCGAGAACATAACGCCGCCCATCGGCTTGACTAGGCAGGTAATCTCAAACAACTTTGCATGGGTCGAAATCGCCTGGGGCTACCACCTCGAACCGGACGGACAGCCAAAACATCGTTGAGGGGGGATCAGCTATGATATTCCCAAGTAGAACTCCGCAATAACCAACGAATAAAAGGAAGCCCCATGAAGCATCTGGCTATATTGTCGCTGCTCGCAGGCGGTTTCGTCGCCCTCAGTACGCTGGAAGCAAGCGCCATCGTCTGCGCGCGCGGCGTGTACCGCGCCGGTTGCGTTGCCCATCGCCCCGTTGTTGTCGCCCCCCGCGCTGTCGTCGTTGCTCCACGCCGCGTGGTCGTCGCGCCGCGCCGTGCCGTTGTCGTTCGGCGCAGGGTTTACTGATCGTCTTCGCTGGCGATTGTCGCGGGGAGCGCAGCGGCGAAGCAAGCCACAACGCGCCTGACGCCGGATCGATTGCGATGCTTGGTACAGTTGGGTGGGCTCGAACCACCGACCTCCTGTTCCACAGACAGGCGCTCTAACCAACTGAGCTACAACTGCGTCCTTGTCGGCTGCCGGAAACGGGGTGCCGAACCGGGCGGAAACTAGGTGCAACGCCCGGCTTTGGCAAGGCCGGGAGATGGCGGCGTCGACGTCGTTTCGTGCGGCGGTCCCGGGCCATCCGGGCTTCCGCCGCGGCCGGAATGCGTCAACAAAAAAGCCCGGATTTGCGGTCCGGGCCGGTTTGTTCGGAACGAAAAGAGCTGGCGATCAGGCGGCCGGCTTGAACAGCTTCGAGGCATTGGCCTTGATCGGCTCGGCGGCTTCGGTCGCAACCTTCTGGGCCAGTTCGGTGAGCTCCTTGCCATGGGCGGTAAAGGACTCGAACTGCTTGCGGGCGTGCGAGGACCACAGCTCCATCGCCTCCGAGGGCGACTTCACGCCGATCAATTCCTGGGCGAAGTCGAGGTTCGCCGTGGTCGCGGTCTTCATCATTTCCATCAGCTTGGCGGAGTATTCGCTGGCGCCCCTGCTGACGGTGGAGAACACGGCCTCGATGGTGCCGTTGTGGGTCTCGGCGGCATCTTTGAACTTGGCATAATTATCGCGGGCCTGCGAAACGCCCTTTTCGGCGAATGCACGCACCTGCTCGGGAACTTCGAACGGGATAACAGAAGACGAAAACGGGTCGGTACTTGCCATGACTTGCATCCTTCGCGAGTGGGGGTGAGTAGATGTGACCCGGCAGAAGGCCGGTTGCAAAAATGCCGGACATCGACGCGGATCACGGTAAACCGGGTGACGGGAGCGCCCTTCGGTGGGCTCCGGCATTCAACTCCCATATCATGTCAATTTTGTGCAATGCAACGAGGTCTGTGGTGCAATGCCGCATGGCAGACCTCATCCAGGCGCACGCCCCGGATGAACCAGCGAAAATATCAACCGATGGTACTCCAGGCGTCACGCCTTCGCCTTGGCGGCCTCGATCGCGGCGCGGCCGACAATCTGGCTCATTTCGCTCGCCTGTTCGGCCAGCGTGCGCATCTGGGTCTGCGCATAATCGGCATTCAGCCGCATCATTTCGGTCACATTCTTTGCATGCAGCAGCGCCTGCGCGTGATCGAGCGACGCTTGCACGTTCTGTTCGGCACAGGCGAACGCCTTGGCACCGATGTCCCTAGCGCCGGCCCGTACCGTCGCGCCGCGCTCCTCGATCGAGCCCTTGGCCAGCTGGGCGCCGGCCAGGAACTGCTCAAAGCCCTTGCGGGCCTGATCGAAGCCCGCCTCGGCCATCGATCGCATCCCTTTTGGCATCTCGAAACGGTCCTGCTGATGTTCGCTCATGATCCTACTCCTGTTGGGTTGGATGGGGCCGTTTGCTGCCCCCGGTTCCCCGGGACTGTCCGTTCCATCCTGCCGGCGACGGCTTTGCCGGCCTGACGCGCCATGCAGCGGTTCCCGCTGTGACCTTGCGTCACCGCGCACCATCCCAACGCGAGAGCCGGCGGCAGGTTCAAATCAATTACGGTTAGCGCGCCTTTGCAGCGCTGCGCGGCGGCCCAGCCCGTGGACCTGCCGGCTGCCGCGGGCAATACTAACAATCCGTTAAGGCTGTCATCGTTTGGCGGCCGATCTCTGAATGCCATCGTCTGTCAGCGCCGGTCATGTCACTGCCATGAACCCTATGGAATTCCAGCTGCGAGGCGCCGAGGATCCACGGCTGAGCGTGCACGCAACGAGCGTCTTTCCCGCCTGGCTGTGGTCGATCGATGGCACAAGGATTCCGTGGGCCAATCCGGTCGGCGCCCGACTGTTTGGCGCGGACAATGCCGCAGCGCTTGCGCGGAAGACGTTCGGACCGGCGGATCCGCATCGGCGCCAGGTCGTGCAGCTCGCCGGCAAGCTTGCATCGACTGGCGCCGTCCGGCTGGAGCGGCTGCACGGCTTCGGCGCGGCGCTCGGCACACTCGCAACTTGCGCCTGTGCGCGGCTTGATTTTGCCGATGGCCATCCCGGCATCCTGATTGTGGCCACCGCGCCGGCTGGCCGCGCGATGCCGCTGGTGGAGCGATTGCAACGGCTGGTGCAAGGCATCGACACGCCGATTGCGGCGTTCGCCCGCGACGGCATGTTCGTCGGCGCCAGCGATGCGGCGCAGACGCTGCTCGGATTCCACAGTCTCGCCGAGGCCGGGCTCGACGATGCGCGCCGCGACGCGCTGCGGCAGGGCCGCGCGGAAACGCCGGTCGGCGTCGGCCACCTGGTGCTGCAGCGGGTCGGAAGCGGCGCGGATGTCGGCCTGGTGGCGCTGTTCGCGGCCGGCGCCGCGCAGGCCGGGAACACGGGTGCCCCGGCATCGCCGCAGGTCGAAGTGGAATCGGAGCCGGTCGCGCCGGCTGCGGACCGGCCGGTCCCCGATTACGAACAACCCGCCCTGTCCGGCGAAGCCCCGGCTGAATTTGCGCTGGTCGACGAGTTCGCCGAACCGGACGAACCGAACCAGATGTCGGCTGCGGAGACACCGGCAGAAGCGGTCACGTCAGATCCTGAAGCCAAGCCTCCTGAAGCCCGGCCGCACGAGCCTTCGCCCTATGTCGAGGCTGTTGCCGACGAGCCGACAATTCCGCCTGCCCAGGGGCAGCCGGCGGCGGTCGAAGCGCCGGCTTCACCGTCGGTCGGGCCGGCGCCGATTCCGACGCCGTCATGGCTCGACGAGCCGGAGCCGCGCCTGCAACCGCTGCGCTTTGTATGGCAGATGGACGCCGATGGCCGCTTCTCGCTCGCTTCCGATGAATTCACCCATTTGATCGGCGCACGCACCGCCGTCGGCTTCGGCCGGTTGTGGCATGAAATCGCCGATGCGTTCGCGCTCGATCCCGACGGCCGCGTACTCAAGGCGATCGCTACCCGCAATACCTGGAGCGGCATCACGCTGAACTGGCCGGTCGACGGTGGCGGCCAATTGCCGGTCGAGTTGTCGGGCCTGCCGCTCTACGACCGGATGCAGAATTTTGCCGGCTATCGCGGCTTCGGGGTCTGCCGCGATCTCGACGGCCTCGCACGGTTGGCCGCGCTGCGCCACTTTGAGCTGTTGAGCGAGTCCCCGGCGCCGCAGCCGCTGTCGGCCGACACCGTCGGGCGTGGCTTTGCCGGGGCGCGGGCTGCCGCGGTTCCGCCTCCAATGTCCGATACGCCCGATTCGCCGGCGCCGGATTCCGTTCAGACTTCACCCCCAGCCGATTTGGAAACATCCGTGGATACGCCCAAGAACGTCCTGCCGTTCCGGCCCGTCGGCGAGGCGAAATCGCCTGCCCTGACGCCGGTCGAAAACAGCGCCTTCGACGAGCTCGCCCGGCAATTATCGGCCCGGCTCGGCAAGGCGCCCGGCGAACCGGCGGCGCCCGAGACAGCCGAGACGGCTGCTGCGGTTGTCGATCCGCCGCCGACGTCGGAAGCGCCCGAACCGGCCATCGCGCAACCGCGCTGGCTTGCGCGCGAGGAGACCCCAGCCCGCGGCGAATCCCGGCGCGACCGGGCGCTGTTCGATCTGCTTCCCGTCGGCGTCCTGATCTACCGGCTCGACCGGCTGCTTTATGCCAACCGCGCCTTCCTCGAGCGGATCGGCTTTGCAAGCCTGCAGGCGCTCGAGGAAGCCGGCGGTCTCGACGCGCTCTATGTCGAGCCCGGCGTTTCGTCGGCGCCCAGCACCTCGGACACCGGCACCCCGGTGACGATTTCCGCGAGCCAGAACGCGCCCGGTCATGCGCCGACGGATGCACGCCTGTTCACGATTTCATGGGACGATGAATCCGCGCTGGCGCTGATCTGCTCGAACTCGGCTGCGGCCGAGGCTCCGGCGGCGATGGCCGCCTCGCCTTCGGCCGTCGGCCAAGCCAATGCCGAGGAACTCGGCGCCATCCTCGATACCACCGCCGAGGGCATCCTGATGTTCGATGCCGAAGGCAACATCAATTCGTGCAACCGCAGCGCGGAGGCGCTGTTCGGTCATGACGGCGCCGCACTCGTGCAACGCAATCTCGCCGAGCTGTTCGCGCCGGAGAGCCGGCCCGCCGTGCTGGACTATCTCGCCGGCATCAAGGGCGCCGGCGTCGCGAGCCTGCTCGATCACGGCCGCGACGTGCTTGGCCAGGTGCGCGAGGGCGGCCTCATTCCGCTGTCGGTGACCATGGGACGAACCCGGGCCGATGGCCCGAATTTCTTCGCGGTATTTCGCGACCTGTCGCAGACCCGCAAAAGCGAGGGCGAATTGCAGCAGGCGAGGCGGCTGGCCGATCGCGCCGCCGACGCCAAGGCGGACATGCTGGCGCGGATCAGCCACGAGGTCCGCACCCCGCTCAACGCCATCATCGGCTTTGCCGAAGTCATGATCGGCGAGCGCTTCGGCGCGCTCGGCAACGAGCGCTATGTCGAGTACATGAAGGACATCCGGGCCTCGGGCGAACGCGTGATCGCCATCATCAACGACCTGCTCGACCTGTCGCGGATCGAGACCGGCAAGCTCGACCTCAGCTTCGCCAGCCAGAACCTCAATGATCTGGTCGAGCAATGCGTCGCGGTGATGCAGCCGCAGGCCAACCGCGAACGCATCATCATCCGCACCTCGCTCGCGCATCTGCTGCCGCCGGTGCTGGCCGACGCCCGCGCGTTGCGCCAGATCATGCTCAACCTGATCGGCAACTCGATCCATCTCGCCAATGCCGGTGGCCAGGTCATCGTCTCCACTGCGCTGTCCGATACCGGCGAGGTGGTCTTGAGGGTCCGCGATACCGGACACGGGCTGAACGACAACGAAGTCGCGGCCGCCATGGAGCCGTTCCGAAACCCGGCGCCGTCGGACCAGGCCTTCGAGGGATCCGGCGTCAGCCTTTCGCTGACCAAGGCGCTGGTCGAGGCCAATCGCGCCCACTTCCAGATCAAGACCGGGACCCATTCCGGCACGCTGATCGAAGTGGTGTTTCCGGACACGATGGCGCGGAGCTGAAAGCAGCTTTTTCGAGCGCCGACTGCCAAATCATGCGCGACCGAGTGTCCTCGGAATCGAGCGATACCCAAACCTTTCGCAGGATGTTGTTCTCAGGCTGCGCGCGCAAGAATGATCGCGCCTGACACGACCAGGCCCGCACCAACTGCTCGGCTGAGCCGGTGGCCGAGCGGCAGCAACTTCTCGCATGCAACATAGAGGGCGACGGCGGCAATCCAGACAAGGTTCATGACACCGCCGACGAACAGCAGTGCCATCAGGAACCAGCAACAGCCGAGGCAGTAGCCGCCATGCCGGAGCCCCATGCGTAGTGCCCCCATCGCGCCCGGCCGCCAGTGCCGGCTCAGGAATAGGACCGGGCTCTGACAATAGCGGAGGCAGGCGTTCTTGACGGGCGTGAACTGGTAGAGCCCAGCAGCAAGTAGAATGGCGCCGCCAAAGATGGCGTTGGTGCTCGTTATCGCCACAGACAGCAGCCCGGCGCGTTCGAGCCCCCACTGTGCCAAGGCCGCGACGAGGCTAAAACCTGCCCATATCAGGAGATAGCCACCGAGAAAGATCCAGGCTTCCACGGAGGGACTAACCGATGCCGCCTGCTTGCGCTTGATTGCCGTGAACAGCAGGACCATCGGGGTAGCACTCGGCACCATCATGGCGATCATCATGACCAACCACATGGTGAACATGAGCACGGCGTAGAAGGTCGACCACGGCATCGGCTCCATCGGCATCCCGACCATGCTCATGTCGATGCCTGCCCCGGCGACCAGATAAGCCCAAGCCAGCGCCACTGCTACAGCAAGCCCGACCGCGACGATCAGACGGTCGTGTCGCAGCACCTTTTCGAGCGCGGACGTCTCGGTCATGGGCCCACCTCGGCGGCCGAAGCGACAAATCGAAGGATCGACCTTTAGCGCAGCATCAAGCCTCGACACCCTGAGGTGTCTGTACGACGTTGGCGAGGGAGCTGTGCGTCCCTTTTGTGTCGAACTTGATTGCCCCGGTCGAGTGAATGTTGGCGGAGGCAACCTCTGCTGATCTGTGCTCGAAGCCGTCGGGCATCACCACTTGAATGCGATGCGGAGTGCCCGTCACCGGGTTCTTGATTGGCTCGACCTCAGTCTCCAGCACACCCTTGGCAACGAGACGCGCGACGCGCCCATTCTTGTCGAATGAGAACTCAAAGGGCGTAAACAGCGGATCATGGATCGTAGTTACGATCAGACTGAAGATCTGAAACAGCGTACCCTCGGCCGAATTCTTGCCCGACATGATGTTGAAAAGTGCCTGGCGCTGTTCAGGCGTCGCGCGTTCGTCGATGATGGGCTGCATCTTCCCATTGCCCTCATGTAGCGCCCCCGGGAAATCAACCGTTGCCGCGAAAACGAGACCATCGAGCTTGGTACCCTCGAAGTGTCCTTTGGTAATCCTCATGCCGACCATGCCTTTGCACGATCCGTGAGTCGGCGGGGCATTGAAATCGCAGGGACAGCCGAATGCGCAATTGCAGTTCTTGATCCATTCCCCTTCGAGACGCCAGTCAGATGCAGCCATGGTACACCTCCCATCGCGTTGTCCGTTGGATTACACAGCGCCGCTTGATAACATCTTGCGTCAGAGAAATCTGGATCAATGCGCGCAGGAATCCAGATTTGATCTGAACGATCTGCATCGCTCCGTAAAGCCATGCGATGGCCAGTGGAGTGCGACTGCTGTCCTGTTCATGGAAGCATATCACCCAACGTCCCCGGCGTACAGGCGCGTCCAGCGGCGACATATAGCCACCCGAACGCCCACTGGACCAAAGGTGATCCCCTCATTTCGGCCGGCATGATTGCCGGCGCGCCTTTTCAGATCATCCAAGTCGGTCACGAAGCGCAGATTGCGCTCCCCAAAAAGCAACGTGGCTTTGCCGCCGGCAGTCGTGGCGCGAGATATCGCGACAATATCTGATGTATCGGCACCATCACATTGGCCGTGCGCTACCCTCGTACATGAAGGTCATCGGCTTGGGTCCTGGCATATAGCCCGTTTCGATCCGATCGATGCGGAATCCCGCGGCGTCGATCATGGAGCGGATCGGGCGGTTGAGGTGACAGCCACCGCTGATATACCGCCAGGCCGGCGTCAACCGATCTTGCCAGCGATGCACGGCCTCATCGGGTGCCAGGCCGTGCTCGACGAACAAGAGCTTGCCGCCCGGCCGCAGGACCCGCCGCATTTCTGCGAGCGCCGCGCCGGCCTGCGGAATCGAACACAACGTCCAGGTCGTGACGATGGTATCGACGCTATATTTGTCGAGCGGAATGGCCTCGGCAGAAGCCCCGAGGAAGCTGACAGGCATACTTGTCACACGTGGCGCGCTTCGAGCCATGGTCATAAGCCTTGCTGCCGGTTCGAGCGCCAGGACCTCCCGCACCGGCGAGCGATAGAACGGAAGGTTTATTCCCGAGCCAACGCCGATTTCAAGCACCCTGCCCTCTGCCGCACCAATCACACGTTCGCGGAAAGGCACGAGCTGCTTGTTGCGCATCGCAAGATCACAAAGCCGCGGCAGGACAATGTCGCTGTAGAAGCCCATCGAGCACTCCTTAGCCACGCTGCCGGTATCGTCTCAGCATCGTGGTTCGATCATCCCGGTGATTTCCTGCGGTGCGGCGAAGATCACCGCGGCCCTGTCGCCCATCATCCCCGCTGGCATGATTGCCGGCGCGCCTTTCTCCGGCCCTTTCTCGCTCGAGTCAGTCATGAACCGCAGATTGTGTTCCCAGAAGGCCCGCGTTTTGCCGTCGGCCGTCGTTACGCGGTAGCTGCCGCGGCAATAGCTGATGGCTTTGACCTGTTTGTCCGGTTCCAGCGTTTTCAGATTGGGGTCGCCTCCGCCCCCCATCATTCCGCCCATACCTCCCTGCTGCGCCGTCTGCAGCGGCACTCCGGGCCTGGTGGCTTCCTTGAGGAAGGCCAGCAGGTCCGCGCGAACGCGACCATCCTTGATGCCTTCGAAGAGCATATCGTTGCCGGGCACCATGACTTGCGGATTGGTCAGCCATCCATCGAGCGCGCGGTCGTCCCAGGCGATGCCCGACGATTTGAGCGCGTCGGAGTAACGGTCGAAACTCGGCAGTCCGCCGGCCTTCCGACCCCAAAGGTTGGCCAGACTTGGCCCCGTCATGTTTCGGTCAGGTTCGAGCGAGTGGCACGGCGCACAAGCTCGGAAATCCTGCTGGCCGCGTGCGGCGTCTCCCGGCGCCGCGAAAGCCGAAGACAGAGATGCGAAGGCGACGAAGGCTGCGATCACGAATTTGCTCATTATCCTCTCCTTTGCGCCGGTGGTTCACCTCATTCGGCGGGCTCCGGAACTGATCGAGGCCGCTTGATCGGCTTGTTGGGAGACGGCGAAGGCCGCCCTTCAGAGCGGTCTTTGCTCGGCAACCGGAAGCCCTTGACCAGGCCGAAAATCGCCGGGATCACGATCAGCGTCAGCAGCGTCGAGGAGATCATCCCGCCGATCATCGGCACTGCGATGCGCTGCATGATTTCCGAACCGGTGCCGGTGCTCCACATGATCGGCAGCAGACCTGCCATGATGGCCACGACCGTCATCATCTTTGGCCGCACGCGCTCCACTGCGCCCTCCATGACGGCGTCGTAGAGGTCGCCGCGCGTCAGAGGCCGGCCCTCTGCAGCGCGCAGCGCCCTGATCTCCGCCAACGCCTGATTGAGATAGATCAGCATCACCACGCCAGTCTCGGCAGCGACACCAGCAAGCGCGATGAAGCCGACCGCGACCGCGACCGAAAGATTGAAGCCAAGCCACCACATCAGCCAGAGGCCGCCGACCAGCGCGAACGGCAGCGACAGCATCACGATCATGGTTTCGGCAATGGAGCGGAAGTTGAGGTAGAGCAGCAGGAAGATGATCAGCAGCGTCACCGGGACCACGATCTTCAGACGCGCGGTCGCACGTTCGAGATATTCATACTGGCCGCTCCAGATGACGTAATAACCAGGCGGGAACTGGATGCTGGCCTTCACTGCCCGCTGCGCGTCGGCGACATAGCCGCCGAGATCGCGGTCGCGGATATCGACGTAGATGTAGGTCGCCAGTTGCCCGTTCTCGGTTCGGATCGAGGTCGGCCCACGCGCCAGCGCCACCTTGGCGACCTCCCTGAGCGGGACCGTGCCGCCGCCCGGCATCGGCACCAGGACATCGTTTGCGATGGCCTGTGGATTGTCGCGCAGATCGCGGGGATAGCGCATGTTGACGCTGAAGCGTTGCCGGCCTTCGACGGTCGTGGTCACGGTCTGGCCGCCGAGCGCAGTTGCGATGACGTCCTGGACATCCTGAACCGTGATGCCGTAGCGCGCCAATGCCTCGCGGTCGGGCGTCACGTCGAGATAGTAGCCGCCGATCCCGCGCTCGGCGTAGGCAGAGGATGTCCCGGGAACCGCTTTCAGAACCTGTTCAATCTGCTTGGCAAGCTTGTCCATCTCGACCAAATCGGTCCCGATCACCTTCACCCCGACTGGCGTCCGGATACCGGTCGACAGCATGTCGATGCGCGCCTTGATCGGCATGGTCCAGGCGTTGGAAACGCCGGGAAACTGCAGGGCCTTGTCCATCTCCGAGATCAGGCTGTCGATTGTGATGCCGGAACGCCATTGCTCTTTCGGTTTCAGATTGACGACGGTCTCGAACATCTCCGGAGGCGCCGGATCGGTCGCGGTCTCGGCGCGACCGGCCTTGCCATAGACCGACGCCACTTCCGGAAACGACCGGATGATCTTGTCCTGGGTCTGCAACAGCTCGCCCGCCTTGGTGACCGAAATACCCGGCAGCGTGGTCGGCATATAGAGCAGCGTGCCTTCGTTCAGGCTCGGCATGAACTCGGTGCCAAGCTGACGCGCCGGCCAGATCGTTATCGCAACGATTGCCAGCGCGACAAGGATCACGAGCGTTTTGGCGCGCATCACGGCCTTGATGACCGGGCGGTAGATCCAGATCAGAAAGCGATTGATCGGGTTCCTGTGTTCCGGAACCATCCGGCCGCGAACGCAAATCACCATCAGGGCGGGAACCAGCGTGACCGAAAGCAAAGCCGCCGCCGCCATCGAGAATGTCTTGGTGAACGCCAGCGGACTGAACAGCCGCCCTTCCTGCGATTCCAGCGTGAAGATCGGCATGAATGACACGGTGATGACCAGCAGGCTGAAGAACAGCGCCGGCCCGACTTCCGAGGCCGCCGCGATCAGGATATCGACCCGCGAGCGGCCAGGCTCGGCCCGTTCGAGGTGCTTGTGGGCGTTTTCGATCATGACGATCGCCGCATCGACCATGGCGCCGATCGCGATGGCGATGCCACCGAGGCTCATGATATTGGAGCCGAGCCCGAACAGTTTCATCGCGCCGAATGCCATCAGTATGCCGACCGGCAGCATCAGGATCGCCACCAATGCGCTGCGGAAATGCAGCAGGAACACAATGCAGACCAGCGCGACCACCGCGCTCTCTTCGAACAGCGTGTGCTTGAGCGTGTCGATCGCCGCGTAAATCAGATTGGAGCGATCATAGACCGGCACAATCTCGACGGATTTCGGCAGGCTGCTGGCGATCTCCTTGAAGCGTTTCTTGACGTTTTCGATGACGTCGAGCGCGTTGGAACCGAAGCGTTGCAGCACGATGCCGCTGGCAACCTCTCCTTCGCCGTTCAATTCGGCAATACCGCGCCGTTCGTCCGGGCCGAGTTCGACCCGGGCGACGTCGCGCAGCAGAACCGGCGTCCCGTTGCTGGTCTTGAGCACGATGTTGCCGAGATCGTTGATGCTCTTCAGATATCCCTTGCCTCGGATGACATACTCAAATTCAGAGAGCTCGACGGTACGACCGCCGACATCGGCATTGCTGGCACGGATCGCATCGCGCATCTTCTGCATGGTGATGCCGAGATCGCGCATGCGCTGCGGGTCGAGAATGACGTTGTATTGCTTGACGAAGCCGCCGACGCTCGCCACTTCCGCAACGCCTTCGGCCCTGGCGAGCGCAAACTTGAGATTCCAATCCTGGATGCTGCGCGTGTCGGCAAGATTCAATTCCTTTGACACCACCGCATATTGGTAGACCCAGCCGACGCCGGTCGCGTCCGGGCCGATCGTCGGCGTCACACCTGCGGGCAGCCGTGAGGCCGCGCCGTTGAGGAATTCGAGCACGCGCGAGCGCGCCCAGTAAATGTCGGTACCGTCCTCGAAGATGACGTAGACGAACGACACGCCGAAGAAGGAGAACCCCCGCACGACCTTTGCCCGCGGCACGGTCAGCATCGCGGTGGTCAGCGGATAGGTGACCTGGTCCTCGATTACCTGCGGAGCCTGGCCGGGATCTTCCGTGTAAACGATCACCTGGGTGTCGGAGAGATCCGGAATGGCATCGAGCGGCAGATGGACCAGTGCGTAGATGCCTGCCGCTGCGGCGAAGCCGGCGCCGAACAGCACCAGCAGCAGGTTGCGGGCCGACCAGGCGATGAGGCGAGCAATCATGGCTGGCCTACCGCTCCTGCAAATCCCTTGAGCGCCGCCTTCAGGTTGCTCTCGGCATCGATCAGGAAGTTTGCGGAAATGACGACTGGCTCGCCCTCGGCGACGCCCTCCCGGACTTCGACGTAGCCGTTGCCGCGATGGCCGAGCTTCACGTCGCGCGGCTCGAACCGGCCCTCGCCGTTATCGACCAAAACTGCCTGTTTGCTCCCGGTATCCAGAACGGCGCTGTCGGGGATGGCGAGGACGGCAGCCGGATTGCCGGTGTCGATCTCGGCATCGACATACATATCCGGCAACAATGCGAGATCGGCGTTCGGAAGCTCGATCCGGACGCGGGCGGTCCGGGTCTCCCGGTTGACCTGCGGATAGACCACGCTGATCTTGCCTTGGAATTCACGCCCTGGAAAACTGCGCGCCTTCACCGTGACCGGCTGGCCGACGGCGATGGCGCCGAGATCGCGCTCCGCGACGTCGACCATCGCCCACACAACCGACGTATCGGCGACGCGAAACAGCACATCGCCGGGCTGCGCGCGCATGCCTTCGACGGCATTGCGCTCCAGCACGATGCCGTCTCGTGGCGCCGACCATTCGATTGCGATCGGAACGGTGTGGCTTTTTTCCATCGCCGCGATCACGGGTTCGGGAACGTCGAGGTTCATCACACGCTGGCGCGATCCGCGTCCGTACAGCCCGTCGCCGGCGGTTGCCCTGGATGCGATGGTCGAGATGTATTCGGCGGCGGCCGACGATATCGCCGGGCTATAGATTTCCATCAGCGGCTGGCCTATCTTGACCCGCGTGCCCGTGGTGACGTCCGCTACCTTCTGCACCCAGCTTTCGGAGCGCATGGAGATGACCGAGATTCGGCGCTCGTCGAGCTGAATTGTGCCGGGCGCCCGGATCGTGGTCCGGATCACCCGCCGCGCTACCGGCTCGGATTTGACGCCGGTGCGCTGGATTTTGCCTGGCGACAGCTTGACCGATCCATCATCGGAATCGTCGCCCTCGAAGACGGGGATGTAGTCCATCCCCATCGCGTCCTTCTTCGGCGTCGGCGAGGTATCCGGCAATCCCATCGGATTGCGGTAGTATTTGATCTTGCGCTCCGCCTCGGCCGCCGCAGGTTCGACGGCCGGACCATCCTCGAAGCTGATATCTGCGTCCGGCGGCACCGGCCTGTAATCACGCCCGTCCGAAGTCTTGCTCGGCGCCAGCGAGTAAAATGGCTTGCCGTCCGGATCCCGATAGTAGATCGGCCCGCGGCCTGCTTCCGCCGTCGCAGGCGTGACCACGGCAATGGCGCGCGCCAGATGCAGCCGCGCGTTGCCGAGAACGAACCCGCCGCCCGCTGCCGCGATCAACGCGGCGACGGTGAGGCTTGCGAGAACGGCGCGTTTCATTTCTGCGCCGTGATCACGAGCTTATTTTCAACCGTACCGGCCTCGCCCTGCACCTTTGCGCCCAGCGAGAGCTGCCACCGGCCCGCCATCCCCAATGTCGCCTTGAACTTGTAGGTGCCGGGTTCGCCGCCCGGTATGGGCGCGATCTTGGTGACCATCTCCTGCATGCCGTCAGGGGTCATGTCGAGACGGGCCGCGAAGATCACGGCACCGGGCACTGCCTTGCCGGTGGCCTTGTTGACGAGCCTGACCGTGATGGTCTTGTCCGGGCCGGCCTGAACAGTCTGGTCGACGAGTTGGAATTCGTAGTCCTTGATGTCGGCGCGAGCGACCGCAGCCGAACCAGCCACGGCAATGCCGATCAATGCGGCCTGCAGGCCGCGCGAGTAACGGGACGTCGTCATTTTGGATTCCTCAATCGTTTTCGGTCTGCCGCAAGGCGGCATGCATTTGTCTGCGCGGCTTTGGGCCACGCAGCCGCAAACCGGCGCTTCAGCGCCGATCAGACCAGAGTTCGAGGAGGATATTCGGGAGGTGGATGACCCAAGCCATCGGGCCAGGAATCATTTTGCAGTCGTGCAATTCGACCGGAAGACGCAAAAGACGGACAGAACGCCGCGACTGACAGGCCTGCAAAACATTTGGACATGCAGGCCGTCATGAAAACGCATTTGTCGCAACCGGCCGGCATCGGCGCCTTGGTCGGGCAGCACGGCATATCCTCTGCCATCCCGTCCGCGGTCGCCGACATGGCGGTATCATCCGCCATCGCCGACATCGATGCATCCGAGGACGCACCCGCCATAACAGGCCGGGCAGTTGGGGCTAAAACCAGCCCCGCAATCAAGAAGATCGCGAGCAACCGGCGGATGGTGATTTGGCAGTTCACACCACAAAAATCTCACAAAACGGCTCGGATTGATAGCCTGCCAAGGCTAACGACGCCGTGATCGGACCCTGCCCTCATTTGCGACCGTCATAAGCCTCAACCTTTCGGCGACTTCTGCGTCGCCAGAAAATCGGCGATCGTCGCCAGAAAATCTCCGGGCGCCTGCAGTTGCGGGACATGGGCGCAGCCCGCAATGATCCTGAGCTGCGCGGACGGCAGGCCTGCGGCCAATTCATGGGACATCGGCGGCGGCGTCGCCTCGTCATGCTCGCCGACCAGCACCAGCACCGGCACCTTGACCAGCCCGAGTTCGGGCCGGAGGTCGAGTTCGGCCAGCGCATTGCAGGCCGCGCCGAATACGAAGGGATCGGTTCGCAGGAATGCCGCGCGGCGGTGGCGCATCAAATCCGGATGCTGCGCCTGGAATTCCGGTGCAAACAGCCGATCCATCGCGACGTCGGTGATGGCGGCGAGTCCCCTGGCCTTCGACGCCGCCGCCATGTTGCGGAAGGCTTCGCGGCCGGGCTCGGAAAACGCGGCGCCGCAATCGGCCAGAACCAGCCGGGTCGCGATGCCGGGGTGGCGAATGGCCATTTGCAGCGCCACGAACCCGCCATAGCCGTTGCCGAGCACGATGGCGTCATTGCCGCCGGCACCATCCGTCACCATCTCCGCCATTCGGTCGGCCACGGCCGCGAAGTCGCCGCGCACGGCCGGCGACTGGCCGAAACCCGGCAATTCCGGAACCAACACCCGGAACGACTGCGACAGGCCCGGCGTGATGGCATCGAAGCTGGTGCGATCCGACAGCAGCGAATGAAACAGAAAAAGCGGCGGTCCGGTGCCGGCCTCTGCCGCATTCACGGTGCCGCGCGCGAAAAGTCGATCCATCGATCTCTCTTGTAAGGGTTGCGAGGCCCGGTCGAGGCGCCGGGTGGGCCGGATTGATAACTCAAAATTCGACCCTTTCAAAGCTTTGTCACTTGACGTGATATTTCACAAGCGGCAAACATTGAACCAGGCAAGAGAGAAATATCCATGCTTTTGCGTGATAATGTCTATGAGAGTCTGCGATCTGATATTCTGACATGCCGACTGGCGCCCGGCGATGATATGCGTGAACAGGACCTCGCCGAGCGCTATGCCGTAAGCCGCCAGCCGGTGCGCGAGGCCCTGCTCCGGCTCGAACGCGAGCATCTCGTCACCGTGCAGCCGCGCCAGGGCTACCGGGTCAATCCGATCTCGCTGTCGGATGCGCGCGACCTGTTGCGGTTTCGCCTGGCGCTGGAGCCCGCCTGTGTGGCCGAGGCGATCGGGAACGCAACGCCGGATACGCTGCGGGCACTCGACCAATTCCGGCGGTTCGCCGGCGACCATGAAGATTTCATCGCCTACAACCGCGGCTTTCACTCCGCGCTCGCGCATGCATCGGGCAATCGCCGCATGGCGGCGGCGTTGTGCGATCTGATCGGCCAGGCCGATCGCCTGGTGCGCGTCAGCGTCGCCAATGTCAGGGGGCACGATCCGGCGCAGCTCGTCGCCGAGCACGTCGCCCTGATCGAGGCGATGCAGCGGCGCGATGCGCGCGCTGCCGTCCGCATCATCAAGGCCCACGTCGCCCAGACCGAAAAGCGGGTGCTGCCGGCGCTGAAGCGCAACGCGGTGATTGTCGAAGGGAGGGACACATGAAGATGTCCGCCCAGCCCGCCGCAACCGAGGTCGAGATCCACGGCAATTTCGTCGACGGCCGCGAGATCGAGGCCGGCGGCGGCGAGATGCTCGATGTACGCAATCCCGCCACCGGCGGCGTGATCGCGCGGATTCCGAATTCGACGGCGGAGGACATTGACCGGGCGATGCGGAGCGCACGCGCCGCGTTCGAGGGCCGGGCCTGGGGTGGCATGGACGTGCGGGCGCGCGCGAAGCTGGTCAATCGGCTGGCGGACGCGTTCGAGGCCAATCTGGAGCCGCTGTACCGGCTGGAAACGCTCAACAACGGCCGCCCGGTCAACGAGACCCGCGCGCAACTGTCGCGGCTGCCGGATTTCTTGCGCTACTTCGCCGGGCTCGCGCTGGCGCGCCGCGATGCCGTCATTCCCGTCGAAGGCTCCTATCTCAACTATACGCTGCGGACGCCGATCGGCGTGGTCGCGAACTGCACGCCGTTCAATCATCCGCTGATGATCCTGTGCAAGTCGCTGGCGGCCGTGCTCGCCAGCGGCTGCGTCACCGTAGTCAAGCCGTCGGAATATACCCCGCTGACGACGCTGAAACTGGCGCAAATCTTCGCCGAGGCGGGGCTGCCGCCCGGTGTGTTCAACATCGTGCTCGGGCTTGGCCAGAGCGCCGGCAGGATGCTCGCCGAGCATCCCGATATCGACAAGCTGGTGCTGACCGGCGGCACCGAGGCCGGCCGCATCGCGGGCAGCGCGGCGGCGAAAGTATTTGCACACCAGACCATGGAGCTCGGCGGCAAGACGCCGGTACTGGTGTTCGATGACTATGATATCGAGCGCGCCGTCAACTATGCCGCGTTCGGCGCGTTCATCGGCGCCGGCCAGACCTGCATCTGCGCGTCGCGCCATCTCGTGCAGGCCTCGATCTACGACGAATTCGTCGCCAGGCTGAAAGCCAAGACAGAGACCATCCGCATCGGCGACCCCTTCGATCCCGCAACGCAGCTCGGGCCGGTGATCTCGGCCAGGCAGCGCGACCGCGTATTGTCCTACTGCGACCTTGGCCGCGCCGATGGCGCGCGGCTGGTGACCGGCGGCAACGCCGCCCTTGTGCCAGGCCATCACAACGGCTTTTTCGTCGAGCCGACCGTGTTTGCCGACGTGACGTCCGGAATGCGCATCTTTCAGGAAGAGGTGTTTGGACCGTTCACCTCGGTCACGCCGTTCAAGGACGAAGCCGACGCGCTGCGGCTCGCCAATGATTCGCCGTTTGGGCTCGCCGCCGCGGTCCGGACCCGCGACGTCGGCCGGGCGCATCGCGTCGCCGCCGCGGTCAAGGCCGGGATCGTCTGGATCAACGATCATCACCGGCTCGACCCGGCCTCGCCCTGGGGCGGCGTCGGTGACAGCGGCGTCGGCCGCGAATGCGGCACCGAAAGCTTCGACGACCATTTCAACGTGAAGAGCGTGATGGTCGCGACCAACGAACAGCCGTTCGACTGGTACCGCGACACGGCGAACCAGCGACGATTGAACTAAGGCGAATAACCAGCGGCCACACCGCGTCCAGAGAAGAACGGCGCCGTATTCCAATATAAGGGGGAGAACTTCACATGGCTCTTGCAGTAAACGCCGGCGCACGTCTCGACCGGCTGCCGATTTCATCGTTTCACTACCGAATTTTCTGGCTGGTCGGGGCCGGCATGTTTTTCGACGGATACGATCTCTACATCGCCGGTGGCGTGCTGGCGTCGGCGGTCCAAACCAAGTTCTCAACCCTGCCGCAAAATCTGCAATTCATTTCGCTGACTTTCGTCGGCATGACGGTGGGCGCGCTGATCACCGGATTTGTCGGCGACAAGCTCGGGCGGCGGTTCACCTATCAGATCAATCTCCTGATTTTCGGGCTGGCGTCGCTGACGGCGGCCTTCGCGCAGGATATGAATCAGCTGATCGTCTGCCGCTTCGTGCAGGGCCTCGGCCTGGGTGCCGAAATCGTCGTCGGCTATTCGACGCTGACCGAATTCGTTCCTCCGAAGACGCGCGGGCGCTGGCTGTCGATGATGGCGTTCCTGACCGTGACCGGCTTCCCGGTGACCGCCTTGCTTGGCTATCTGATTATCCCGGTCTTCGGCTGGCGCCCGATGTTCATTATTGCCGGCGTCGGCTCGCTGATCGTCTGGTATCTGCGCAAGAATCTCCCGGAATCGCCGCGCTGGCTCGAATCGCAGGGCCGCACCCAGGAAGCCGAAGCCCTGATGCAGGCCATCGAAAAGGAATCCAGCGGCGGCAAGCCGCTGCCGCCGCTGGTGGTGTCGGCTCAGGTCGCCCCGGTGGCTGCCTCCGACATGCTGAAGCCCCCGCTCTTGCAGCGCATGATCGTAGGCTCCTGGGTGCTGATTACCATCAATACATTGATCTTCGGCTTCGTGATCTTCCTGCCGCAGTTCTTCCTGCGCCAGGGACTGACCATCGCCAATTCGCTTGCCTATACGCTGGTGTTGTCGGCTGCATCGCTGGTCGGCTGCGCACTCGGCGCCTATTTGTCCGACGCCATCGGACGGCGCTGGAGCATCATCGGCGCCTCGATCGTCACCATCGTGACGGGCTACATCTATGCCCGCTTCAATGCCGCGTCCGACCCGGAGGTCGTGTTGAGTGTCGGCTTCGTGCTGATCGTCGCGATCTATGTGCAGACCGCGCTCCTGTTCGGCGTTTATACAACGGAGCTGTTCCCGACCGAGATCAGGCTGCGCGCCAACGGCATCTGCAACACGCTCGGACGCGGCGCCACCGTGGTCTCGCCCTTCATCGTCGGCGCCCTGATGGCATCCTACCAGCTGCCGGGCGTGGTCTGGCTGATGATCGGCTTGGTGGTCATTCAGATCGTGGTGGTGTGGGCCTGGGGCGTGGAGCCGCGCAATCGAGGGCTTGAGGAGGTCGCCGCCGCGACAGTCTGATCGCCCGGCGGCACCATCGCGCCGCCATCGTCACGCGTTCTTCAGCGCGACGCGGAATTCGGCTTCGGTCTTCGATTTCACTTCGTCGAGCGTGACGCCGTCGGCGAGTTCGATCAGCGCCATGCCGTCCTTGCCGTGCTTGTCGATCGAGAACACGGCAAGATCGGTCACCACCAGATCGACCACCTTCTCGCCGGTCAGCGGCAGATTGCACCGCTTCAGGAGTTTCGGGCCGTCCTTGGCGGAATGCTCCATCACCACCACGACGCGCTTGACGCCCGCGACGAGGTCCATCGCGCCGCCCATGCCCTTGACCATCTTGCCGGGGATCATCCAGTTGGCGAGATCGCCGTTCTGCGCCACCTGCATCGCGCCGAGGATCGACAGGTCGATATGTCCGCCGCGCACCATGCCGAACGAATCGGAGCTGGAGAAATAGCTGGTGGTCGGCAGTTCGCTGACGGTCTGCTTGCCGGCATTGATCAGATCGGGATCTTCCTCGCCCTCGTAGGGAAACGGCCCCATGCCGAGCATGCCGTTCTCGCTCTGCAGATTGACGTCGATGCCGTCGGGAATGTAGTTCGAAACCAGCGTCGGAATGCCGATGCCGAGGTTGACGTAGTAGCCGTCACGCAATTCCTTGGCGGCGCGGGCAGCCATCTGTTCGCGGGTCCAGGCCATCATGATCTCCTGCTTGGGGTCGCGCTCACGCCGCGGGGCGTGGCCGTGTGTTGCGGAATTCGATGCGCTTCCTGGCGGCGCCGACTTCGACGATGCGCTTGACGAAAATGCCGGGCGTATGAATGTGATCGGGATCGATCTCGCCGGCCGGCACCAGATGCTCGACCTCGGCGACCGTAACCCTGGCGGCGGTCGCCATCATCGGGTTGAAGTTGCGCGCGGTCTTGCGATAGACGAGATTGCCGGCAGTATCGCCCTTCCAGGCATGAACGATGGCGAGGTCGGCGATCAGGCCGCGCTCCATCAAATATTTCTCGCCGTCGAACTCCTTCACTTCCTTGCCCTCGGCGATCAGGGTGCCGACCCCGGTCCTGGTGTAGAATGCCGGGATGCCGGCGCCGCCGGCGCGGATGCGTTCGGCGAGCGTGCCCTGGGGGTTGAATTCGAGCTCCAGCTCGCCGGCCAGGAACTGCTGTGCGAACAGCTTGTTCTCGCCGACATAGGACGAGATCATCTTCTTGATCTGCCGTGTCTCCAGCAGCCGGCTGAGCCCGATGCCGTCGACGCCGGCATTGTTGGACACCACCGTGAGGTTCTTGACGCCGGAATCGCGGATCGCGTCCGACAGGGTTTCGGCGATGCCGCACAGGCCGAAGCCGCCCGACATGATCATCATGCCGTCCTTCAAAATGCCGTCGAGTGCCGATTTGGCGTCGGGATAGACTTTGTTCATGAAATGCGACCCGGTGGAGAGGATAGGGATTATTAGGCGCAATCTTCGCAACGCGTCAATGACGGGGCGCTAGCACCAAAGGAGGGACCGGGAACACCGCTATGGCCTTGAAAGCGTCAAGAAAACCCCGCAAGTTGCCGGGAGGTTGGCATGGGCGCTGCCCAGCCCGTCGCTTGCAACCGCGACCGGACACGCCAACC
>Ga0208356_1000027_pt1 | contig 60681 bp, 55 predicted proteins | sample NGESurshal072012_4_FD_184467 | JGI IMG/M metagenome (GOLD analysis project Ga0208356, IMG submission 184467) | Arctic peat soil microbial communities from Barrow, Alaska - NGEE Surface sample 53-1 shallow-072012 (SPAdes) | ecosystem: Environmental > Terrestrial > Soil > Wetlands > Peat ... | reverse complement strand
TCACGAGGTTCAACTCGCCCTGCGACCGCCATGGCGCGCCGACGCTCTCGCGTCCACCACATCCCGCACCACGTTCGTGACGATCGCGATACGCCCCTCTTGCCGGAACGGGACGGCCGGAGTTAGGCCACTGATTTGGGGTCGCCGTGAAGCCGAATCTTGCCCGTCGTGCCACTCTGCCGCAACCACATTCTCGTCATTCCGGGGCGCGAAGCGAAGCGGAGCGAGCCCGGAATCCATAACCACCAATGCCTGTTGTCAGGGCATAGCGGCCCCAGCGTCGCGCCACATCAACGTTCGTGGTTATGGATTCCGGGCCTGCGCCAAGTGGCGCATCCCGGAAGGACGAAGGAGAGGCCCGCGCCAAGTGGCGCGTCCCGGAATGACAAACACCCCGCACCAGGCCTCCCGCGCGGCTCAGGGGCCGGCGCGGATCGGTAGCCCTAGCGGTCCACGTTCAGCACGTCGCCGGTGGCGGCGTCGACGTCCACCTCCATATAGCGACCTGACATATCCCGTCCCTCGATCTGCCATTCGTCGCCGGCAAACTCGGTATGGGATACGGTGACAAGACCGATATCGGTCGCAACACCCAGGGCTTCCTGCATCGAAATGACGTCGTTCGAATCATAGGCCAAAGCGGGCGTGGCCAGTCCAAGCGCGGCGACCGCGACGATCGGCATGAGGTATTTTCGCATGGGTTACTCCTCTCGAATCCATCTTCCCGTTGCGCCGTCTTCGCCGGCGCAACACCGCTAGAACCATTGGAAGCGCCGGGTGTTCCGGTTCCACGGATCAGGGCGCTGCGCAAACCTCCGGCAGCTGCGGCGGTTTGTTGGCTTCATCCTGGCGATAAAGCGATTCGGCTAAATCCCGGCGACCGACGCCCACATCTCCGACAGCCTGCGCCGGAACGACGCCATTGCCGTCAGCGGCACCGGCTGTTCCTCCTCTTCCGGCAGGCGAAGGCCGACCACATTGACGCGGCCGCCGCTGATGCTGCGCGCTACCAGAACGATGCTATCGAGCGCGAGTGTCGCGCCTTCGTTCGGTGCGTGATCGAGATGGACGTCGAAATAATCGGCAAGGGTGAGCTTCGACGCTTCGGCGTCGACGGTCACACCATAGGCCGCGGCAATGTCGCCCAGCGTGACTTCGCCCGCTACCGTGAAGTCCCCCAGCAGATGCGGGTCGGGCGCCGAACTGGGCGGCATGTCGACAAAGAACCGATCCAGCGCTTCGGCCTTCTCGGGCGGTGCCAGCAGATAGAGGTAATCGCCCGCCTCGACCGGATCTGCCTCGGCGGGCGAGAGAATCCGCTGGTCGCGGATCACCAGGGTCGGCTTCGACCAGGAAGGGATCAGCCCGCGCCGGAAATACAGGCTTTTGGGGCGGACGGGATAGCCGACCAGTTGCTGTTCGAGCTGGCCGGGCAGATCGAGTTCGACGCGCCGCGGTCCGCGGTCGGCGCGCGGCAGCGCCACATGCAGGCGCCGGGCGGCGGCGGCCAGCGTCCAGCCCTGCAACAACAGCGAGATGATGACGACGACAAAGGCGACGTCGAAATAAAGGTAGGCCTTTGACAGCCCGACCAGCATCGGGATCGACGCCAGGAAGATCGCGACCGCGCCGCGCAGCCCGGTCCAGGCAATGAATATCTTTTCCCGCCAGTTGAAGCGAAACGGCGCAAGACACAGGAACACCGCCAGCGGCCGCGCCACCAGCATCAGCACCAGTGCGACCACCACCGCCGGAACGACGCTGCTCCCCAGCCGCTGCGGCGAGACCAGAAGACCGAGCAGCACGAACATCACGATCTGCGCGAGCCAGGTCGCGGCATCGAGAAACGTCACCACCGAATTGTGCGCGCGGGTCGGCTGGTTGCCGATAATGATGCCGGCGAGATAGACCGCCAAAAAGCCGGAGGCGTGCGCGATCTGCGCGCCGCCGAAGATCACCAATGCGGCGGTGGCGACAAAGGGCGCATGCAGGCCTTGCGGCAGCGCGACACGGTTCAGCGCGAGGACCACCAGGCGCCCGCCGGTCACGCCGACAATGGCGCCGAGCACCGCCTCCTGAGCGAATTCCATCGCCACATGCCAGAACGAGCTGGCACCGCTTGAGATCAGTTCCACCAGCATCAGCGTGAGAAACACCGCGAACGGATCGTTGGTGCCGGACTCGACCTCGAGCGTCGCGCCGACGCGCGGACGCAGCCGCAGGCCCTGGGCGTGCACCAGCAGAAACACCGCCGCGGCGTCGGTCGACGCCACCACGGCGCCGACCAGCAACGCCTCGACCCAGTTCAGGTCGAGGGCGTATCTGGCGACCGGCGCGGTGATCAGCGCCGTCAGCAGCACGCCGATGGTCGCCAGCACCACCGACGGCGCCAGCACCGCGCGGATGCTTTGAAACCGGGTCCGCAGGCCGCCGTCGAACAGGATCAACGCCAGCGCCACCGATCCCACCAGATAGGTGGTACGCACGTCGTCGAACCGGATCTGGCCCGGCCCGGAATCGCCCGCCGCCATGCCGATCAGCAGGAACACCAGCAGCAGCGGCGCGCCGAACCGCAGCGCGAGCAGGCTCGACAGGATCCCCGCCATCACCAGGACCGCGCCGAGAAGAATGGCTATGCTGACCGAATCGAGTGACGCCATGCGCGCTTTCGTAAAACACGGAAAAATACCTGCAATTGCATCCTTATCGTCGCCACAGTTCGACGCCAAGGCCATTTCTGCCGAAAGCCGCCACCAACCCGGTTTGCCTGCACGAACTGGCTTGCGGCGTGCCGTCGCGATGGCGTCGGCGCGGCGGTTATGGAATTCTGCCCGACATTCGAATCAGGTTTGCGAATCAGGTTTGCGAATCAGGTTTGCCCGACGCCGATTTGCCACGAAATGAGTTTTGACGATGGGCCTGAATGACGTCCTCGACTTCCTGCATGCCGCGGCGCGTTCGGCCGGCGCAGAGATCACCTCGCCATGGTTCTATCTGTAGCTTGGCCTGATCATGGCCGGCGCCGGTGTTGCGTTCGCGAGCGGGGCCGCGATCCGTTCGCGGGTCGACCCCACCACCCTCGCCATGGGCTGGCCGGCGCCGCTCCGGCTGGTGTTGCGGGTGCTGGTCCGCTACTCCTCGACTGCGGTGTTCGCGATCCTGATGCGGGTGGCGCGCATCATCATGCGGGCATCGACCTGGCCGAGCCGCAGCTATCTGCTCGCCGTCGCCGCCAAATTGGCCCTGGCGTGGCTGATCATTCGTCTCGTCACATCGGTCATCCGCAACGAATTCGTGGTTCGGCTGGTATCGCTGTCGGCGTGGCTGGTCGCGGCCCTGAGCATTCTCGGGGAGCTTGATCCGACCATCGATGCGCTTGACTCGGTCTCCATCGTGCTCGGAGGCCTGCGGCTGACGCCGCTGCTGCTGATCAAGCTCGGCGTGCTGCTGGCGGTGGCGTTGTGGCTGTCCAATGTCGCGAGCAACTTCGCCGAGAGCCGGATCACGCGATCCGGCGACCTGACGCCGTCGATCCAGGTGCTGCTGGTCAAGATGATCCGGCTCGCCCTGATGATATTCGCCGTCGCCGTGGTGATGAGCGCGGTCGGCATCAACCTCTCGGCGCTCGCGATCTTTTCGGGCGCGGCCGGCGTCGGCATCGGCTTCGGCTTGCAGAAGATCGTCGCCAATTTCATCAGCGGCATCATCCTGCTCGCCGACAAATCGGTGAAGCCGGGCGATCTCGTCACCATCGGCGACAGCTCGGGGCGCATCAGCGCGATGAAGACGCGCTATATCTCGGTCGCCGCCGGCGACGGCCGCGAATTCCTGATCCCGAATGAGGATCTGGTGACGCAGAAGGTCACCAACTGGACCTACACCGACAAGAATACGCTGGTGAAGGTCAATTTCGGCACTAATTATGACGCCGACCCGCGGCTTGTCTGCAAGCTTGCCATGGATGTCGCTTCCACGGCGCCGCGGGCGATCAAGAGCAGGCCGCCGAACTGCATCCTGGTTGAGTTTGCCGAGGTTGGCATGAAGTTTTCGCTGACGTTCTGGATTCCCGATCCGGATGGCATGGACAACGTCAAGAGCGAGGTCATGCTGGCGCTTTGGGAGGCGTTCAAGCGGGAAGGCATCCGCGTCCCCTATCCGGTGCGGGAAATCCGCGTCCGCGGCGGCGCGTTGCCGGTCGAGACCACGGTAGAGGTTCCAAGTTGACGTTAAGGGCGAATCCGGTTCCTCGCCGCACATCAGGCCGTGCGACCAGGCTTGGCTTGCACTGGTCGCCCCGATCATTAAATTAGAGCTTCAAGTCAGCCATCCGCGGCTAACCCGCCGAAACATGAACATCCCATGAGCTATGTCGAAGCCTCCGATACCTCCCTGCGCAAAACCGGGCAGATCAAACTGCACGGACCGGCCGGTTTCGCCGGCATGCGCAAGGCTGGCGCGCTGGTGGCGAAATGCCTCGACGAACTCACCGACGTCGTGAAGCCGGGCGTGCCGACCTCGCGGATCGATGACTTCGTCCGCGAATTCGCCTTTGGCCATGGCGCCTACCCGGCCACCCTGATGTATCGCGGCTACCGCTATTCGACCTGCACCTCCATCAACCATGTGGTCTGCCACGGCATGCCCGGCGACCGCGCGCTGAAGGAAGGCGATATCGTCAACATCGACGTCACCTTCATCGTCGAGGGCTGGTATGGCGATTCCAGCCGGATGTATGCGGTGGGGCCCGTGGCCCGCAAGGCCGAACGGCTGATCGAAGTGACCTACGAGGCCATGATGCGCGGCATCGCCGCGGTCAAGCCCGGCGCCACCACCGGCGATATCGGCCATGCCATCCAGAGTTTCGTCGAACCGCAGGGCATGAGCGTGGTGCGTGACTTCTGCGGCCACGGCCTGGGCCGCATGTTCCACGACGAACCGAACATCATTCATATCGGCCGGCCCGGCGAGGGCGTGGCGCTGAAGCCCGGCATGTTCTTCACCATCGAGCCCATGATCAATCTCGGCAAGCCGCATGTGAAGATCCTGTCCGACGGCTGGACCGCGGTGACCCGCGACCGCTCGCTGTCGGCGCAATTCGAGCATTCGGTCGGCGTTACGGCCAACGGCGTCGAAATCTTCACGCTGTCGCAGCGCCATGCCGAGCGGCCGCCGGCCTGACCGATCACAATTCAAGGTTGCAAAACCTGCCCGCCACGGCATGGTTGGCGCCATGTCCACCAAGCCCGACCAGCCGAACGATCGGCCCGAAGCCGCCACGCCGCATTATCTCGGCCATCGCGAGCGGCTGCGCGAGCGTTTCCGTCTCGCCGGCCCGGATGCGCTCAGCGACTATGAATTGCTGGAGATGCTGCTGTTCGGCAGCCTGTCGCGCGGCGACGTCAAGCCGCTGGCCAAATCGCTGATCGACCAGTTCGGCTCGTTCGCCGAAGTCATTCACGCGCCGGAGGCCCGGCTGCAGAAAGTCGACGGGCTCGGCGAAAAGACAGTCACCCACATCCGCCTGATCGCCGCCGTCGCCAGCCGCATTGCCAGGGGCGAACTGAAGAAGCGCACCCTGTTATCCTCATGGAACCAGGTGATCGACTATTGCCGCACCAGCATGGCGTTCGCCGACAGGGAGCAGTTTCGCCTGCTGTTTCTCGACAAGCGCAACCAGCTCATATCGGACGAGGTGCAGCAGGTCGGCACCGTCGATCACACGCCGGTCTATCCGCGCGAAGTGATCAAGCGGGCGCTGGAATTGTCGGCCACCGCGATCATCCTCGTGCATAACCATCCTTCCGGCGATCCGACACCGTCGCAGGCGGATATCCAGATGACCCGCGCGATCGTCGACATCGCCACCCCGCTCGGCATCGCCGTCCATGATCACATCATTGTCGGCAAGAACGGGCACGCGAGCTTGAAGGGGCTGAAGCTGATCTGAGGGGTGGCGGAAATCGTAGCCCGGATGGAGCGAAGCGCAATCCGGGAATAGCGATACGGATGCGACGGCCCCGGATTTCGCTGCGCTCCATCCGGGCTACGTCATTGCGAGCGAAGCGAAGCAATCCATGTCGCAGCAAGCCGAGGCATGGATTGCTTCGTCGCTTACGCTCCTCGCAATGACGGAGGAAGTGTCGTAGCCCGGATGGAGCGAAGCGCAATCCGGGAATAGCGACGTGGGACAACCGCCCCCGGATTTCGCTGCGCTCCATCCGGGCTACGGGTGCTGTCATTCCGCCGCGGCGCGTCGCGGAATGCCGGAGCAAGCCGGTGCATCCCCCGGGTAATGGCGATTGCCTATTGCCGCAGCATGATCAGCGGATCGTCGACATCGCCACCCCCGCTCGGGATATCGGTCGACGATCACATCATTGTCGGCAAGAACGGACATGCCAGTTTGAAGGCCCTGTGGCTGATTTAGGGCGATAGTGTCACTGCATCCTTCGCCGCTGCCGCGCGGCGCTTCAGCAGGTCGCGTTCGCGGCTGTTGCCGGCGAGCGCCGCGGCGGCCTCGAACGCGGCGCGCGCCTCGTCAAAGCGGCCGAGCCGGTACAGCAGGTCACCGCGCACGCTGCCCAGCAAATGATAGCCTTGAAGCGCCGGCTCACCGGCAAGGCCGTCCACGATCGACAGCGCTGTTTGCGGGCCCTCGGCCATGCCGACGGCAACCGCGCGATTGAGCTCGATAATCGGCGATGGCACCAGCGCCGCGAGTTCCGCATACAGCGCCGATACAAGCGGCCAGTCGGTGCCGTCGGCACTGCGCGCCTCGGCATGGCAGGCGACAATGGCGGCCTGCAGCACATAAAAGCCGCCGCTGCCGCCGAGTTCGCGCGCGCGCCGCAGCGCCTGCATGCCGCGACGGATCTGCAGCCTATCCCACCGCGAGCGGTCCTGTTCCAGCATCAGGATCGGCTCGCCGGCGGCGTCTGTCCGCGCTGCGGTGCGCGAGGCGTTCAGCTCCATCAGCGCCAGCAAGCCGTGGGTTTCAGGCTCGCTCGGCGCGATCGAGGTCAACACGCGGCCCATGCGAAGCGCTTCGTGGCAGAGCTGCGGACGCAGCCAGTGCTCGCCGCGCGCCGCGGTATAGCCTTCGTTGAAAATCAGGTAGACCACCTCCAGCACCGATGAGAGCCGCGCCGAGAGTTGCTCGCCGCGCGGCGTCTCGTACGCTAGTCCCGACTCCGAAAGCGTGCGCTTGGCGCGCACGATGCGCTGAGCGATGGTTGCCTCCGGCAACAGGAAGGCGCGCGCGATTTCCCCGGTGGTCAGGCCGCAGATCATCCGCAACGCCAGAGCCGTGCGGGCGTCCGGCGACAGCAGCGGATGACAGGCGGTGAACACCAGCCGAAGCATTTCGTCGCCGATATCGTCGTCGAGCGCGGAGTCGAGGTCGGGCATGGCCTGCTGTTCCTGCTCCATGTCGCGGGCAACCATCCCGTGTTTGCGCGACAGCATCCGGTTGCGGCGCAGATGATCCAAGGCCAGGCGTCTGGCGACCGCCATCAGCCACGCCCCTGGCTTTTCCGGAAGGCCGGTCGCCGGCCAGTGCTCAAGCGCCGCCACCAGCGTCTCTTGCGTCACATCTTCGGCCAGCGGCACGTCGCGCAGCATCCGCGAAAGGCTCGTGATCAGCCGTGGCTGTTCGATCCGCCACACCGCGAGAATCGTGTGACGGATGTCGGCGGCCGTCATGGCCGCCGGCCGGACCGGACGCTCGCCCGCCTCACGGGCCAGCAAACGCGCGCACCTCGCACGTTCCCTCCCAGCCCGGCATGTGGTCGAGGTGCAGCTGCATGAATTCCCGCGCCATGGCGATGGCTTCTTCCTTGTCGCGAAGCTCGAAGATCGCGTAACCGCCGACAATCTCCTTGGCTTCCACGAACGGGCCATCGATCAGGCTGAGCTTACCATCCGCGATACGTACCTGGGCGCCGGTTTGGACCGGCATCAGCCCGCCGCTGTCGAGCATGCGGCCTGCCTTTGTCTCGCGGTCGGCGAGCTTGTGCATGGCCTGCATCATTTCCGGGGTCGGATTGCCGGCCGGACCGGGGTGTTTGACGATATACATGAAGCGCATCGGAAGACTCCTTGTTGAGGGCGAGCCGCGGCCACCGAGCCCTCGGAACTATCTCGCCCTTTCAGTCGACGAACCAGCCCCTGCCGGATCGACAGCCAACTCGAAAAAAAGCCGGGGCTGACGGACCCAGGATCGGTCCGATTGCCTATTGCCGCAGCATGATCAGCGGATCGGCGCTGTCGGGCACCCGCCGCCACTGGGCGTTGTCGTCGGCCTCGAACTGCCAGGTCTCGCCGCTCGCCGACATCAGCAGGATCTGGCCGTGCTCGAGCCGCCATTGCGTCGGCGCGAACGCGGCAATCACGGGATCGCATTTCGGCTTCAGAAAGACCTGGAAATTGTCCAAGGCCGCCGCGGTGTTGGTCAGGGTCAGGCCGCAGATCGTCTGGCCGTCGCCGCGAACCATCGCCCAGTCGCCGATCATCTGATCCATGGATTTGGCCAGCGAGCGGGCGGCGACGAGGTTCTGCAGGATGTAGATGCCCTCGCCGGTTCGCATGCCTTCGAAAATCCCGGTCTCGACTTCGGTGAAATCGACCACGGGCTGCCCCGCAGCATCCTGCAGCCGCACGATATCGCCCAGCCCCTTGATGCTCCAGCCGGCGATATCCCTGGTGAAGGGCAGCGCCGCCGCGCAGCCCGGCTCGAGTTCAAGCTTGAGCCCCTGCGGCGTCAAATCGTTCTTCAGCGTGACCACGCAGGTCTTGCTGCGGTCGGTGGTCGCGAGTTCCCATTGGCCGATCATGTCCTGTTTCAGGGTCGCGGCATCCTGCGACCGCGCCGGCGATCCGCAGCCGATCGCCGCCACAAGCGCCGCAACCGCGATGTCCGGGCGCCTCGTCATCGGCGGCTCGTCTCCGGAGTTTCCGCAACCGGCGTGAGCGGCGGTTTTCCGGCGAACCAGGCCTTGAGGTTGTCGACCACCAGTTGATCCATGGCATTGCGCGTCACCACCGAGGCGGAGCCGATATGCGGCAGCAGCACCACGTTCGGCATGGCCTTCAACTCGTCCGGCACATTCGGCTCCTTCTCGAACACATCAAGCCCCGCCGCCAGGATGGCTCCGGACTTGAGCGCGGCAATCAGGGCCTGCTCGTCGACCACGGTGCCGCGCGCGACATTGATGATCACCCCGCGCGGTCCGAGCGCCTTCATCACCTCGGCATTGATCATCCCGGCGGTGGCGGCGCCGCCGGGAACGATGACGACCAGCGTATCGACCGCCTTGGCCATCTCCATCAGGTCCGGATAATGCCGGTAGGAGACGCCGTGAGCCGGGTTGCGCGAATGATAGACCACCGCAACGCGGGAAGCTTCGAGCCTTCGTCCGATCGCCTGGCCGATCCGCCCCATGCCGACCATCCCGACCTTGCGGTCGCGCAGCGATCCGGCGCTCAAGGGAAAATTCTGCGTCGTCCAGAGGCCGGAGCGCAGATAACGATCGGCCTTGACGAACTCGCGCAGGGTCGCGATCAGAAGCCCCATCGCGATGTCGGCGACCTCTTCGGTCAGGACATCCGGCGTGTTGGTGACCATGATATCATGCTCGCGCGCATAGTTTGCGTCGATGTGATCGTAACCGACGCCGAAGCTGGAGACGATCTCGAGCTTCGGAAACTGCGCCAGCGTCATACTGTCGCCGCGCACCGTATTGTAGGTGACCGCGGCGCCGCGGATCCTGGCCGCAATCGCCGGGCTCAGGCGCTCGAGGTCATGCTTAGTTTCAAAGGCATGCAGCACGAACTGGTCGGAAAAGCCGTTGTCGACGATCGGCTTGCTCGGCCCGTAGATCAAAAGGTCGATCTTTTCGGAAGCGATCTTTCCGTCCATCATCAGTTTTCCTCTCGCCGCGCGCTCTCGTGCCAGCGCCGCAATACCACATGGGAGATTAGCGCGAGCAGCGCATAAATGACAATTCCGGCCGCGGAGAGCAACAGCAGGGCGGCGAACATTCGGGGAATGTTGAGACGATAGCCGGACTCCGCTATTCGATAGGCCAGTCCGGAACCCGCGCCGGCGGAGCCGGCCGCGATCTCGGCGACCACCGCGCCGATCAGCGACAGGCCGCCGGCAATGCGAAGGCCGCCGAGAATGAACGGCAACGCTGCGGGCAATTTGAGATAGCGCAATGTCTGCATCCGCGAGGCGCCGTGGTGACGCCGCGCAGGCTCGCCGCGAGCGCGGCCGAACCGGTAGCGATGTCAGATGAGACCGCGGAATCGATCATCGATTCTGATTCATTGGCCGCAGATCGAGGCCGACGCCCTTGTTGGCAAAGCGCAGGGTGTAACCCTTGCGGTAGTCGATGTCGCTGCGCACGACGCCGGCACGCACCATCTTGTCGAAGAAGCTCGCTTCCCTGGTGTCGTTCATGGCGCCGATGCCGTCGCGCAGGGTGTCGCCGGAATCGACAATTCCATACTGCTTCATCCTGGCGACGGAATAGGCCAGCAGCTCATCGGTCATCTCCGGATTGAGCTTCTTGATCATCGCATTGCCCGGCGCGTTGTCGCCATACAGATAATGGTACCAGCCGATGATCGAGGCATCGACGAAACGCTGCACCAGGTCGGGCTTGTTGTCGATCAGATCGCGGCGCGTTTCGATCAATGTCGAGTAGGCGTTGAAGCCGCAATCCGCCAGCAGAATCACGCCCGGCTTGAAGCCGGCCGCCTTTTCGATCGCGAACGGCTCCGAGGTCACATATCCCTGCATCGCGCTCCGCTTGTCGGCCAGGAATGGTTGCGGGTTGAATGTGTAGGGTTTGACCTTGGCCTCGCTGAAACCATATTCGGACTTCAGCCATTGAAAATAGCTCGAAATGCCCTCCTTGGAGACGAACAGCGTCAGCGGCTTCAGATCTTCCAGGCCGCTGACCTTTGATTCCGGGTGGGTCAGGAAGACCTGCGGATCCTTCTGGAATATGGCCGCGACCGCGACCAGCGGAACGTTGTTGGTCACCGCATCGAAGGATTGCAGGGAGTTCGCGCTCATGAAGAAGTCGAGCTTGCCCGCGATCAGCAGCATGCGGTTATTATCGTTCGGACCGCCCGGCACGATGGTGACGTCGAGCCCGTAGCTTTTGTAGGTACCGTCGGCCAGCGCCTGGAAGAAACCGCCGTGCTCCGGCTCCGGGACCCAGTTGGTTCCGAACGAGACCTTGTCCAGCGTCTGGGCGCGGCCAGGCGAAACGGCCATCAGCAAGGCGATCAGGCCGGCCGTTAACGCTCGCGACAAAAGACCCCGGTTCATCGTTGGACTCCGTCCATCGTTCTGGCCCATGATAGGAGCCCACCGTGCCGGATCCGGCCTCGGTGTGTCCCCCTACCCGGGATCAAACTACCTTGCAAATCTTCCTGAGGAAACGCTTGGCTCGATGACTGCAACGGCGCCTCCCCGCGATTGGACCGACATTTGCTGGCCCGACATGGCTGCGGCCAATCCATCGCGATGGATTGCGGTGCTGCCGCTGGCGGCAACCGAGCAACACGGCCCCCATCTGCCCGTGGGCACCGACGTGATGATCGCACAGGCCTATCTGGCGCGCGTGCTGGAGCTGCTGCCTGACGGCCTTCCGGCGACGTTTCTGCCGCTGCAGCCGGTCGGCATTTCCACCGAGCACATCGGTTATCCCGGCACCCTGACGCTGCCGACCGAAACGGCGCTGAAGAGCTGGATGGCGCTCGGCGCCAGCGTCGCGCGCGCCGGCGTCAAGAAGCTCGTGATCGTCACCAGCCACGGCGGCAACAGCGCCGCCATGACCCTGGTCGCGCAGGATCTGCGCGCCGGACATGGGCTTCTTGTTGTCACGACCTCGTGGTCGGGTTTCGGCGTGCCGAACGGGTTATTCCCGGAGCAAGAATTGCGTCATGGCATTCATGGCGGTGCGGTCGAGACGTCGATCATGCTGGCGCGATATGCGCAACATGTGCGCAAGCAGGCGATCGCCGACTTTCAGCCCGCAAGCGTGGCGATGGAAACGGATTTTCGCTGGCTTGCCGCGCACAGGCCGGCGCCGTTCGCCTGGCAGGCCCAGGACCTTCACCCCAGCGGCGCGGCCGGCGATGCCACGCTGGGCGCTGCGGACAAAGGCGAGCGTCTGCTCGATCACGGCGCGCGCGCCTTCATCGAATTGCTCGCGGACGTCGATAAATTCGACCTGAAGAGGCTTTTGCCGGGACCGCGGGCGTGAGCGATATGGCAGATAACATATTGTAACCATTCATTAAATTTATGCCACCTCCCTGCCACGATACGGCGATTCGACCCCGAATCCAAAAGGTCATCCTTTTGCGATGGACATTCTTCAATCCAATTGACGAGCCCTCGGCTTTATAGGATAGGGGGGTACCCTATATGCCAAGTGGCTCTCATGACCCATACGATTCGAGACAAGAAAAAGCTTGCGGCCCGCGTGGGTCGCATTCGCGGCCAGATCGAAGCGATCGAGCGCGCCCTCGCCGAAGAGGCCGATTGCGAGCGCATCATGCACATGATTGCGGGAGTTCGCGGCGGTGTCGCCGGACTGATGGCCGAGGTGGTCGAAGACCACATCCGCACCCACCTCGTCGACCCCGACAAGAATCCCGGCGCGCTTAACGCTGAGGCGGCCGATCAACTCATCGAAGTGGTCCACACTTATCTCAAATGAGCAAACGCGATGAGCGATGCAGACAAGACCTTCCAGCTTCCGCCCCATGACCACGTGTTTCTGGGCCGGGATCACGAACAGGCAGAACGCCGCACCTGGGGCGTGATCATCCTGTGCAGCATCATGATGATCGCCGAAATCATCGGCGGTGCCCTGTTCGGCTCGCTGGCCCTGATCGCCGACGGGCTGCACATGTCCACGCATGCCGGGGCGCTGCTGCTCGCCGCGCTGGCTTATACCTTTGCCCGCAAATATGCCAACGACCGTAGTTTCAGCTTCGGCACCGGCAAATTCGGCGACCTCGCCGGATACAGCAGCGCCATCGTGCTTGCGATGATTGCCCTGCTGATCGGCTATGAAGCCGTATCGCGGCTGCTCCATCCGATTCCGATCAGCTTCAACGAAGCGATCCCGATTGCCGTCCTGGGTCTGGCGGTGAATGTCGTCAGCGCCTGGCTGTTGTCCGGCGGCCACGATCACAGCCATGGTCATCATCATTTTCATGACGCTGATGATGGCGAGCAAGATGAACGCGAACCGGGATTCGAAGAGCACGATCACCCGCATGGCCATGGCGCGCATCACCGCGACAACAACATGCGGGCCGCGGTGGTTCACGTGATGGCCGATGCCGCGGTATCCGTTCTGGTCATTGTCGGCCTTTTGCTGGCGCGCGCGTTCGGCTGGCTCTGGATGGACCCGCTGGCCGGCCTAATCGGCGCCATGGTCATTGCCAACTGGTCGGTCGGGTTGCTGCGCGACACCGGCGGCATCCTGCTCGACCGCACGCCGGATCCGCGCATGGCCGAGCGGGTCCGCCAGCTGATCGAGAGCGAGGGCGATCAGGTCACCGACCTGCATCTGTGGCGGCTCGGGCCCGGACATCTCGGCGCCATCGTTTCGGTTGCGACCACCGGGCGGCGCGAGGCTGCGCATTACCGGCAGAGATTGGCCACTCTCGCCGACCTGTCGCACGTTACGGTGGAGGTCCAGCATCCCTATCCCTCAACTGGCTGATCCGACGCAGCGAATTTGCGAATCCGGGTCGATTTCGAGCCCAGGAGGCGGAAAATGTTGCAGGGCTGTCACAACAGGATGCCATTCAAGCAAAGCTTGGGCGTTATCGGCGATGGCCAGCTCAACTATCGCTCCGAGCGAATTCTGGAAGGCCTCCTACGCCCACGCCATCGACACCCACTTTACGGCGACGGCTGGCTACCAACTCATCACCAATCCCGCCTATAACGCCGATCGTGGGCCGGTCTCGATCTTCTCGGGGCGTTTGCACGGCGAATTCTGACCAGGGCGCGCCTGATGGCTGTTCAAGATCTACGCCCGGCCGCGCTGGGGCAGGCCCTGCGGCCCAACATCTGGGATGCCGTCGCGCTGATTCTGGTGATCGGCGCCATGGTGCTGATTGTCTATGGCGGCGAGCAGACCACGGCGCCGCTGTCGGCGCTGGAAGTCACGCCGGTCTCGCTCGATCCGGCGAATCTTCCGCTCTATGCGCTGCGCACCACGCTGCGGATGCTGCTGGCGATCGTCTGCTCGATCATCTTCACCTTCGTCTATGCCGCCCTCGCCGCCAAGAGCCGGCGCGCCGAAATGGTGCTGATCCCGCTGCTCGACATCCTTCAGTCGGTGCCGATCCTCGGTTTTCTGACCTTCACGGTCGTGTTCTTCATGAACCTGTTTCCCGGCCGGGTGTTCGGCGTCGAACTCGCCTGCGTGTTCGCGATCTTCACCAGCCAGGCCTGGAACATGACGTTCAGCATGTACCAGTCGATCCGCAGCGTACCGAAGGATCTGGAAGAAGCCTCGCAGAGCTTCCATCTCAGCGGCTGGCAGCGCTTCTGGCGGCTGGACGTGCCCTTCGCCATGCCCGGCCTGATCTGGAACACCATGATGTCGATGTCAGGCGGCTGGTTTTTCGTGGTCGCCTCGGAAGCGATCACCGTCGGCAATACCACGGTGACGCTGCCGGGGATCGGTTCCTACGTCGCGCTCGGCATTCAAAAGCAGAACCTGCCCGCGATCGGTTACGCGATCCTGACCATGCTTCTCGTCATCATCGCCTACGACCAGCTGCTGTTCCGGCCGGTGGTGGCCTGGGCCGACAAATTCCGCTTCGAGCAGACCGCCTCGGCGAGTGCGCCGGATTCCTGGATGCTCGACCTGTTTCGGCGCACCCGCGCCTTGCGTGCGCTGTCGGTCCCGTTCGCGGCGCTGAGCAGGACGGTTTCGAACTGGCAGATGGCATGGCCGGCGCGGTTGAAGTTGAAGATGGCGTCCCAGGGCAGCGGTCCGCCCTCGCGCCTGGTCGATGCGCTGTGGATCGCCCTGATCATCGCCTCTACCGGCTATGCCGCCTGGCGGATCCACCAATATCTGTCGGCGACCCTGGGCCTCTCGGACCTGCTCGCCGCGATCGGATACGGCTTGATCACGCTCGTCCGCGTCATCGTGCTGATCGCGCTCGCCACGCTGATCTGGGTGCCGGTCGGGGTCTGGATCGGACTGCGGCCGAAACTGGCCGAGCGAATCCAGCCGCTCGCCCAGTTTCTGGCGGCCTTTCCGGCCAACCTCGCCTTCCCGGTTTTCGTGGTGGTGATTGTCCGCTACGGCCTCAGTCCCAATATCTGGCTGAGCCCGCTGATGATCCTGGGAACCCAGTGGTACATCCTGTTTAACGTCATCGCCGGCGCCAGCGCATTCCCGACCGATCTGCGCGAGGCGGCCGGCAGCTTCCATCTGCGGGGATGGCGCTGGTGGATCAAGGTCATCCTGCCGGGCATCTTTCCCTATTACATCACCGGCGCCGTCACCGCGTCCGGCGGATCATGGAATGCCTCGATCGTCGCCGAAGTCGCAAGCTGGGGCGACACCCATCTGACGGCCGTCGGTATCGGTGCTTATATCGCTGCTGCAACCGAAACCGGGGATTTCCCGCGCGTCGTTCTCGGGATCGCCGTGATGTGCATTCTGGTGACACTGTTCAACCGGCTGCTCTGGAGGCCGCTTTATGCCTTCGGCGAACGCCGGCTTCGCCTCGGCTGATCAGGAGACAGCGCATGCTCGATCTCGCTACCCAGACCAGCCTGCTCGATATCCGTAACGTCTGCCGGTCATTTCCGAAGGGCAGCGGCGAGGAACTGCTGGTCCTCGAAAAGGTCGACCTGACGATCCATGCCGGCGAGATCGTCGGCCTGCTCGGCCGCTCCGGATCGGGCAAGTCCACGCTGCTGCGCATCATCGCCGGGCTGATCGCGCCCTCCTCGGGCGAGGCGCGGTGCCGTGGCGAGACCATCAAGGGACCGCCCAACGGCGTCGCCATGGTGTTTCAATCCTTCGCGCTGTTTCCGTGGCTGACGGTGCTGCAAAACGTCGAACTCGGTCTGGAGGCGCTCGGCATCGACAACGCCGAGCGCCGCACAAGGGCGCTCGCGGCGATCGACCTGATCGGCCTCGACGGCTTTGAGTCTGCCTACCCCAAGGAGCTGTCGGGCGGCATGCGCCAGCGCGTCGGCTTCGCGCGCGCGCTGGTGGTTCATCCCGACCTCCTGCTGATGGACGAGCCGTTTTCGGCGCTCGACGTGCTGACCGCCGAGACGCTGCGCACCGACCTGATCGATCTGTGGATCGAAGGCCGGCTGCCGATCAAATCGGTGCTGATGGTGACGCACAACATCGAGGAAGCGGTGCTGATGTGCGACCGCATCCTGGTGTTTTCGTCCAATCCGGGACGGGTCGCGGCCGAGATAAAGGTCGAACTGCCGCACCCGCGCAATCGGCTCGATCCGACGTTCCGCCAGCTTGTCGACAGCATCTATGCCCGCATGACGCAGCGCGCCGAGCCAAAGAGCCCGGCGATCGAGGGCATTCACGGCACCGGCGTCGGCATGATCCTCAATCACATCTCCTCCAACGTGCTGTCCGGCCTGATCGAGACGCTCGCCGGACCGCCCTATAACGGGCATGCCGACCTGCCGGTACTCGCAGGCCACCTGCAGCTTGAGGCCGACGATCTCTTTCACCTCGGCGAGGCGCTGCAATTGCTGAGATTTGCCCAGTTGAGCGAAGGCGACCTGATGCTGACCGACGCCGGCAAGCGTTTCGCCCACCTCGAAACCGATGCCCGCAAGAAATTGTTCGCCGAACACCTGCTGAACTTTGTGCCGGTCATGGGCCTGATCCGCCGCGTGCTCGACGAGCGGCCCTCGCACACCGCCCCGGCCGCGCGCTTCCGCAACGAGCTCGAGGACTACATGTCGGAGGATTATGCGGACGAAACGCTGAAGACGATCGTATCATGGGGGCGCTATTCGGAGCTGTTCGCCTATGACGAGCAGTCGGAGCTGTTCAGTCTGGAAAACCCGCATTAGCCTGGCTTCCCGCCATCGTCCCGCGGGCCTCGTGGTTCGAGACGCGCGGCATTGCCGCGCTCCTCGCCATGAGGGTCTGGTAGCGGACCTCATCCTGAGGAACCGCGCTCTTGCGCGGTGTCTCGAAGGATGAAGCCACCTGCCGACGCTTTGCATCCCCCTGGGATGACGTACTGTTTACCCCGCTGCCGAAAAGCTTTCCGCCCGCGCCATCAACCAGGCGTCGCGAAAGCGAACGTCGCTGGTGCCGTCGATCAGTTCGCCGGGGCGCAGCGACGGATAGAGCTTCGCAAAGGAACGCACTTCGGTCGTCGAGGTCCGCTGCGAGAAATGGATCGGACGGATCTGCTGCGGATGCTCCAGCCCTGCGGCGGCGAGCAGTTCGGCCAGCGCTTGCAGCGTGGCGTGGTGATAATTGTAAACCCGTTCGATCTTGTGCGGCACCACCAGCGCGCGATTGCGCGAGGGGTCCTGCGTGGTCACGCCGGTCGGGCATCGATCGGTGTGACAACTCAGCGACTGGATGCAGCCCAGCGAAAACATGAAACCGCGCGCCGAATTGCACCAGTCGGCACCGATCGCCATGGCGCGCGCCATGTCGAAGGCGGTCGCGATCTTGCCGGCGGCACCGATGCGAATGCGATCGCGCGCATTGATGCCGATCAGCGCGTTGTGGACGAAGTTGACGCCTTCGCGCATCGGCATGCCCAGGTGGTCCATGAATTCCAGCGGCGCCGCGCCGGTGCCGCCTTCATTGCCGTCGACCACGATGAAGTCGGGATAGATCCCGCTCTGGAGCATCGCCTTGCAGATCGCCAGGAATTCCCAGGGATGGCCGATGCACAGCTTGAAGCCGGCGGGCTTGCCGCCGGACAGCCGCCGCATCTCGGCGATGAAGGCCATCATTTCCAGTGGCGTCGAGAATGCCCGGTGCGAGGCCGGCGAGATGCAGTCCTCGTCCATGGCGACGCCCCTGATCCTGGATATCTCCTTGGAGACCTTGGCCGCCGGCAGCACCCCGCCATGGCCGGGCTTCGCGCCCTGGCTGATCTTCAGTTCGACCATCTTGATCTGGTCGTCGGTGGCGACGCGCGCAAACTCCTCCGGATTGAAGGAGCCGTCGCGGTTGCGGCAACCGAAATAGCCGGAGCCGACCTCCCAGATCAGATCGCCGCCGTTCTCGCGATGATAGGAGCTGACGCCGCCTTCGCCGGTGTCGTGGGCAAAATTGCCTTTCCTGGCGCCGGCATTCAGCGCCCGCACCGCGTTCGGGCTGAGCGCGCCAAAACTCATGGCGGAGATATTGAAGACCGACGCCGAATACGGCCGGCTGCAGTCGGGGCCGCCGATATTGATGCGGAATTGTTCGTGTGCATGCGGCTTCGGCGCCACCGAATGATGCATCCATTCATAGCCTTCGCGATAGACATCCTCCTGAGTGCCGAACGGACGCTTGTCGAGCGCCATCTTGGCGCGCTGATAGACGACGGCGCGGGTGTCGCGGCTGAACGGCATGCCGTCCTTCTCGCTCTCGAAGAAGTACTGCCGCAGCTCCGGCCGGATCTCTTCCAGCAGGAAGCGCAGATGCGCCGAGATCGGATAGTTTCGCAACACCGCATGGCTCTTTTGCGTGAGGTCGCGAACGCCAAGCAAGGTGAGGGCGCCGAAAATGAGAATCGGGATCAGGACCAGATCGAATGCCTTGTGATCGACGATCCCGATGCCGAGCAGCAAGGCCGTGATCACGCCGCAGATGGTCAGGACGATGAAACGTGGCGAGAACGGCAGCAGCAGCGTTTCCATGGGGCCCCTCAGGCAGATTCTGCCCTGTTATTCTTTTGAACGGCAGCTTAATTCAGCAATGCAAATAACCTTTACACGATATCGAGCGCGGCGGTCACGGTTATGACAGCAGGCCGGGATCAGGCTACCGAATCAATCGGGACGGAATCAATCCGTGAGAAAACCGCTCCGATCCATCCTTTTGCAGTGCAGCGCGATTTGGATGGCCCTTGAAGGGATCAGTGGCTGTGTGGCCGCATCTCATCGGGGATTCCCCGCTTCTCCAGGCCACCCTGCGCCAGCCAGGCGTCGGTACTCTGGATGGCGCGTTCGATATGGTCGGCGGTGAGCGAGAAGTCGTAAGGCGATCCGACCAGCGGACATAATGGCGGCACCACGAAGTATTCGATGTCGGGGGCAAGGTCTTCCAGCTCGCCGACCAACTGGCGCGCGATCAGGAGCGTCAGCGCGTGCAGCGCATTGGCCACCGCGCCGGCCGGCGGCGTATGCGTCGAGCAGGCGTACCCGGTAGGCAGGATCACCAGGCGTCGTGCGCCCTTGGCGACCGCGACCTTGATCGGCGTATTGCTCGAGATCGCACCGTCGGCGAGATAATAATCCTTGTAGCGGATCGGGGCGAAAACGCCGGGAATCGCGGTGGAGGCGATGATGGCCTCGGCGGCCGAGCCTTCCGACAGCACCACGCTGTCGCCGGAGATGATATCCGTGGCGACGATATGGACCGGCAGCTTTGCGTCCTGCAGATTGCGATAGGGCAGGTGATCGTCGATCAGCTTCCTGATCCCCTCATGGGAGATCAGGAAGTCCCGGCGCAAGAGAAATCCCACCAGGGTCCACCAGGTGATCGGAAAGACGTCGTGCCGCTGCAATCCGCGCCAGATGGTTTCCAGTTGCAGCACGCCCTTCAGCGTGGGATCGCCGGCGTAGTAGGCCCCGTTCAGGGCGCCGACACTGGAGCCGACCACCATGTCCGCGGAAACGCCGTGGCTGGCGAGCGAATGCATCATGCCGACCTGAATGGCGCCATAACTGCCTCCTCCGGCGAAGACAAAGGCCGTCCTGGTCACGCCCGCATAGTTCGATACAGACAAAGCCCCGGCCGCTCCCCGTGTCGACGCGTCGGCAATAGGCCACGCCACGTTCGGCCGGATTTATAGCAGCCGCCCGCGCGGCTGCACCATCAACAATGGTTGTGTGAAGGCCGGTGTCATTCCGTGGCGCGCGTTAGCGCGAACCCGGAATGACGAAACAACTCAGCGTTCAACGAACGCTTTTTCGATGACAAAATGGCCGGGCTCGCTGTGGCTGCCTTCGCTAAAGTCGCGTAGTTCCAGCATCTGGCGCAATTCTTCGAGCATGCCCGGGCTGCCGCACATCATGATCCGGTCGGTGGCGATATCCAGCGGCGGCAGGCCGATATCGTCGAACAATTGCTCCGAGGTGAGCAGATCCGTGATGCGACCGCGGTTGCGGAAGGGCTCACGGGTGACGGTCGGATAATACAGCAGCTTTTCGGTCAAAAGCGGCCCAAGGAATTCGTCGTCCCGCAGCCGCGCGACGAGTTCTTCGCCATAGGCCAGTTCCGATACCTGGCGGCAGCCGTGAACCAGCACGATGGTTTCAAATCGCTCATACACTTCGGGATCCTTGATCAGGCTCGCGAACGGCGCGAGGCCGGTGCCGGTCGACAGCAGCAGCAGGCGCTTGCCGGCAATCAGATTGTCGGCAATCAGGGTCCCGGTCGCCTTGCGTCCGACCAGAATGGTGTCGCCCTCCTTGATCCTTTGCAGCCGCGAGGTCAGCGGACCATCGGCAACCTTGATGCTGAAGAATTCCAGCTCCTCTTCGTGATTGGCGCTCGCCATGCTGTAGGCCCGCAACAGCGGACGGCCGTCGATCTCGAGGCCGATCATCGCAAACTGTCCGTTGAGGAAGCGAAACCCGGAATTGCGGGAGGCGGTGAAGCTGAAAAGCGTATCGGTCCAATGCCGGACGGAAAGGACTTTCTCTCGGTGGAAGGCGCTCATGTGGTGTGGTTTTTCCGGTTGCCGGGACATGAAACGATCGCGCGGGCGGCACCTCGCGCGATCAGCGAAAACCCCTGAAACGATTGACCATTTAGGGTGTGACGTACGCCAAAATCAGCGATAGTCAACCGCCGTCGACGCAGCCAGGAAGGCTCAAAATCGCGGTCGATTGACCTTGCTGAACGCTTCGATAACGCTGTCATCGCGATCGGCGGCCGGACGTAATTATCTTGCTGCAATGGAGGCGATAAGGGCAATAAATTTGCCGCCCAGACCGGCACAGGAATCGCGATTCATTTGGAATACCAGACCATCGGCCACCGCATGCACCGCCTCGCCAGAATTCGATCGGGAAAGCCGGACTTCTATCCGGATCAGTCGATCTATGCGGAATATGCCTGCGCCGAGTTCGGACTGACATTTGACGACATCAGCGCGGGCGCGGGCGTCGTTTTCAGCGTCGTCTCGAACGGCAACCGCGTTCACTTCGGCGCCGGGCGATGTTCTTGGTATCCGCAGAACAGCGCCACCGCCTCAACGCTGGCATCGGACAAATACCTCACCAACACCATCCTTGAACGGGCCGGCATTGCGACCCTCGGCGGCGACTATTTTTTTCTTCATGCCCGCCGCCGCGCACTTCGCCCCGCCGGTCACGAGCGCGCAGATGCCCTCCCCCATTTCAGGACATTGGGCGCGTCCGCCTTCGTCAAGCCGCTGTTCGGATCGCGCGGCGATTTCGCGCAGGCCGTGCACGGCGAAGCCGCACTCGCGCGGTATCTCGGCGAAGTCTCGCAATATTACGACTCGATCCTGATCCAGCCGCTGGCTTGCGGAACCGAATACAGGGTTTTCCTGCTCGATGACGAGGTGGTCTATACCGCGCGGAAGTATCCACCATCGGTGTCAGGCGATGGCGCGCGCTCGATCCGCGATCTTCTGGTCGCGCACAATGCGGGTTTGCAATCCCGCGGTCTTTCACCGGTTTCGATCCCGGCGGGGCCCGACGATTCGCTCGACGCCGTGCTGCCCAACGGCAGCCGCTGGGAAATCCCCGGACGGATGAATCTGAGCGCGGGGGGAACCATGGTGCTCGAGACACTTCCCTCCGATGCGCCGCTGGCCTGCGCCAGACAGGCCGCCCGCGCCCTGGGCCTGCGGGTCGCCGCGGTGGATCTGTTTGCCGGCATCGGCGGCGATCCGGATGCTGCTGCCATCATCGAGGTGAATGCCAACCCGTCGATCCGGATGCTGGAGCAATCCGGCCGCGGCGATTTGATCCTGAAAATTTGGCACCACACGTTTTCCGCTATGGGATTATTGATTGTTTGACCTGCCAAAATACGGCGACGGCGTATGCCTGGCGCGGATGGCCGAGTTGCTCGAAATCATCGCGGTGGATCGGGCCTGGCTGCAGCGCATCGCGGTGGTCGTCACCGGGTCGAACGGCAAGGGAAGCACCGCGGCGTTCTGCGCCGGTATCGGCCACGCGCTTGGCCTGCGCACCGGCCTGTTCACCTCGCCGCATCTTTATCGCTTCAACGAACGCTTTCAGGTCGATGGGGCGCCGATCGGCGATGCTGAGTTGGCGCATCTCGTCGCGCGCATCGGCGCCGCCATCGCTGACGTTTCCGTGCGGCGGAACGAGAAATTCGGGAGCTTCGAGGCCATGTTCGCGCTGGCCTGCCGGCATTTTCAGGACCAGGGATGCGACTTCGCCGTGTTCGAGGCCGGCATCGGCGGCCGCTATGATCCGGTACGTCTGATCGGCGCGCGCACGACCTGTATCACCTCGGTCGATTACGAGCATGTCGAATTGCTCGGCCACTCGCTCGAATTGATCGTCTCCGACAAGAGCGACGCCTGTGCGTCGGGCGGCACGATTGTGGTTGGCGAGAACTGCCGGCCATTGCGACCGCATCTGACCGAATATCTTCGCTATCGCGAGGTGTCGATCTTGTTTGTCCGCGACCAGATCGGGATCGCGGGCGAATCGGTCGCCCCGGCCGCACAACGCTTCGATTACCGGTTCGGCGATGACCAGTTTCGCGCGCTCGACATGCGGCTGCTCGGCGCGTTTCAATTCAACAATGCCGCCATCGCCATCACCCTGTTGCTGATCTGGCTGCGTCGCAGTCACCCGGAAAGGACATTTCCCGGAATCGAAGCCGCGGTGCGGTCGGGGCTGCGCGGCGCGCGCTGGCCGGGCCGGCTTGAGGTGATCCGGCCATCGCCGCTCACCGTCATTGACGTCGGCCACACCCCTGACGCCATCCGGCAGGCGCTCGCCAGCCTGAAGGCGATCCACGGCGCCGACGGCTGGGTTCTGGTACTCGGCATTTCCTTCGACAAGAAGGCCAGCGAGATTGTGGGGGCACTGGCGCCGTCATTCGATACGATCATCTGCACCGCGGCCCATCACAAGGGAATGGAGGTCGAGGACCTGGCGCGCGCGGTGCGCGAGGCTAATCCGCGCGCCTGCGTGCAGGTCGCCGCAACCATCGAGGCCGCGGTCGAGCTCAGCCAGACGCTCGCCCTGGTGCAGGATCGAAGGATCTATGCCACCGGCGGATTATTCCTGGCGGTCGAATATGCCAGCATCGCCGGAGGCGGCCGTGTGCAGGACCTGAATTTCCTCTGAGCCGACCGCCAAGGGTTGCCGTTAAGGATTCGTTAATCATGACCGGCCGATGGTCCCATAGCGTTTTCGAGCGAAGTGGGTACCGGTTCGCGTGAAGAAAACGCGTGAAAACAAGAAGGCTTCAGCGCCAACCGGAAACATCGCATGACCGACCTCTCCTCGATCGCATCCTCCGTCACTTCCGCCATCTCGAAGCAGACCGCCGAATTGGGCAAAGCGGCCAACGCCACCAAAAAGAGCTTCGCGGATACGCTGTCCAAGGTCGAAACCACCATCGGACTGAAACCCAAGACGGGTTTCACCGCGGGCCCGACCTATGAAGCCAATACCCTGACCGGTCAAACCAAGGCGGCCCTCAACAACGCCGTCAACACGGTTAAATCCGCGCTCCACATCCCGCATTAGAAGAATCTCAAATGCGCAAGCCGCGGCCTCGTGGTTCGAGACGCGCGGCACGGCCGCGCTCCTCACCATGAGGGTTTAGTATTGCATCCTGTCTGCCAGACCTCATCCTGAGGAGCCGCGCTCTCGCGCGGCGTCTCGAAGGATGAAGCCACCACCCAATATTCCCTAATTGCTCGCCCCTTCGCTGTCGTCCATCGCCTTGAAGGCTTCCTCGAGCTGCGGCGAGATCGCGACGTTGAGTTTCTCGCCGGTGGGCAGGCGCGAGACGAACCATTTGTCATAGAGCGGAACGAGGTCGTGGTTCGAGCCGAGCTTGCGGAAAGCCCGTTCCACCACGGCAGCAAGCTGCGGCTCGCCCTTGCGGAACATGATGCCGTAGGGATCGTAGGACAGGTAATCGCCGGTGACACGGAACTTGTCCTGTGACTTGTGCCGTGCAATCAGGCCGTAGAGCAGGATGTCATCGGTCGCGAACGCATTGGCCTTTCCGTCCACCAGCATCTGGTAGGATTGTTCGTGATCGCTAGCTGTCACGATGTTGAGGCCGAGCCCGAACTTCTTGTCGATGGCGTGCATGGCCTGCTCGTTGGTGGTGCCCTTGGTGACCACCACGGTCTTGCCCTGCAGGTCCTTCGGCGCCGCGATCGCCGACGCCTTCGGCACCATCAGCTTGGTGCCGGCCACGAACATCAGCGGCGAGAACGCCACCTGTTTGCCCCGCTCCGCATTGGCGGTGGTCGATCCGCATTCGAGATCGATCTTGTTTTGCACCACTGCCGCAATGCGGTCGTCCGACGTCACCTTGACGTATTCGATTTTGAGATCGGCGTCGTCGACCGCAACGCCGATCTCATCGACGATAGCTTCGCAGAGTTCGAGGCTATAGCCGATCGGGCGATTGGCCTGGTCGAGAAACGAGAACGGCGGCGAACTCTCGCGATAGCCGAGCCGAACGACGTGGGTGCTCTTGATATTGGCGAGCGTCGGGCTCAGCCCTTCATCGCCGGCGCCCTCGGCTGCCGCCGCCGTCGTCAGCAGGCACGCCGCCAGCAACAGCCCGCCGGCAAGGCGCGTTCTCCGCAAAATCTGGCGCATGCATCGCTCCCGTCAATGACCGGCCATCGCGGGGATCTCGCCCGGGATCATGGTCGGCGGCACGACGTCGTCGGGGCCAAACGCGTGCTCGGGGGCGAGTTCGCCTTCCCACTTTGCCACCACAGCGGTGGCGAGCGAGTTGCCGATCACATTGGTGGCGCTGCGTCCCATGTCGAGGAAGGTATCGATGCCCATGATCATCAGCAGCCCGGCTTCGGGGATACCGAACTGACCGAGCGTCGAGGCAATCACCACCAGCGATGCCCGTGGCACGCCGGCGACGCCTTTCGAGGTAATCATCAGGGTCGCCAGCATCGCGAACTGGGTGCCGAGCGACATCTCGATATGATAGGTCTGGGCAATGAAGATACTGGCGAAGGTGCAGTACATCATGGTGCCGTCGAGATTGAACGAATAGCCGAGCGGCAGCACGAAACTCGAGATGCGCGACGAGGCGCCGAAGCGGTTGAGGCCCTCCAGCGTCTTGGGATAGGCCGCCTCCGAGCTCGCGGTCGAGAACGCGATCATCAGCGGTTCGCGGATCAGCCGCAGCAAATGGCTGTATCGCGGCCCGATCACCACGAAGCCGACCACGACCAGGATGCCCCACAGGATCAGCAGCGACAGATAGAAGCCGCCCATGAAGACGACCAGCTTCCACAGCACGCCGAGGCCGTTCTTCGCCACCGTCGCCATGATCGCGGCCCAGACCGCGATCGGCGCGAAATTCATCACATAGGCGGTCACCTTCAGCATGATGTGGCCGAGATCATCGATCAGCGACATCAACTGCTTGGAGCGCTCCGGCACCGCGGCGAGCGCGACCGAGAAGAACACCGCGAACACCACGATCTGCAGAATTTCGTTCTGCGCCATCGCATCGGCGATCGAGGTCGGAATCAGATGGGTCAGGAATTTTTCGATCGAGAACGCCGACACCGGCAACCCGGTCGACTGCGCCTTGTCCGGCAGGGTACCGGGGAAATTCGCGCCGGGCTGCAGCAGATTGACCATCAAGAGACCGAGCAGCAGCGACACGAACGATGCGCTGACAAACCAGCCCATGGTCTTGGCGAAAATCCGCCCGAGCCTGGCGCCGCCGCCCATATGGGCGATGCCGCCAACCAGGGTCGCAAACACCAGGGGCGCGATGATCATCTTGATCAGGCGCAGGAACAGCATCGCGATCAGGTTGACGTCGGCGGCGATGTCCGCCCTTATATCGGGAAGATAGTTGAAAACCAGCGACCCCATCACCACGCCAAGGGCCATCGCGATCAGAATGTATTGCGTAAACCGGTTGGACATCTACTTACCCCCCGTCATTTCCCGACCGCGTTTACTGTGGCAGATTTTCAAGGTGACGCAACACGCTTCTGAAAAGCGCTCTTCCGCTGGCATGCCAGCCTGCCTGCAAAATGTTCTCGTTGTGCTGCGAGCGCCCGCAGACTAGCGTCCTGCGCAGCGCACAATGTGTGCAGTTGAGTGTCTTCTGCGCGCTCTCCTGCATCGCAACTGAATGCTTCGGGGAGGAGACGCCATGAACGACACCGTCCATCGCCAGACCAATCGTCAGATCCTGCTGGTGGAGAAGCCGGCCGGAAAGCTCGGGCCCGAGCATTTCAGGATGTCCGACGGCGCCATCCCCGAGCCGAAGGATGGCGAGGCATTGCTGCGGGTGCGTTATATCTCGCTCGACGCCGCCAACCGGGCCTGGATGCACGGCGCGACCTATCGCGCGGCGGTGGAGGCCAACACCGTGATGGCCGGCGGCGGCATCGCCGAAGTGGTGTCGTCGAAGGCGCCGGGTCTTGCGCCGGGCGACATCGTGTTCGGCGATACCGGCTGGCAGGAATATGCGGCGCTTCCCGCCCACCACCTCGCCAAGATGCCGAAGGTCGAGCCGATGACGCATCTGCTCAGCGTGTACGGCATCGCGGGCCTCACTGCCTATTTCGGATTGCTCGATATCGGCAAGCCGAAAGCCGGTGAGACCGTGGTGGTTTCGGCCGCGGCCGGCTCGGTCGGATCGATCGTGGGCCAGATCGCCAAGATCAAGGGCTGCCGCGTGGTCGGCATCGCCGGCGGCAAGGACAAGTGCCACTGGCTGACATCCGAACTCGGCTTCGACGCCGCCGTCGACTACAAGGACGGCGCCACCTTCAAGGCCCTGCGGGCCGCGGCGCCGAAGGGCATCGACGTCTATTTCGACAATGTCGGCGGCGACATCCTCGAAGCTTGCCTGTCGCAAATGAACAACCGCGGCCGCATCGCCTGCTGCGGCGCGATCTCGCAATATGACGGCGTGCCGTCAGCCACCGGCCCGCGCGGCGTGCCCGGCCTGATCGTGGTGAAGCGCCTGATCATGCAGGGCTTCATTGTGATGGACTTCATGGATCAGCGCGACGAGGCGCTGACCGACCTGCAATCCTGGGTCACGTCCGGCAAGCTGAAAGTTCAGGAGGACGTCATCAACGGCCTTGAGAACACGCCGAAGGCGCTGATCGGATTGCTGGCCGGGGAAAATCGCGGTAAGCGGATGGTCAAGGTGTAACGCGCGGCGCTTGCAGGCGCGCTTCTCAGCGCCCCATTCCGGCAGCAATAATCCGCTTGCAGCGGAAGCCGAAAACGAAAATGATGCCGCCCGCGGGAATTTCTCTCGTCTGGTTTTTCAATCATTGACTTCCGTTGAAGCGGCGGCTGCAGCGACAACAAAAGGATTATTCAGATGATCGACACGTCAGGGCGCGCGGCGGCGCTATGGGCGCTGATCGCGACCGCGTCATTCGCGGCTGCGATACCGGCATTCTCGCAACAGCCGACCGATGCCCAGCGCAGCGCCATCCGGGCGCAGTGCCGCGCGGACTATGAGGCGCATTGCGCCAGCGTCCCGCCGGGCGGCATGGCGTCGCTGCAATGCCTGCAGAAGAACATGTCGAGCCTCGCACCGGGCTGCCAAAGCGCGGTCCGTGCCGTCGAAGCCCCGGCTGAGCCCAAGGCGGATGTCAATAAGGCGGATGTCAATAAGGCCGATATCAACAAGGCCGATACCGCTCCGGCCGCACCCGCGGCAAAGCCGGCCGCCGAGACGCCGGCGGCATCGGCTCCGAAGGCCGCCGCCGCACCGGCCAAGAAGCCGAGCCCTGCGCAGATTGCCGCGATCCGCAGTGCCTGTCGCGCCGACTACCAGAGGTCCTGCGCCAGCGTCCCGCCGGGAGGCGCGGCGGCGCTCAATTGCCTCGAGCAGAACAAGGCGAAGCTTTCGGCAAGCTGCCAGCAGGCCGTCAACGCGGCCGGCGGCGCCGCGGCGCCCGCGGCAAACGGTGCCGCCGCGGCGACCACCGCCGCTCCCGAAGCGGCGCCGGCGACGATGGCGCTGCGGCCGATGCGTCCGCGCGAGGAGTTGTTCGTGCTGCGGTCGGCATGTGGCGGCGATGTCCGCGAGCTTTGCGGCGGGGTAGCGGCCGGCGGTGGTCGCATCCTGCGCTGCCTGGCCGCCCAGGCCGCGTCGCTGTCGCCAGCCTGCAAGGAGGTTCTCGCGCCATTTGCCGCACGATAGGCGACAAGCGGCGCCGCCGAGGCCGGCTATTGGGAGATGGATCGTGCGTATCGCCGTGATCGGCGGAGGCCCCGGCGGCCTCTACTTCGCCTATTTGTGGAAGAAGCGGCACCCTGACGCCGACATCGACCTGTTCGAGCAGAATGCCGCCGGCGCCACCTGGGGATTTGGCGTGGTGTTCTCCGACCAGGCGCTCGAATTCCTGCGCGCCGACGATCCCGAAACGGTCGAAGCCATCGCACCCCGGATGGAGAGCTGGAACAACATCACCCTGAACCTGCGCGGCGAAAGCGTCGAGATCGACGGCGTCGGCTTCTCCGCGATCGGCCGGCTCGATCTGCTCGCCATCCTGCAGCAACGCGTCGCTGCGGCCGGCGTCACGCCGCACTACGCCACCACGATCCAGTCCGCGGACGATTTGACCGGCTACGACCTGATCGTCGCCGCCGATGGTCTGAATTCGCTGCTGCGCCGGAGCTTCGAGGACCAGTTCGGCGCCTCGGTGTCGTGGTCGCCCAACAAGTTCGCCTGGTATGGCACCACCAAACGCTTCGAGACGCTGTCGCAGACCTTTGTCCAAACCGGGCTCGGCGCGTTCAACGCCCATCACTACCGCTATTCGCCCGACATGAGCACCTTCCTGGTCGAATGCGATGCGGCGACCTGGCAACGTTACGGTTTCGCCGACAAGACCGTCGAGCAGTCGCAAGCCATTTGCGAAGAGGTATTTGCCGCCACCCTCGACGGCCACCGGCTGGTGTCCAACAAATCGGTGTGGCGCAACTTCCCCTGGGTCTGGAACGAGCGCTGGTCGTTCGGAAACACGGTGCTGATCGGCGACGCGCTGCACTCGGCGCATTTCTCGATCGGCTCGGGAACCCGGCTTGCCATCGAGGACGCGATCGCGCTGACGCGGGCGCTGGAGGCGGAAGCCGATCCTGCCGTGGCGCTGGCGCGTTACGAGACCGAGCGCAAGCCGATCGTGCAAAAACTGGTGACGGCGGCGCGCACCAGCGCCGACTGGTACGAGAAATTCCCCGAGCATATGCGGCTTGGCCTGATGGATTTTGCCTATGGCTACATCACCCGGTCCGGGCGGATCGACGATGCCCGGCTGCGGACGATGTCGCCACGCTTCATGGCGCGTTACGAGGCGTCGAACCAGCGCGGAAGCCGGTCATGACCACGGGGATCGTCGATCCTGTCCCGAGCGATAGTCCCGGCGCGCGCGAGATCGGATTTGCGATATCCGGGCGTTACAATGCGAGCCGCCTCCTGTTCGACAATCTGGCCGCGGGCCGCGGCGAGCGGCCTGCGCTGATCGGCCCGGGGGGAAGGCGCAGCTATGCCGAACTCTGCACGGAGGCCTCGCGGTGGGGACACGGTTTCAAGTCGCTCGGATTGAAGCGCGGCGACCGCGTCCTGATGTTCCTCGACGACACGCCGGCCTATCCGGCGGCATTTTTCGGCGCGGTGCGCGCCGGCTTCGTGCCGCTGCTGATCAATACTTTGACGCCACCCGACCTGCTGCAATTCTATCTGTCGGATTCCGGCGCAGCCGTGGCCGTCGCCGACGCCGAGTTTTGCACCCGGTTCGACGCGGTGGCCTGCAAGGATACGCCGCTGCGCGCGCTCGTCGTCGTCAACGGCACCGCGGGCGATCATGCGGTTCCGAACGCCATCGCCGCCGATGCGTGGCTGCCGGATTTCGCCACCGAGCTTGCCGAAGCCGACACCCACCGCAACGAGATGGCGTTCTGGATGTATTCCTCGGGGTCGACCGGACGGCCCAAGGGCATCGTCCACCTGCATCACGACATGGCCTATAGCGAGGCTGCGTTTGCCCGCCAGGTGCTGAAGCTTGCGCCCGACGACATCTGCTTCTCGGTACCGAAGATCTTCTTCGCCTACGGCTTCGGGAATTCCATCACTTTCCCTTTCTCTGCCGGCGCGGCCACGCTGCTGCTGCCCGGTCAGCCGAAGCCGGCCGTGATCTTCGCGGCGATCGCGCATTTTCGTCCCACCGTGTTCTTCGGATTGCCGACGCTCTATACCTCGCTGACCAAGGCCGACGGCGCCGCGGTGACGGATTTTTCCTCGTTGCGGCTGGCGCTGTCCGCCGCCGAAGTGCTTTCCGCCGAAATCTTCAACGACTGGAAGCGGCTCACCGGGCTCGAGATCGTCGAAGGGCTAGGATCGACCGAAGTGCTGCACATCTACCTCAGCAACCGGCCGGAGCGGAAAAAACCCGGCGCCGCCGGGCTGCGCGTGCCCGGCTATGAAATCCGGCTGAAGGACAAGGACGGACGCGAGGTCGGCGACAACGAAGAGGGCATCCTGTGGGTACGCGGCGATTCCGCCACGCCCTTGTACTGGAACCGGCCGGACAAGACCGCGGAAACCATCCGCGACGGCGGCTGGATCTACACCGGCGACCGCTTTGTGCGCGATGCCGACGGCTTCTATTTCTTCCGCGGGCGCGCCGATGACCTGATCAAGATCTCCGGGCAATGGGTCTATCCGCTCGAGGTCGAGCTTTGCCTCGCCGAGCACCCCGAGGTGCGCGAATGCGCGGTGTTCGCCGCCGAACTGCCGGACCGCCGCATGACGTTGAAGGCGGTGGTGGCGATGAACAGCGTGGCTTTCGACGCGACGGAGGCGACCAGAAGGTTGCAGGATTACGTCAAGGCAAAACTGTTGCCCTACAAATATCCGCGCGAGATCGCCTTCGTCGAGGAGTTGCCGAAGACCGGCACCGGCAAGATCGACCGCCAGGCGCTGTTGAGGATTTAGCTCCTTGTCATCGCCGTCATTCCGGGATGCGCCTCTTGGCGCAGGCCCGGAATCCATAACCACGATCGGGAGTATGGATTCCGGGCTCGCGCCAAGAAAGAGGCGCGCCCCGGAATGACAGCGGATTTAATTGCACCTCCTCACCCCTTGAGTCCGGTGCCGCCATAGAGCCAGGCCAGATCGCGGTAGTAGTCTTCCGAATTCTTCGCCCCCATGATGGCGTTGCGGAGCCGGGCGTGTTCGCCGGACGGGTGGTAGATGTGCTCGCCGATGGCGCGCGATTGCAGTTGCACCCGCGCGGTGCGGAGAAAGCGTTGCGCCCGGTAGCGCTCGAGCGCGGCGGCGGGATCGTCCGGATCGGCCGCCAGCATGTGCGACAGGCACACCGCATCCTCCAGCGCCATGCAGGCGCCCTGCGCGAAATACTGCATCATCGGATGCGCCGCATCGCCGAGCAGCGCGACCCGGCCGTCGACCCAGCGCTCGGTCGGATCGCGGTCGCACAAGACCCATAGCCGCCAGTTCCTGCCGTGGCGGATAATGTCCTGCGCGCGCGGATGCACATGCTGGAAGCCCTGCATGACCTCCTGGTCCGACACCGGCTTTCCGGCAACCGGCTCCGGGGCGTCGTTGTGATAGGTGACGACGAGGTTGAACACCTTCCAGCCCGACAGCGGATAATGCACGATGTGGCATTTCGGGCCGGCCCACAGCGTCGCCGCATTCCAGCGCAGATCCTCCGGCATTTGCTCGGTCGGGATCACCGAGCGATAGGTGGTGTGGCCGGAGACGCGCGGCGGCCCGTCGGCGACGACCTGCCTGCGAACGTTCGACCACAGGCCATCGGCGCCGATCAGCAGCGAACCGGTGACGCGCTCGCCCGAGTCCAACCGTGCCGTCACCGACGATCCGTCCTGATCGTAGCCGACCACCTCGCTGCTGACGCGCAGTTCGATCCGCGCATGGTCCTGGCAGGCCTTCAGGAACACGCCATGCAGATCGCCGCGATGAACCACCGCATAGGGATTGCCGAAGCGGGCGCGAAACGCCTCGCGCAGATCGACATGGGTGATTTCCTCGGCGGTCAACGCGTCCATCAGCCGGAGCTGGTCGACATAGACCGCCATGCCGCGCGCGGCCTCGCCGACCCCGAGATAGTCGAAGGCATGGAACGCATTGGGACCAAGCTGGATGCCGGCGCCGATTTCGCCGAGCGCGGCGGCTTTTTCCAGCAGGATCGAGCGGATGCCCTTTTGCGCGAGCCCGAGCGCGGCGGCGAGGCCGCCGATGCCGCCCCCCGCGATCAGCACGGGTCCCGCGTCCACAGCCATCAGCCCGACTTCCTGAAATGTTCGAGTGCGTCTTCCGCGCGCAGCGGCACCCGCGACGCCTCATTATTGAGATCGACCAGTTGCGTCAGCAGCGCCATCAGGGTCTTGCGGTCCGCCGGTTTCAATGGCTGCAGCATCCTGGCCTGGGCGCGATCGACCGACGGCACGATGGCGCGCAGCAGCGCGCCGCCGGCCCGGGTGAGGTAAAGCTGCTTGACGCGCTTGTCCTCGGCGGCCGGCTTGCGCTCGATATAGCGCTTGGCCTCCAGCCGCTCGATCACGCTGCCGAGCGTCGAGCGGTCGAAGGCAATCACCGCGGAAAGCCGGGTGGCATCGATGCCGGGATGGGTGTCGATCGCAACCAGCGCTGCATACTGTACCGGCGTCAGATCCTGCGCCCGGCACTCCTCGACAAAGATCGCCACAGCGATCTGCTGCATGCGGCGAAACAGATAGCCCGGCGCGGTATAGACCGCATCCATGGTCAGCGGTGTCATCCTATTCGGCATCGGGTTGCCGGTCCGGTGCGGCGTCAGCGAATGCCTTGAGGTTTTTCGCCGCCGCTTCCGCCTGCAGCAAACGCGGATACGCCGCAACGTCGACGCCGAAACGCCGGGCATTGCCAAGCTGCGGCACCAGGCAGAGATCGGCGAGGCTCGGCGTGGCGCCAAAGCAGAACGGGCCGGGCTCGGGTGCGATCAGGGTTTCGCAGGCGGCCAGCCCCTCGCGATTGACCCAGGCCGCCCACTCCGTCACTTTTTCCTCGGCCAGGCCGAGTTGCCGTAGCCGGGCCAGCACTTTCAGGTTCTGCACCGGATGGGTGTCGCAGGCGAGCGCCTGTGCAAAGGCGCGGACCCTGGCGCGGCGCAGCGGGTCGTTTGGCAGCAGCGGCGGTTCGGGATGGGTTTCGTCCAGCCATTCGATGATGGCGAGCGACTGGGTCAGGATCGCGCCCGCATCATCCTGCAGTGCCGGAACCAGCCCCTGCGGATTGATGGCGAGAAAGGCCGGCGCGCATTGCTCGCCTTTGCGCAGATGGTGCGGCAGATGCTCCGCACTCAAGCCCTTCAGGTTCAAGGCGATTCTGACGCGGTAGGACGCGCTGCTGCGGAAATAGCCGTGCAGCTTCATCGGAACCTCCCTCTTTTCCCGCGATTGGCCCGGGTTCGCGGCATTGACGCTATCCACTTTGTAAGTATGCTGTCAATTAACAAGGACTGACCGGAGGCTCGCCATGGAAGCCGTACAGAAGACCCCGGAGCGCGAAGCGTTCTACCGGAAGATCGACGGCGAAAATCTCTCCGCCCTTTGGAACGTGATGGGCGATCTGATCACGCCGGAGCCGCGCAGCGCCTGCCGGCCGCATCTGTGGAAGTTCGACGCCATCCGCGACTACATGACCGAGGCGGGAAAGTTGATCACCGCCAAGGAAGCCGAGCGGCGGGTGCTGGTCTTGGAAAATCCCGGGTTGCGCGGCCAGTCGAAAATCACCACCTCGCTGTTTGCCGGCGTACAGATGGTGATCCCCGGCGATGTCGCGCCGGCGCACCGGCACAGCCAGTCGGCACTGCGCTTCGTGCTCGAGGGCAAGGGCGCGTTTACCGCCGTGGACGGCGAGCGCACGGCGATGGCGCCGGGCGACTTCGTGATCACGCCGTCGATGACCTGGCACGATCACAGCAACCAGACCTCGGAGCCGATGTTCTGGCTCGACGGGCTTGATATCCCGATGGTGCAGTTCTTCGATGCGTCGTTCGCGGAAGGGTCGGACGAGGACCAGCAGAAGATCACACGCCCCGCCGGCGACAGTTTTGCCCGCTATGGCCACAATTTGCTGCCGGTCGACCAGAAGCGAGCCTCCAAAACCTCGCCGATTTTCAACTATCCCTACAGCTATACCCGCGAGGCGCTGGAGCAGGCCAGGGCGCGCAATGAATGGGACGCCTGCCACGGGCTGAAGCTGAAATTCTCCAATCCCGAAACCGGCGACTTTGCAATGCCGACCATCGGCACCTTCATCCAGTTGCTGCCGAAGGGATTCAAGACCGCGCGCTATCGCGCCACCGACGCCACCGTGTTTGCGGCGATCGAAGGCCATGGCCGCACCCGGGTCGGCGAGCAGATCTTCGAGTGGGGTCCGCGCGATCTGTTCGTGGTGCCGAGCTGGCAATGGGTCACGCATGAGGCTGACGAGGATTCGGTGTTGTTCAGTTTCTCGGATCGTCCGGTACAGCAGAAGCTCGATTTGTTCCGCGAAGACCGCGGCAACGCGTGAGTCCGTCATTCCGGGATGCGCCTCTTGGCGCAGGCCCGGAATCCATAACCACCATCGTGAGTGTGGATTCCGGGCTCGCGCCAAGAAAGAGGCGCGCCCCGGAATGACAGTTCACCGCCAATGCAGCAGGCGCGTCTCCAGCCAGTTGATCAGTCTGCCCACCGCGAGCCCGAACAGCGACAGGATGACGACGCCGGCGAGCAACTGATCGGTCTGCATCAGATTGCCGGCCTGCAGCACGAAAGCGCCGATGCCGTATTGCGCACCGATCATCTCTGCGCTCACCACCAGCAGCAGCGCGATCGCGGCGGTGATGCGGAAGCCGGCGAGGATCGAGGGCAGCGCCCCCGGCCAGATCACCCGGCGCACAATGCTGTGAAACGGCACGTTGAAGCTCTGCGCCATCCGGATCAAATTGCGCGGCACCGCATCGACGCCGCTATAGACCGAAATCGCGGTGGAGAAGAACACGCCGAGCGCGATGGTGGCGATCTTGGGCTCCTCTCCGATGCCGAGCCACAGGATCAGCAGCGGCAGCAGCGCGATCTTCGGGATCGGAAACAGCGCCGAGATGAAGGTCAGGCCGACGCCGCGCGCAACGCCCGACAGCCCGATCGCAAACCCGGCCGCGACACCGGCGAGGGTGCCAAGCATCCATCCGGTGCCGATCCGCAGAAGCGAATACGAAAGGTGCTGCCACAGCGCGCCGCTCAGCGCGAGCCGATAGATCGCGCGCATGATCGCGGTCGGCGCCGGCAGAAACAGCGGATTGACCCAGCCTGCGCTGCCCGCGAGTTGCCAGACCGCGATCACCAGCGCCAGAGCGATCCAGCCCGCACGACGGCCGGCGATCGGGGCGAACCCCGCGCCGCGAAATTCGACCCGCCGCGACTCGCCGTCGGAATCGGCCGGCGGCGGCCCCGTTGCCGGTTCGGCGCGCTCAGGCATGCTGGACCTCGCGCTCGGCACGGATCGCCTCCTCGCGGATCAGCGACCACAGCTCGCTCTGCAGCGCCAGCAACCGGCCGCGGGCATTGATGCCGCCGCGTTCGCCGCGGGTCATGGGGATGCTGACGACGTCGCGGACCCGGCCGGGCCGCCGCGACAGCACCACGATGCGGTCCGCCAGCCGCACCGCTTCCTCCAGATTGTGCGTGACATAGACCGCGCCCATGGTGCCGTCGGCCAGCAAGCCGATAAAATCCTCCATCAGCAGTTCGCGGGTCTGCGAATCCAGCGCCGACAGCGGCTCGTCCATCAACAGGATTGCCGGCCGCACCGCGAGCGCCCGCGCGATGCCAACACGCTGGCGCATGCCGCCGGACAATTGCTTGGGGTAGGTGCCGCGAAAATCCGCCAGGCCGGTCCGGCGCAGCGCATCCTCGACAATCGCGCGGCGATCGGCGGCGGTGAGCCGGATGTGCAGCAGCGGGAATTCGACATTCTCCGCGACCGTGCACCACGGCAACAGGGCAAAATCCTGAAACACGAAGGTCAGCGGGTTGCGGCTGTCGGGCGGCGCGGCGCCGCGCCATTCCGCCGCCCCCAGGCTCGGCTGGAGCAGGCCGCCGAGGATCGACAGCAGCGTGCTCTTGCCGCAGCCGGAGGGGCCTACGATCGCGACCACCTCGCCGGCGCCAACCGTGAACGAGACGTCGTCGAGCACCTCGAGCACGCCGAAGCGGTGGCTGATATGGTCGGCGATCAGGTCCATGCTAGTCCGGCTTCACGTAGTCCCCGGCGATGATGGCGTCGACACCGAATCCCTTGTCGACGAAGCCCTGGCCCTGCAGCCAGTCGATCTGATTGGCGACGTCCCTGACGTCGAGTTTGCCGTCGGGGTCGATATAGGCGCAGTTGCCGACCACCTGCTCGACCGGCAGATTGGTGTATTTGGCGATGATCGCGAGCAGCGGCATGGTCTGGTCGTTGATCGGCGCCTTGCCGTCCTTGACCGCCGCCAGGATCACATCGTGATATTCGCGGTCGGCGCGGTCGAGCGCGCCGAGCAGTTTGGTCACCAGCGCCTTGTTGGCGAGCGTCCGGGTCGAGGCGAACACCGCGCCGAGTTGCCACGGCGTCTCGTCGCCGACCCAGCCCAACAGCTTCGCGCCGTCATCATCCATCAGCTTGCGCGCGGTCGAGACCGGCAGCAGCGCGGCATCGACGGTTTCGCCTTTGAGGGCGGCGGCGGCATTGGACAGCGACTGCATCGGCAGTACCTTGGTCTCGCCGAGCCTGAAGCCGTATTTGTCGGCGAGCAGGCCGAGCGAGTAATGGAAGCTCGATCCGACCTGCGTCACCGCGATGCGCTTGCCGGCCAGATCCTTCGGCGTCTTCAGCCCGGCGGCATAGGCCTTGTTGCTGGCGAAATAGCCGATCAGGGGATAGCCGGCCTTCTCGCGGCTCATGCCGCCGATCACTTTCAGCGTGCCCTTGCCAGCGAGATTATAGAGCCCCGCGGTGAAGGCGGTGACGCCGAAATCGACGTCGCCCGAGGTGGTGGCGACCGCAATCGGCTGCGCCGCATCGAAGAATTTCAGCTCGATGTCGAGGCCGGCATCGCGGAAATAGCCCTTGTCCTGCGCAATGAACACCGGCGCCGAGGACGACAGCCGCAGCACGCCGAGTTTTGCCTTGATGTCGTCGGCGCGCGCGGCCGCGATCGAGGCCCATGCCAGCAGAACCGCCGCCAGCCACGTCCGTCCCAACTTCATGGTGCGCCACGAAATCATCCGATGATCCCTCGATCTGCGTTCAGGTTGGAGCACTCACGCCTGCCTTCGGCAAGCCCCTCTTCCGACGGAACCGGGCCGGCGCCGGCCCTGCGTCGCCCGGATGAAGCGCAGCGCAATCCGGGCCACGAATTCCTCCGTCATTGCGAGCGCCAGCGAAGCAATCCATGGCGCGGCAGGCGGCATGGATTGCTTCGTCGCTGGCGCTCCTCGCAATGACGGCCGAAAGCAACGGCCCCGGATTTCGCTGCGCTCCATCCGGGCTACAGGCTACAGGCCCTCGGGCACAGGCTGATCGCGGCCGATGAAGGCGCCGCCTTGTTGCAGCTGCTGCTGCAGTTTCCCGACCGCGATATCGCGCGGGAGGGTGTTGCCGGATAGCGCCAGCGCCGCGGCGGTGCCGGCGGCTTCGCCCATGGCGAAACAGGCGCCGGAGACGCGTGCTGCCGACTGGCCGTCATGGGTCATCGAGGCGCAGCGGCCGGCCATCAGCAGATTGTCGATGGCTGCGGGGACCAGCATGCGGTAGGGCAATTCGTTGAAGCCGCGCGATTGTGGAATCGGCGGAAACTTGAAGATCACATCGCCCGCGACGTGGGTCTCGATCGGCCACCCGTTGACGCCGATCGAATCCTCGAACGCGGCGCAGCCGAGCACGTCGTCGCCGCTGAGCATGTAGCCGCCGACCACGCGCCTCGTCTCGCGGATGCCGAGTTGCGGCGGCAGGTCGACAATGTAGGATTTTTCAAAGCCAGGCACCGTACGCAGGAAGTTGAAGGCCTCGATGGCCTGGCGGCGGCCGTCGATCTCGCCGCGCGTCAGATCGTCAGGCTCGAGGCCGTTGATGGCGGTGCCGTCCTTGCGCGCGAGCTGGGTGAAATTCACCCGCCATTCGATCGGCGAGCGCTGCGGCCGCACGATCGCCGCCTTGCGCGGGAAGCGGTGCGTTCCCGATGCTTCGGCCTTTTCCATCAGCGCCGGAATGGTGCGCCAGGCCTCGCCGGCTCGTTCCGGATCGATGCCGTTGAGGCGAAACATCATCGAGGGATAGAGCATGCTGCCGGCGTTGTCGCCCACCTCGAAGCGCGCGCCGGCCCAGGCCGCGAGATCGCCGTCGCCGGAACAATCGATGAAGAGATCGGCGGCGACCGCCTGGCGGCCGGCCTTGGTCTCGACCATCAGCGCGCCGATGCGGCGCGCGTCCTGCATCACCACGCTGGCGCCGAGCGCATGAAACAGGATGTCGACTCCGTGGCTTGCCAGGAGATCGTCGGCGGCGATCTTGTAGGCGGCGGTGTCGTAGGCCTGCGCCAGGATCTTGCCGAGGATGAGATGCGGCGCGTTGAGCCCGCCGAGCCGGTCGATCCGCGCCAACAGATCGGAGGCGATGCCCTGCACCACCCGATGCATCTCGCCATGGACATTGGCGTGCAGCCCGCAGAAATTGGTCACCCCCGCCGCCGTGCCCATGCCGCCGAGAAAGCCATAGCGCTCGATCAACAGCGTGCGGCGCCCCGCGCGCGCGGCCGCCACCGCGGCGGCAATGCCGGCGGGGCCACCGCCGAGCACGGCGACTTCGTATTCGCCATACAGCGGCACCCGCCGCGCCGGCTCTTCGATGGTTTTGCGGACCAAGTCAGGATTCCCGGATGTGGAGAGAGCATCATGCCCTGGGCAGCTGTCTCGTCAAAGCGGCGCTCAATGTAAAGCCGGAAATGGCAGCACCCGCGACGGCCGGCGTGATGACCGGTTGCGCGATCCGCCAAGCTCGTGGAAACTGGGTGATCTCCATCGTCGGCCCTCTAACCGGACGTTCATCCCATGCGAATCTGCATCTTCGGGGCGGGCGCGGTCGGCAGCCATCTGGCGGTGCGGCTTTCACGCGCCGGACACGAGGTCTGCTGCGTGATGCGCGGGCCGCATCTCGACGCGGTGCGGGCCAGGGGCCTGACGCTGCGGACGGCAACCGACGAGTATTCAGCGCGGGTGACGGCCTCCAACGACCCCGCGGCGCTGGGTCGGCAGGACGTCGTCATCAGCACGCTGAAGGCAACCGGCCTGAGCAGCCTTGTCGGGGGCCTGCGGCCGCTGCTCGGCGACGACACCGCAATGGTGTTCGCGCAGAACGGGATTCCGTGGTGGTACGACCTCGGGCTTCCCGCCGATCATCCGTCGCCGCCCGACCTTGGCTTTCTCGATCCCGGCGGCCGGCTGCGCGCGGCCATCCCCGAGACGCAGATCATCGGCGGCGTGATCTTTTCGTCGAACGAGGTGGTCGCGCCCGGAGTTGTCGTGAACCTGTCGCCCGATCGGAACCTGCTGCTGGTCGGAGAACGCGACGACCTGGCGTCCGAGCGGATCGGCCGGCTGCGCGCGGCGCTTGAGGCGGCTTCGATCGGCTCGCCGCCGGTCGCCCGGATCCGGGAGACGATCTGGTCCAAGCTCCTCACCAACATGTCGATGTCGGTGCTGTGTCTGTTGACCGGGCAGACCGCGCGGGCGGTCCGCGACGATCCGGCCTTGCGCGAGATCGTGCCGCGCCTGCTCGATGAGGCGCAGGCGGTCGGACGCAGTTGCTATCCCGCCGTCAGCCGCGCCACCCGCACCAGCGCTGCACCCGAGCACAAGCCGTCACTGTTGCAGGATTACGAACTCGGCCGTGCGATGGAGATCGATGTGCTGGTGCGGGCGCCGGCAGCGTTTGCCCGGGCCGCCGGATTGTCGACGCCGATGCTCGACCTGCTGGCCGGCCTCGCGATCCAGAAGGCGCGGGACAAGGGGCTCTATCCGGCCTGACCGCGATACCGCCATCTTCAGGCCGGATAGCAGGGCCGGCTTCGTCTTCCTATCCAACACGGAGATCCGAATGACCGTCGCGCTCACGCGCCGGGCAACCCTGCTCGGCGCCGCCTCACTGGTTCCGTTCGCACCGCTTCGGGCCAGGGTTGCGCCGAAAGCCGAGGCCCTGCGCGCGGCCGAGCGCTGGATCGCCGCGCTGGAACAACAGCACGGCGGACGCCTCGGGGCGATGGCGACGGATACCGAAACCGGCGCCAGCATCGGTTACCGTCCGCATGAACGGTTTCCGCTCTGCAGTACCTTCAAGTTTCTCGCCGCCGCCGCCATCCTGAGGCGCGTCGATGCCGGCAGCGAGAGACTCGACCGCAGGATTGCCTATGCCGCATCTGATCTCGTGACCTATTCGCCGGTCACCCAGGATCATGTCGGCGAAGGCATGCCGCTCGGCGCGATCTGCGCGGCGGCGGTCGAATGGAGCGACAGCACCGCGGGCAACCTCATGCTCGGCACGATCGGCGGCCCGGAAGGCCTCACGCAGTATGTGCGATCGCTTGGCGATCCCGTTACCCGGCTCGATCGCACCGAGCCGACGCTGAACACCGCCATTCCCGGCGACGAACGCGACACCACAAGCCCGCAGGCCATGATCGCCAATCTCAAGCGCATCCTGCTCGGCGAGGAATTGTCGGCGGCATCGCGAAAACAGCTCGAAGCCTGGCTGATCGACGACCGGGTGTCCGCCAAGCGGATTCGCGCCGGCCTGCCCCCGGCATGGCGCGCCGGCGACAAGACCGGCAGCGGCGACAACGGCACCGCGAACACCATCGCGATTCTATGGCCGCCCGCCGGCGCCCCGATCCTGGCCGCCGTCTACTACTCCGGCTCATCGGCATCCGCCGATGTTCGCAACGGCGTGCATGCCGAGATCGGCCGCATCGTCGCGGAGACGTTTCCACGGTGATGAGGCCTAGGGTGGGCTTCATCCTTCGAGACGCGGCCAAGGCGCCGCTCCTCTGGATGAGGTCTAATTCCTCATGGTGAGGAGCGCGGCAACGCCGCGCGTCTCGAACCACGAGGCCGCCGAGCGCCCGTCATGACCGGCTTCACGATTTCACGATCGTCCCGACCCAAGCTGCAAACGCATCCAGAATCTCGCACATGACCTCACTATCATGGCGGCCCGAACGCGCCGGCACGTGGAAGGAATGATCGGCGCCGTCGACCAGATGCAGCAACGCGGACGGACCCAGTTTGCCGACCATGGGTTCGAGCAGCTTCAGTTCGGCGAGGCTGTCGCGGCTGCCCTGCAGGAACAGCATCGGGATATCGATGTCGGCGAGGTGTTTCGCCCGGTCGGCGGACGGTTTGCCGGCCGGGTGCAGCGGAAAGCCGAAGAACGCCAGCCCCACGACGCCGGCAAGCGGCGCGGCCGCCTGCGCCTGCGAGGTCATGCGGCCGCCGAACGATTTGCCGCCCGCGATCAGCGGCAATCCGGAACAGCGTCGCCCCGCTTCGGCCACCGCGGCGCGCACCGTGGCGTGCGCGACCGCCGGCGGATCGGGCCGCCGGCTGGCCTTTTCCATATAGGCGAATTGATAGCGCAGGGTTGCGACGCCGCGTTCGCCGAGGCCGCTCGCCACCGTCGCCATGAAGGGGTGGGTCATCCCGGCGCCGGCGCCGTGGGCAAAGACAAAGCAGGCGCGCGGCTGCGGCGGCCGCATCAGAATGGCGGAAACGGAGCCGGCCTTGCCCGTGTCGATGCTGATCTGCTGCATGCCGGTCAACCCGGTTGGGTGTCGCCGCAATGTGTCACCTTGGCGGGCGCGGCCGATACTCACGCGAACCGGTACCCACTTCGCTCGAAAACCCCATAGCCGATCACCGCCGCATCAACCTGCGCCGCAGCGGAAACAGCGCGACATGGTAGCGCTGCGCGACATATCCCCAAATGCCTTTCGGGGCGAACACCATAGTGACGATCGCCAGCGCGCCGAGAAAAATCAGATACCAGGTGCCGAAGTCGGCAAGGTAACGTTGCAGCACATAGAAGACGATCACGCCGGCGATCGGACCCTCGATCGTTCCCACCCCACCGATGACGACGATGAAAATGACATAGGCGCTCCAGTCCAGCACCGAAAACGCGGCATCCGGCGAGATCCGCGCCTTCTGCAGATAGATCAGCGCCCCGATCATTGCGGTCACGGCCGCCACCAGAACATAGACGCCGAGCTTGGTGCGAAAGCTGTCGACGCCTGCGCTTTCGGCGGTCGCCTCGGAATCGCGGATGGCGAACAGCGCCAGGCCGTAGCGCGATCGCAGCACCAGATAGACCAGCAAGGGCGTACCGATCGCGAGCGCCAGCGCGATCCAGTAGCTGATGATGTCGCGCGCAGCCGGCGCGCGCACCTCGAACATCGCCTTGACCCATTCGATTCCGAAAACCTCGTTGGTGACTGACGGTGGCAGCGACGTACCCGTCCCGCCGCCAAGCTGCTTGAACTGCGCGAACACCAGCCGATACACCTCGGCGACGACCCAGCTTCCGATTGCAAAATAGGGACCGCGCAGGCGAAAGACCACAAACGCCGTCGGGACCGCGAAGGCCGCGGCGATCATCCCCGACAGCACCGTCGCGGCAATCGGATCGACGCCGGCACCGATCGTCAGGGCAAACAACAGATAGCCGCCGAGGCCGACAAACGCCTGTTGCCCGACCGAAACCAGGCCGGCATAGCCCGCGAGCAAATTCCAGCACTGCGCCAGCGCCAGCATGTAGAAGACAAAAATCAGGTCCTGGATCAACCCGCGACCGGCGAAGGCCGGGAGCGCGGCCAGCACCAACACTAGCGCGATGCCCGCGAGCGCCAGCAGCCGCGACGCGCGGGTGTTGGTTTCGATGCGATACCGTGCCGGCCCCATCAATGGTTTGCCATCCCCATCAGCCACCGTGCTCAATCCTCCGTGCGCGGAAACAGGCCGCGTGGCCGCAACAGCACCACGGCGAGAAAGGCGATGTGGCCCGCAAGTATCTGCCATTCCGGGTTGATCTTGGCGCCGACGGTCTGGGCGACGCCAATGATGATACCGCCGGCGAGCGTACCCCACAGGCTGCCCAGCCCGCCGATGATCACCGCCTCGAAGGCGTAGATCAGCCGGGCCGGACCGATGGTCGGATCGAAATTGGCGCTGACGCCAAGATAAAGCGCGGCGATCGTTGCCACCACCATCGCGACCGCCATCGCGGTCGAATAGATTCGATGATGGTCGATGCCCATCAACTGGGCGATTTCGAGATCGTCGGAGGTGGCGCGAAAGGCGCGCCCAAGGGCGGTCCGATAAAACAACAGGTTGAGCAGCAGGATCACCGCAATGGCGGAGACCAGCGCGAGCAGTGGAATGACACCGATCGCAAGCCCGCCGCCGAGCTGAATCGAGGCGGTCTCAATGGCGCCGAGCCGTAGCCGCCGGCTGTCGGCGGTAAAGGCCTCGAGCAGCCCGTTTTGAATGATGATGGACAGCCCGAACGTCACCAGCAGCGGCGGCAGAAGGTCGCGTCCCAGGGTCCGGTTCAGCAGCAAATGCTGCAGGGCGAAGCCGGCGGCGAACATCGCCGGCATGGCAAACAGCGCCGCGAGCAGCGGATCGATCCCGAACCAACTCGCCAGCGCCAGGATCGCGAACGCCGCCAGCACGATCAGATCGCCATGGGCGAGATTGACCAGCCGCATGATGCCGAAGATCAGCGACAGGCCGGCGGCGAACAGCGCATAGAGGCCGCCGAGCAGGACGCCTTGAATGATCGTGCCGAGCCAGTCGATCATGTTCACTGTCCGAAGTAAGCCAGATGAACCTGTTCGCGGGTCAGCTCTGCCGGGCGGCCCACAAGCGAGACCCGGCCCTCCTGAAAGCAATAGACCCGGTCGGCCACCTTCATGGCCTGGGCGATGTCCTGCTCGACCAGCACGATGCTGGTGCCATTCTGCTTGATGCGCGGCATCGCATCGTAGACGCTGCGGATCACGATCGGCGCGAGGCCGAGGCTGATCTCGTCGCAGAGCAGCACGCGCGGGTTCGACATCAACGCGCGCCCGATCGCGGCCATCTGCTGCTCGCCGCCGGATAAGGTCTGGCTTGGCGCGGCGCGGCGGGCCTTCAGCGCGGGAAACAGCGCGTAGATGCTGTCGAGCGACCATGCTCCCACCACCTTCCGAGCGTAGTTTCCGATCAGGAGATTTTCCTCAACGGTCAGTGACGGGAATAGCCGCCGCCCCTCCGGCACCATCGCGATCCCGAGCTTGAGCACATTGGCGGCGCCCAGCGCGCCGATCGGCCTGCCCTCGAACAGCACGCTGCCGGGCTCCGCCCTGACCAGTCCGGCAATGGCCTTGAGATAGGAGGACTTGCCGGCTCCGTTGGCGCCGATGATCGCAATGGTTTCGCCGGGCGCGACCACCGTGTCGATGCCGTACAGCGCCTGGAAATCCCCGTAGCGGGCGGTGAGGCCACGGGTCTCGAGCATCGGGATCGTCATGCCAAGAGGCCGATATAGAATTGCCGAACCTCCGCGGAGGCCATGACTTCGTGCGGATTGCCCTCGGCGACCTTCTTTCCGAAATTCAATACGCTGAGCCTTCCGACCACCGCCAGCAGCGCGTGCACGATGTGCTCGATCCAGATAATGGTCATTCCCGCGGCATGAACCTCTCGGATGGTCTCGACTAGTTCGAGGCACTCGCCCTCGGTCAGCCCCCCGGCGATCTCATCGAGCAGCAGCAAATGGGGGTTGGTGGCGAGCGCGCGCGCCATCTCGAGCCGCTTGCGTTCCAGCAGTGTCAGGGCGCCGGCGAAGGTGTTGGCCCGCGCAATGAGATGCAGCCGTTCGAGTATCTCGGCACAAGGCGCCGCGGCGGCGCGCTCGGTGAGGCCGCCGCCATGCACCGCCGCCACCAGCAGGTTCTCGAACACCGTGAGATTGTCGAACGGCCGGGGAATCTGATGCGAGCGCCCGATTCCGGCGATGCAGCGCTGGTGGGGCCTCGCCGACGTGATGTCGCGACCGTTCAGCCTGATCTCGCCCGCGTCGGGCACAAGCCCGCCGGCAATCAGGTTGAACAGCGTGGTCTTGCCGGCGCCGTTCGGGCCGATGATGCCGAGCGCCTCGCCCGGCGCCACCGACAGATCGATGTTATCGGCCGCGACCACCGAACCGAACGTCTTGCGCAGGCCTCTGATCTTCAGCATTCGCTTGGGTTTGGCAACCGAGTGGAGCAACCGGCACCAACGCGCGAGTTGGCGCCGCCGACCGTCGGTTCCTCCTGTCCTGCCGTCAACCGATCGGCTCCATCTTGCCGCCGGCCGGAATGTTCGGCGCGGTCCTGTTTTCGGTGATGACGATGTCGTATTTGTTGCCATCCTTCAGGCGCCATTGTCCGCCGACCAGCGGCGTCTTGGCGATGTTCCTGGCGGCGAATGGTGGCAGGTTCTTGCCATCCCACTGGATCTTGCCCACCACGGTATCGAGATTGGTCGCGGCGATGGCGTCGACCACCGCCTTGGCATCGCGTTGCGGCGCGCGCGCCAGCACGTCGACGGCAATTTCGAACAGCGCATGCACAAAGCCGATCGGCTGCGTCCATTGTTTCCTGGTCGCGGCCTCGTAGCTGGCGGCGAGTTCCTTGGCGCTCATGCCGGTAAGCGACGACTTGAAAGGATGGTTCGGCGACCACCAGACTTCCGACGACAGATTGTTGCCGTCCTTGCCGAGCGCCTCGACCGCGACCGGGAATAGGATCGCTTTGCCGATCGAGGCGACCTTTGGCCTGAAGCCCTGCTGCAGCGCCTGTTTCCAGAAGGTCGTGAAGTCGGGCGGCAAGACCACGCCGGTGATGATCTCGGCGTTGGCGCTCTTGAACGCGCTGATCTGTGCGGAGAAATTGTCGGTGAGATTCTGGTAGCGGCCGGGATCGGTGAGCTTGTAGCCGTCCTTTTCCAGCACCGGCGGAAAGCCGACATGCTTGTCGCCCCAGGCATTGCCGTCGCCGTCGTTCGGAAACAGGCCGCCGACCGATTTGTTGGTCGGCACCTGGCTCCACATGTTGGTATAAACCGCGATGACGTCTTCGAGCCCCCAGAAGAAGTGGTAGGTGTAGTTGAAATTCTTCCAGGCCGGAGGCCCGCCGGCCGGATCGGCCTGACGGCCGATAAACCAGGGCTGCCAGGGCGCCACGGTCGAGATGCAGGGCACCTCCTCGATCTCGCATTGCGTCGAAACCGGATTGGTAGTCTCCGGCGTCGAGGCCACCAGCATCAGGTCGATCTTGTCCTGAACGATCAGATCCTTGGCGACCTGGGCGGCGCGGTTCGGATTCGACTGGCTGTCCTTGACCACGACCTCCACGGGTACGGTGCTGCTGCCGAGCTTGATCCCGGCCTTGGTGGCTTCCTTGAAATTCGCGATAATGAAATTGTCGGCTTCGGCGAAGGCGGCGAGCGGGCCGGTCTGCGGGCTGACATAGCCAAGCTTTATCGGGCGCGCCTGCGCGATCGCCGGCATGGCAATGCCGGTGGCAAGCGCGGCGCCGGCCGCGGCCGACGATTTGAGCAGCGTACGTCGATCAATTCCGGTGTGCACGATCCGAGTCATGTGACTTACCCCTCCCTGAAACTCCGGCGGTCGGCCAGGTTCCACGGGGAGAGCCTTGACCGCCGTTCGAAAATTGTTCGATATTCGAACTTGCGTTCGCTTTTCAGCGAGTGTCGATGACCCTCCCCGCGGTGTCAACCGCCCGCTCGGGGCATTGTGTGCAGGATGGCCGTGATTGGACAGCGATTGGATGTAAGACACGACAAGGAATTCATGTCCACGCTGGCCAAAGGGCTCGCCGTGCTCGGCGCGTTCGGCAAGGAACGTCCGTCGATGACCTTGTCCGACGCCGCCAACGTCGCCGATTTGTCACGGGCCACCGCGCGCCGGGTTTTGCGCACGCTGGCGCAGCTCGGCTATGTCGTTCAGGACGGCCGCACCTTCTCGCTCACCCCGCGTGTGCTCGAGCTCGGCTTTGCCTACCTCTCGGGCCAGGACTGGATCGATCGCGCGCTGCCGATGATGAAGGAGCTGAGCGAGCGGCTGGGCGAATCCTGCTCGGGCTCGATCCTGCAGGGGATCGAGATCGTCTATGTCGCGCGGGTGCCGGCGCGGCGCATCATGTCGACGGCGCTGGCGGTTGGCAGCCGTTTGCCGGCGTTTCACACCTCGCTCGGGCGTGCCCAGCTCGGCTATCTCGACAGCGCCGAGATCTGGCGCCGACTGCGTTCGATACGGATCGAAGCCTATACGCCCTACACCATCACCGACATGCAGGCGCTGTTCGACCGCGTTGGCGCCGACCGCGAGCAGGGATTTTCCATCGTCGACGAGGAGCTGGAGCGCGGGCTACGCTCGATCGCGGTCCCGGTGCTCGACCGCACCGGCCAGGCGGTCGGCGCCATCAATCTCGCGGCGCACACCACGCGGACCACGCGCAACGAAATGCGCGAAAGATACCTGCCCGAACTGAAGCGCATCGCGCTGCGCATTTCACAGGCGCGGCAGCTCGGCTAGATTTCTTGTTTTGACGCGTTTTCTTCACCGCGAACCGGTACCCACTTCGCTCGAAAACGCTATAGGCGCGGCACGATCGGTCCATTCATCACCTTGTCAGCGCGCGTCGAAAAACCTATCGTCCCGGTTCGCTTTCCGCACAGCGGTTCGATTATCGAACAAATGAGGCGGACGCCCAAAGCGGGCCGGATTCCACGGGAGGGCACGATGGCAAAAACGACACCAAAGGCAGGAAAACCCGCCTCAGCCGTCAAGGCGCAGGCAACTAAACGCGACGATCGCGAGGCGTTCGCGCGGCGGCCGGAGAATATCGGCCAGATGGCGGTGAGCCGACCGCAGACCGGAGCGGAATATATCGAATCCCTGCGCGACGGCCGCGAGGTCTTCATCTATGGCGAGCGCGTCAAGGACGTCACCACCCATCCCGCGTTCCGCAATACCGCGCGGATGGTGGCACGCCTGTTCGACGCCCTGCATGACGCCAAGCGAAAGCACAAGCTGTTGCTGCCGACCGATACCGGCAACGGCGGCATGACGCACGCCTTTTTCAAGGCGCCGAAGACGCTGCAGGATCTCATCGCCGGCCGCGACGCCATCGCCGAATGGGCACGCATGACCTATGGCTGGATGGGCCGCTCGCCGGACTACAAGGCGGCGTTTCTCGCGACGCTCGGCGGCAACGTGGACTTTTACGATCCGTACCAGGACAATGCCCGGCGCTGGTACAAATTCAGCCAGGAACGCGTGCCGTTCATCAATCATGCGATCATTCATCCCCCGGTCGATCGCGACCGGCCGCCGAACGAGGCCAGCGATGTCTGCTGCCACATCGAGAAGGAGACCGACGCGGGTCTCATCATCTCCGGCGCGAAGGTGGTCGCCACCGGTTCGGTGCTGACCAACTATACGTTCGTCGCCCACCACGGATTGATCCCGGTGCAGGACAAGAAGTTCGCCGCGGTGTTCATGCTGCCGACCAACTCGCCGGGCGTGAAATTCATCTGCCGCACTTCCTATGAGATGAGCTCGACGGTGATGGGCAGTCCGTTCGACTACCCGCTGTCGAGCCGGCTCGACGAGAATGACGCCGTCTTCATCATGGACAAGGTGCTGGTGCCCTGGGAAAACGTGTTCGTCTATGGCGACCTCGAGAAGGCGAACAATTTCTTTCCGCGCACCGGTTTCCTGCCCCGCTTCGTCGTCCACGGCTGCACAAGGCTTGCGGTCAAGCTTGATTTCATCGCCGGACTGCTGCTCAAGGCCACCGAGGCCGCGGGCACCAAGGACTATCGCGGCGTGCAGGCCAATGTCGGCGAGGTGATCGCCTGGCGCAATCTGTTCTGGGGACTGTCGGATGCGATGGTTCGCGATCCCAAGCCGTGGATCGGCGACTATGTGCTGCCGAACATGGACCCCGGCAATGCCTACCAGATCATCGCCACCATGGCGTATACGCGGATCAAATATCTGATCGAGCAGACCGTCGCCTCAGGTCTGATCTACCTCAACAGCCACGCCCGCGATTTCAAGAACCCGGAGATCCGACCCTATCTCGATCAATATCTGCGCGGCTCGAACGGCTACAAGGCGGAAGAGCGCGTCAAGCTGCTGAAGCTGCTGTGGGACTGTCTGGCGAGCGAGTTCGGCGGCCGCCACGAACTCTACGAGATCAACTACGGCGGCTCGACCGAGGAAATCCGGCGCTACTGCCTGTTCGGCGCCCAAGCCTCCGGCAATGCCGACAAGTTCAAGGGCTTCGCCGAGGAATGCATGGCCGAGTACGATCTCGATGGCTGGAAGGTTCCCGACCTCAGCGATCCCGGCGAACTCAGCTATCATTTCACGCGCGGGGCCTAAGCTTCCGATAGAGGGCGGCATACTGCCGAGCCGGATGACGCCACGATACATCGACCTTCATGGCGTTCTTCTGCATGCTTTGCCAAACCGGCTTGTTGTGAAAGAGGGCCTTGGCGCGGCGAACGGCGCCGGCGAGATTTTCGCTCGTCACCGGCCAAAACTGAATTCCGGTCGCCAAATCGCCGGCGGCGGCCATCACGTTGGCGTCGATGACGGTGTCGGCGAGGCCGCCGACGCGGGACACGATCGGAATCGCGCCATAGCGCAGGGCACAAAGCTGCGTCAGCCCGCAGGGTTCGAACCGCGATGGCACGAGCAGCGCATCGGCCCCGGCCTGGATGAGATGAGCCAGATTCTCGTCATAGCCAATGACGACGCCGACCTGATTCCGATGAGAATCGGCGGCCGTCCTGTAGCCCGCCTCAAGATCGGGGTCCCCACTTCCCAGCAGGGCCAACTGCATTCCCTCGCTCGAGAGAAGTTGCATGTTGTCCAGGACCAGATCGAGTCCCTTCTGCCAGGACATTCGACTGACGAGTCCGAGCAGGATTGTGTCGGGCGAAACCGGCAGATCGAAACGCCGCTGTAGTGCGGCTTTGTTGTCCGCACGATTGGCAAGCGTGCTGACGCTGAACGTCGAGGCGATGCAGCGATCCGTCCCGGGATTCCAGACGGATGTGTCGATCCCGTTGATGATACCGCTCAGCACGTCAGACCGCGCACGGAGCAGCCCGCCGAGCCCCATCCCGCCCTCGTCTTGCTGGATTTCAACAGCATAGCTCGGCGAAACCGTGGTGATGCGATCGGCAAATTGCAGCCCCGCTTTCAAAAAGCCGATCGCTCCATAATATTCGACCCCGTCGATCGCAAAGGATTCGGGAGGCAATCCGATATCGTGCAACATCGCCTGGGGAAATTGGCCTTGATAGGCAAGATTGTGAACCGTCATGATCGTGCCTGGCCGCGGCCGGTCGCTGTAGTGCAAAAACGCGTGTGTCAATCCGGCCTGCCAATCGTGCGCGTGAACGACCTGCGGCGCAAATTGCGCAATCGAGCCTTGGCCGATCTCGGCGGCGGTTCGCCCCAGCGCAGCATAACGAATGGCATTGTCGGGCCAGTCGGCGCCGTCCGGCGCCACATAGGGGTTTCCAGGACGCGCAAATAGATGCGGCGCGTCGAGTACGAACAGTTGCAATCCGGCGGCGGAACCGCGCAGCACGCGCGCCGCCCCGCCATAGAATCTGGAATAGCCAAGGACTTCGTCCGCCTCGACCAGCGCGCTCAACACATCGGGATAGCCCGGCACCAGGGTCGCGGTCTCGATCCCTTCCGCCTTCAGGGCTTTCGGCAGGGCGGCCGCCACGTCAGCGAGGCCGCCGGTTTTGACCAGAGGGTAGACCTCCGAAGCGACCGCAAGCACCTGCATGGGCGTCATGCTGACAGCCCGTCGATCATCGGTTGGGTAATGAGACAAACGCCATGCTCGGTGCGGCGAAATCGTTCGGCGTCGCGTTCGGCATCTTCTCCCACTTCCAGCCCGGCTGGAATGCGCACACCTCGATCGATGACCACATTCTTCAACCGTGCTCCGCGGCCCACCTCGGCATAAGGCAGGATCACGGCATTTTCGATTGTGCCGTAGGAATGAACATGCACACCGGTAAACAACAGGGATCGACTGATCGCGGAGCCGGAAATGATGCAACCTCCGGAAACCAGCGAGGTGACCGCCTCGCCGCGCCGGTCATCCTTGTCGTGAACGAACTTGGCAGGCGGTGTGATTTCAGCATGGGTCCAAATCGGCCAGGATCGGTCGTAGAGATCGAGCTCGGGCAGGATATCGGTGAGGTCGATATTGGACGCCCAATAGGCATCCAGCGTCCCCACGTCCCGCCAATAACTGCGCGTATCATTGTGAGATCGGACGCAGGAGCGGCTGAATTGATGAGCTACCGCCCGTCCGTGTTTGACAATGTACGGGATGATGTCCTTGCCGAAATCATGGCTCGAATTCGGATCTTCCGCGTCGCGCCGCAGTTCTTCAAACAGAAATCTGGACTCGAAAACATAAATTCCCATGCTGGCGAGCGATTTGTCGGGCCGCCCCGGCATGGCCGGCGGATCGGCCGGCTTTTCCAGGAAGGATACGATCACGTCGCTCTCGTCGATGTGCATGACGCCAAACCCGCTGGCCTCGCTGCGCGGCACCTCCAGGCAGCCAATTGTCACATCCGCGCCCTGCTCGACGTGCTGGCGCAGCATCAGCTCATAATCCATCTTGTAGATGTGATCGCCGGCGAGCAGCACGATAAATCTGGCATCATGGGCCTCGACGATATCGATGTTCTGATAAACCGCATCCGCCGTGCCGAGATACCAGTTCTTCTCGGAAATGCGCTGGCTGGCGGGCAAGATGTCGAAGCTTTCGTTTCGTTCGGGACGAAAGAAGTTCCAGCCCATTTGCAGATGGCGAATCAGGCTGTGCGCCTTGTATTGAGTTGCAACAGCGATGCGGCGGATGCCCGAATTCATGGCATTGGAGAGCGCGAAATCAATGATGCGGGATTTGCCGCCAAAATAGACCGCCGGCTTGGCGCGCCGATCGGTCAACTCCATCAGCCGTGACCCGCGTCCGCCGGCGAGGACGAAGGCAAGGGCGTGACGTGCGAGGGGCTCGATTCCGGGGGGCTGCATCAGGTTCTCCTGGACCAACATCGACCAACAGGCTTGCGGCGGTTCGCATCCCATGGTGATGAGCCTAACGCGTCTAAAGTGCGCGGGACAGCGACGACATTGGTCGCGCCGCTTGCTCGGTTGCGGGAGGACGGCTCGATCGCCGGTCGCCGATCGACGACGAATGGTCAGGCGCCTCGAAGATGGCAGTGGTCCACATGCTGCACTGCAAGGTCGTCGTCGGCCGCCTTGGCCGCGCTCGACACGAATGCAGCAAGTCAAATGGCGATCCCGGGAAGACTCGAACTTCCGACCTACGGTTTAGGAAACCGTCGCTCTATCCGGCTGAGCTACGGGACCAAAGACCCGCGTCAACCGATGCGGGTGCCCGGAAATTGCATAGCAGAGCGAGCGCGCGGTCGCAAATTCAGCGCGGCAACGTGGCAGAACTCGATGTGGATGGCGATCACTTAGCTTTGCGCGCGCATTGCTTGGGGAACCTTCGACTTTTCGGCGAGTTTTGCTATCAAACTCCACGCAGGCCATATCGATCTCACGGAGAATGAAGACATGCGCAAGATGATGCTGCTTCCAGCGGTTGCCGCCGTTTCGCTTGCCGCGCTATGGGCTTCGTCGCCGGCCATGGCGTTTGGCGACAAATACTGCCTGCAGGGCCGGCAATGGGGATATCCGGGCAATTGCCAGTTTTCTACCTACCGCCAGTGCCTGGCGACGGCGTCGGGCACCGGAAGCGCCTGCGGGATCAATCCGGCTTACGCCTATGGCTATCAACGGCGCGACCGTTACTGATCCTGGTCCACAGCAACATCTCCGTACTCATCAGACGCCCGGCACTGGGTGGGCCGTTAGCCGTCGGTGCTCGCAACCCTTGCTCCGACCGAGCCCGCTGATGGACTTCGCGGGTAACGAGAATCTGGTCGGCGCCAGTCGTGGATCGGGCCCGGGAAGTGTTGCCACCGGCCCAACACTTCGAAGCTGAACACGCTTTATGGTTGTTGTGCGTTGGCGCCGGCGGTAGATTATCGCTTCCGGTCGCCACGCGTAGCTGATGGCTCAGATGAAGTGCTTGAGGTGCCAACACGAAAACCGGGTTGACGCAAGATTCTGTGAGGAGTGCGCCGCTCCTTTCGAACACACTTGTCCAAACTGTAGAAACTTGATTTTGCCGGGAGCCAGGTTCTGCTCCCAATGCGCGCATCCGATCGGACTGGACGGCGAACATCGCGCGGCGAACCGGTTCTTATCACCTGAAAACTATACTCCAAAGCATCTCGCCGACCGAATACTGACATCGAAAGGTGATCTTGAAGGAGAACGGAAACAGGTCACTGTCCTGTTTGCGGATATCGTTGGGTCTCTGGGAATAATAGCAGATCGCGATCCGGAAGAGGCGCAGCGGCTCCTCGATCCCGTGCTCGATAACATGTTGGAAGCGGTGCATCACTATGAAGGAATGGTCAACAGGGTGATGGGAGACGGGATCATGGCGCTTTTCGGCGCTCCCCTCGCCCATGAAGATCACGCGGTTCGCGCGTGTTATTCGGCCCTCAGAATGCAGCAAACGATCGCGCGTTATGCTGAAGAAGTCCGCCATACCCATGGCATACCCATAACGATCCGCGTCGGCGTGAATTCCGGAGAAATCGTCGTCTCGTCGATCAACAATGATCTCTACATGGACTACACCATCGTCGGGCAGACCGCGCATTTGGCATCCCGCATGGAAAAAATGGCAATGCCGGGTTCGGTCCTTGCCAGTGCCGACACCACGAGGCTCGTCGAAGGATACGTCAAAGCAAAATCTCTCGGTCCGGTGCCGATAAAGGGACTGGCCTACCCAGTCGAGGTCTATGAGATCACCGATGGCGGCTCGGAGCGGACGAGATTTCAGGCAGCTGCCTGGCGCGGATTGACGCCCTTCGTTGGCCGAGCGCTGGAACTTCGACAGCTTGGTCAGGCCCTTGACGAGGCCCGAGGCGGCCTCGGTCAGGTCCTGGCCGTTGTTGGCGAACCCGGCATGGGCAAGTCACGCCTGATCCATGAATTTGTTCATTCGCCGCAGACTGAAGGCTGTTTGATTCTGGAGACTAACTCCGCTTCCTATGGTCACGCGGCATCCTATTTGCCAGTCATTGAGTTGCTCCGACAATACTATTTCAAGATCAATCTACGCGACAACGCAAAATCCATCCGCGAGAAAGTAACGGGCAAGATCCTGGCGCTCGACCCCTCGTTGCAGGATGTCATTCCGCCCGTTCTCGATCTCCTGGACGCGCTGGATGCCGGACACCCGTTCCAGTTGCTTGATCCTCTCCAGCACCGACAGCACACCTTTCATGCAATTACCCGGCTGCTGTTGAGTGAAAACCGGGTGCAGCCGGTTGTCGCGGTCTTCGAGGATCTGCATTGGAACGATTCTCTTACTCTGGGCCTGCTCAACGAGATCGTCGTCAATGTGCCGGACGCACGCCTGCTCCTGCTGGTAACTTATCGTCCCGAATTCCACGACGAATGGAAGGGCCGCCCGAATTACCGCAACCTGCGTCTTGAGCCTCTCGAGACCGAAAGCCTCACCGCGCTTCTGCAATTGCTGCTGGGATCAGACCCAGCGCTCGCGAACCTGAAAACCTTTGTTCATGATCGCGCGGGCGGAAACCCGTTTTTTGTGGAAGAGCTTGTTCGCACCCTGGTGGATCGCGGTGTCCTCGACGGAACGCGCGAAAACTACAAGATCAAGAAACCATTTTCAGGAAACGAGATTCCACCCACCGTGCAGGCAGTCCTTGCCACGCGCATAGACGCGCTGCCAACAATTGAAAAGAGACTGCTTCAGGAAGCGTCAGTTATCGGACATGACGTTCCTCTATCGCTGCTGCACGAGATCTCCAGTCTGGCCGAGGGCGAAATCCGGGGCATTCTCAACAATTTGCAAGCTGCCGAATTTCTCTACGCCACGCAGCTTTATCCGGATCTTCAATTTTCCTTCAAGCACGCGCTCACTCACGATGTCGCGTATGCCGGGTTGCGGAGCGATCGACGGCGCGAAATACACCAACGCGTGGTGCAAGCGATAGAAACCCAATATGCCGGCCGCATTGGCGAGCAGGTCGAGCGTTTGGCAGATCATGCGCTGCGCGGCCGGCTTCCAGAAAAAGCCGTCATGTATCTGCGTAAGGCAGGAACCAAGGCTGCGGATCGGGAAGCCTATCCTGAAGCTGTGATACTTTTCGAACAGGCCCTTGAGGCGCTGGCGCAACTGCCGGAGAGCATCGATACGATCCAGAAAGCAATCGACATTCGCTTCGATATTCGCAACGTCCTTCAGCCTTTGGGCGATCGGGAACGTATCGCATCCTATCTGCGTCAAGCCGGGCAACTGGCTGATCAAATCGGCGACCATCAGCGGATGGGATGGGTTCAGTCCTATTTGACCGAGCAGTTCTGGATGCTCGGTCAATACAAGGAATCGATCGAGGCAGGAGAAAAGGCCCTCGCCGTCGCGAAACAACTTTCAGACTTGCCGCTTCAAGTCCTTACGAATTTGCCCTTGGGATTGGCGCATCACACCCGGGGGGACTACGTCAAGGCACGCGAGTATTTCGGCTGGAATGCTACCAATCTGGAGGGCAATCTGCTCAGCGAGCGCTTCGGGATATTCGTCCTGCCCTCCTCGTTCGCGCGCAGTTTTATCGCGTGGGGCCTTGCCGAAACCGGCAAATTTTCGGAAGCGCTCAATGTCGCCGAAGATGCCCTTCGCATCGCTGAGGATGCCAATCACCCGTTCAGTTGCGGTTACGCCCATCTCGGTCTCGGGGTGGTCGCGGTGCGTCAGGGAAACCTACGAAGGGCGCTGCGCTCGTTCGAGCGAGCGCTGGCAGCGGGAGCCTTTGCGGACAGCCCGGTTGGATTCGCCTTCGTCGCACTTCATCTTGGCTATGCACTCTCGCTCGCCGGTCGGGCGAACGAGGGAATACGTATCCTTGAAAAAACCATTGACGTTGCGGAATCCCGAGGATTTGTAGCACGTCATTCCTTGCGTCTCGCTTATGCCAGCGAGGCTTACCTAAGCTTGGGCCGGGAGGCCGATGCATTAAAGGCGGCCGCGCGCGCCCTCGAACTCGCCCGCAAGCACGGAGAGCGAGCGAACGAGGCTTATTCGTTGCGAATGCTTGGCGAGATTGACATCCACCGGGGAAACCTAGGCGATGCAAAGACTTGGCTGACCGGGAGTCTGGCGGTTGCCGAAGAATTGGGCATGCGCCCTCTGGAGGCGAATTGCCATAGAGGGCTCGCCAATATGTTCGATCTCGGCCAGCAGAAGTCCGATGCGGAGCGTCACCGCGACATCTCCAACTCGCTGGTTCACGCGATGGAAATGCGGTTTTGGGGATAGACTTGAGTGAGGTAGATCATAACACGAGGCCCGCAGCGTGCTATCATTTGGCAGACCAGATCAATGTTTGACCAGGGAGGGGTATCATGTCGGAGCGTAAATCAGTGATCATTACATTCAAGCCGAAGGATCAGCGCCCCGACCAACAAACAGATAAACTTCAAATCGTGCGAAACGTCCTGGCAAAATCAACACGCGCGCATTTTTTTGATGCCGCAACGCTCGCGATAGGTGCTGGCCGGCCGGCGACCGAAGCACATGTAATCGGATATGACGTGAATCGATATGAGGCACCAATCGTCAGCGCGCAGCTTACCGAGAGCGAAATCCAGGCGCTGCGCAGGAATGGCAATGTCGCCAGGGTCGAAGACGATACGCCCTGCTATGCTGCCGGCTATGGTCCCTACCGGCACTTGCAGTATTGCGAGCCGTGGCCTGTAACGACAGAAACGATCCCGGATGGCGTGAAACAGGTGAAGGCGCCAGCGGCATGGAGCACTTCCAAGGGCAAGGGAATTCGTGTCGCTGTGCTGGATACCGGCATTGATTTCAATCATCCGGACTTGAAGTCCAATTACGTCAATGGTGTGAGTTTCGTGAAAGGCGCACCGAAGCCGATGGACGACCAAGGTCATGGCACTCACTGCGCAGGAACCATAGCGGCCGCCAAGAATGGCGCCGGTGTGGTCGGCGTTGCTCCGGAGGCATCGTTGTATGCGGTCAAGGTGCTGGACAAGAACGCCAGCGGGTTGTTCAGCTGGTCGATCGCTGGCATCGATTGGTGCATCCAGAACGACATGCACATTGTCAGTATGAGCCTGGGCAGCGAGTCCGTGCCAACCGCCGTAGAGTTGATCTGCAACGCCGCGTGGTCCAAGGGGCTATTGATCGTGGCGGGGGCCGGAAACCAGGACGGAAACCCTGTGCCCCCCCAACAGTCCAACGTCGATTATCCTGCAAAGTACAAGAACGTGATTGCGGTCTCCTCGGTCGACTCCAACGATGTGATTGCGCCGAACAGCGGCCGGGGCCCCGAGGTCGACCTCTGCGCGCCAGGCGTGGAGATCCTGTCGACGCTGCCAGACGGCAAATATGGAAAGATGAGCGGCACCAGCGTTGCTTGCCCGCATGTGTCCGGCGTCGCGGCGTTGACCTGGGGAGCACGCCCGTCCTCCGATAATGAGCAGATTTGGAACCTGATCGCTTCGACCGCCGACGACCTGGGCCTACCGGGTCCGGATTCCAAGTATGGCTATGGCCGGGTCAATGCGGATGTGGCTTCGGGCGCGCCGCTTCCGCCGCCGGTAATCCCGAAAAGGGGGATCGAATCCTGCAACTAAGCCGAGCTTGCCACCTCGGCTGAGGAAAAAGGCGATGGGGGCATCACCGATCCTCGCTCACGAGTGATCCAAGCAAGCTGCGCCGCTCGAATTAGCCCGCGCGGTTGTTCCAGCCTTTCAGAGCATCCAGGACCGCAACGTTGGGAAGCTCATTAATTCGACGGCGAGGCGAGATTCCAAGCGGATCGCACTCGAGCGTATCCTTGAGGAAGAGAGCCGCCAACATGTCCTGGCCCAGCCTTCGGAAACATATTCCCGCCATGTATCGACCGACGGCGCTCGCTGGCGGTCCAAGCATTGCCGCCGTCGAGTAGGCCTCGGATGCCTCCTTCAACTCGTGTCGAAGGTAACGGATTTCGCCAAGCTCGGCCCATGCTTTTGAATCGTACGGATCGACTTCGGTTACCTTGAGGGACCTTGAGAGAGCTTCATCCTTGTCGCCGAGCCAGAGCGCTTCCTTTGTGCGACTCTCCATTACAGCATGCAGGTTTTCGCGGTAGAGAATATCCTGTGCCGGGGTGCCGGGCTTGATATTTCGCGCGTGGCTTTCGGCCAAATCCATCGTGCGCCTCGTTTCATTCTTGTCACCGGCGAGCTGCGGCAGAAAGCCCAGGCCTCGATAGAATCTGCTGGTGAAAAGGCCGGCGGTAAATTCGTCTGCGCCGGCAATGGTGCGTGCGAGAACCGCTTCGAACCGATTGCTCCACCTGATCAGGTCCGTAATCTCACAGCGATTCTTCGCCCTGTGAACAAGAACCTTGGCTGTTGCGTTGAAACATTCGGGAGTGGCTGCGGGCGCGTTGAGGGCGATGTCCTCGAATACCGACATGTCAGCAGTTGGATAGTCCGAAGTACGTTCGGGCAAATGCTGGATGAAATTGGCCGATGCGCGCCAGAATGCGAGCCGCAGTGTATCAAGGTCAGCACGACTGGCCTCAAATTGGTCATGCGGAATGAGGGCGAGGAGAGGCTGATAGAGACACATCGAATGAAGCAAGGAAGCCAACCGGGATTTTTCCTCGCCGCGCAACGAGGTCCATTCGTCCAAGGCAACGCACAAACGTCGCCAACGGTCGCTGCGAAGACTTTCGGCCAGGTCACGCGGATCCGCTACGGCATATGCCTGTCCCGCTTCCCCGGCGAGCTGAATGCGAAATCCGGGCGGAAGCGCCCGTTGCGGAACAAATGGCAAGCCGTCCGGCTCAACAAAAGAGCGCCAGCACTCTTCGAGATTCTGCGCATGCAGCGGGCCGCCATTGAAGTCGGCAAGATCAAGATAGGGACGAAGCAACCAGCTCGAGAAGCGCGCATCCAGGGCTGGCAAAGTGCTACCCGAACAGCGCGTGCATGCCGCCCTTTGCACCCGTTTGATAACGATCGTCCTTGAACTTGAGCCATTCGGCCTGCAGCTTGCTCAAAAGTCTGAAATTTGCCGCATAATCAGGATACTCACAGCTAATTATATCGATGGCGTCACTCAGCTCGGTAAACATATAGAGCACGGGCGTGACCTCGAAGATCAAGTCTTTATCCTTGACCTGAAGGACCAGCAGCGAAATCGTTTCCCAGGAATTGATAAGGAGATTGACGGCGCCGAATTCCGCGGAATTCTTGCCGGCCTTGGCCATTGCAGGCACACCGCTTTTATGTTGCCGCACCGCTTTTTGCCGCATCGTTTCCGCCTGCTGATACGACGGGTTGCTGCGTATCTGAAATATGGTAGCGAGGAGTTGAGTGTCCAAAGTCGCCTCCCATTTTGCTTGCCGGATGAAGCACTTCTACGGGATTTTACTCGCGCGTTAAGATGTTCACAAGTGGCCATCCAGAAATTGCAATGGCAATTCTTAGCTCCGTCCGACCAACGTCCGTGACAAACGCTACAGCAGAAGCTGAAAAATAGAGGCGGCTCGGAGGATGTGCCGACCCCTTCATGGAAGGAACGGTCAACCTGGCCACCGGCTACAGCGAACCCCATCCGCTCGAACAGACGCGCTTTCTAGCGTCCAAACCCGTCACCAGCCATCGGGATAAACGCAACAGGTTGCTCAGCCGGCGTCTCGATTGGTCATGTGCCGGGCATCGATCTCCAGACAAACACCGTCATTGCGAGCGAAGCGAAGATTCCATGGGGAGTGGATAGCGACCAAGTCTGGAGCCAGACTGAGGTTTGCTGAAACCACTCAACCTGGAGACGACGATGTTGCTCGATCAT